>JADMIO011251672.1_pt1 | contig 37013 bp, 39 predicted proteins | sample 8958161 | NCBI WGS metagenome assembly JADMIO01 (sample SAMN16585339, study PRJNA669376) | soil metagenome | isolation source: Crop rotation soil | place: USA: Cullars Rotation, Alabama | collected 2011
GCGACTTCAAGTCACGTGAATTCCAAGCTTCGGATCCCACTGTGCTGGAAAGGAAGCTTTAGCGAAGGTGGGCGTCTTTGCGGTAAAACAAATTTGAACGAGTGCACCTCACACTATGCCGGTTTTCGCCCCCATTTTGTCGTAATCACCAACCCCGTCGCACTCTCTGTTTTGTAGTTTTGACGTGATCTTTTTGCTTATGGAACCACAGCTTACGATAGCATCTTCAACCCGCGCCGGACGCCGTGAATGGATTGGGCTGGCCGTGTTGATCTTCCCCACCCTGCTCGTGTCGATGGACTCCACCGTCACGTACCTGGCGCTACCCGCCATCAGCGCCGAGCTGAAACCCACCGGCTCACAACTCTTGTGGATCACCGACATCTATACTTTCCTGGAAGGCGGCTTTCTCATCATCATGGGTGCGCTAGGCGATCGTGTGGGGCGCAAGCGCTTGCTGATGATCGGCTTCATCTTCTTTGCAGCGGCCAGTGTCATGGCAGCCTTTGCGGGTAGCCCGGCGTGGCTCATTGCGGCCCGCGCACTGCTGGGAATGACCGGTGCCATCATCCTGCCTTGCACGCTTTCGCTGATCCGCAGTCTGTTCCACGACGATCGCCAGCGCGCCGTGGCCTTTGGCTTGTACACCGCCGGCTATTCCGGCGGCACCATGCTGGGGCCCTTGATCGGTGGTATATTGCTCACGCACTTTTGGTGGGGGTCGGTATTCCTGATCAGCGTGCCACTCATGCTTCTCTTTCTCTTTGCCTCGCCGCTGCTGCCTGAATATCGCGACCCCGATGCAGAACAGTTTAGTCTTATGAATGCGCTGCTTTTACTCACGGGCACACTATCCGTCATCTTTGGTGTGAAGCGGATCGCCGAGTTGGGTGGCGTGGATTGGATCTCGCTCACTACAGTCTTGGGAGGTTTAGGAGTGTCGGGTGTTTTCGTGTATTCACAAACCATCGTGCGAAACCCATTGTTGAACCTGAGCTTGTTCAGGATCCCGGCGTTTAGCGTTACGTTGGCCACGCTTTTCCTCGGGCTTTTTTGTTGGGCGGGACTTTACTTGTTCCTTACACAATACATGCAGCTGGTGCTGGGCTATGCTCCACTCAAGGCGGGTCTGCTCACGCTGGCGCCCGTGGCCGTTACGGTGGCAGGGTGCATCTTTGCACCCCAGACGTTGCGTTGGGTGAGCCGGTCGGTGACGATCCTGATGGGCAACGTGCTCATGCTGGGTTCTATCGTGTTGCTGGCACAACTTTCCACGGAGACCAACCTATTTCTGCTCATCGCGGGCTTCGCCGGGTTCAACCTGGGTTGTGGCATGGTGGTGACGATGGGCATCGATATGGTGGTGTCGGTCGCACCACACGAGCAAGCCGGCGCGGCATCGGGCATTTCAGAGAGCAGCACGACGTTCGGGCAGGCTTTTGGCGTGGCCTTGTTGGGTAGCGTGGGCACGGCGGTGTACCGCTCAAAGATGGCCACGTTCGCGGACACAACCTTGCCTGGAGAGGCCTCTGGCACGTTGGGCGGTGCACTGGAAGCTTCCAAACAACTGCCCATCGAAGCCGGCCTGGGTCTGGCCAATCATGCGCGCCAGGCTTTTGTAGAGTCCTTCCACATGGCATCGCTGCTGGCGGCGCTGGCACTGGTCATCATGATCGCGATCTTCATCGCCGTGATGAGACGACGTTCCTGAGTCTTACCTCTGCACGTAGAGGGGTGATACAATCTCTGCCACCCATCAAATTTATCTCCCACCAGACAAATCGGTGTCTCCAATTGTGCGATCCGGTTTACAGAACCCATCTAATTTCTGTATCATTGTTACAGACACTAAAAGACTAACCACATGAAATCTCGCAGGGACTTCCTCCAAAAAATGGCCGGTTCTGCACTGGCCCTTCCAATGCTCTCGTCAATCGCCACCAAAGCCCAAGCTGCCGCACCGCAGCCGCTCTTTCAGGGCGCCGTGCTGCGTGTGGCCATCCTGGGTCTGGGCAGCTATGGCGAACGTGTCGCCGAGGCCATGAAGGATTGTCAGCGCGCAAAACTGGTGGGTGTGATTAGCGGTACGCCGTCTAAAATAAAAACGTGGCAAGGCAAATACGGCATCCCCGAAAAGAACTGCTACAGCTACGAGACGATGGATCAGCTGAAGAACAACCCCGACATCGACGCGGTCTACGTCATCACGCCTAACGGGTTGCATAAAGACTTCTCCATACGTGTGGCTAAGGCCGGCAAACACGTGATCTGCGAAAAGCCCATGGCCAACGACGCCAAAGAAGCGCAACAAATGATCGATGCCTGCAAAGCTGCCAAAGTAAAGCTGCTCATCGGCTACCGTATGCACTTCGAGCCCATCACGCTCGACATCGTGCACAAACGCAAAGCCGGCGACTTTGGCAAAGTGTTGTTCTTCCAGGGGCTTTCGGGATTCATCATCGGTGATCCCACACAATGGCGCCTCAATAAAAAACTTGCCGGAGGTGGCGCCATGATGGACATTGGCATCTATTCCATCAACGGGTCGCGCTACATGATCGGCGAAGATCCCATTTGGGTAACCGCCCAGGAAGTGAAAACCAATCCTGAAAAATTCAAAGAAGGTGTCGACGAAACCATCACCTTCCAACTCGGTTTCCCCGGCGGCGCAGTGGCCTCGTGCTTATCGACCTACAGTTTGAATAACCTGGACCGCTTCTTCCTCGACGGCGACAAAGGCTTTGCTGAAATGGGACCGAGCACAGGCTATGGGCCGATCAAAGGACGCACCAATAAAGGAGAAGTAACCTATCCGCATGTTACTCACCAGACGGTGCAGATGGATGAAATGTCGGATATTATTTTGAGAGGTAAGCAGCCCGAGATCCCGGTGGATGGTGAAGAGGGGTTGAAGGATATGAAGATCGTGGATGCGATCTTTCAGGCGGTGAAGAGTGGTGGGAAAGTGGCGTTGAAGCTGTAGAAATATTTTTCACCGCAAAGACGCAAAGGGCGCAAAGTTGACGCAAAGAAATGCGGGAGCTTTGCGCCTTTTTTTTGTTTAGTCTTTCTTCGGAATTGCCCTGCCGGAGGGTGGAGATGGATGATTAGCCAGTCTGCGTCATTTCAGGACGGCACTAAAAACAATGAATCTGATTCTGATGTATTCTAAGCATTAGGTTTAGGCAAATTTCCATGCTTCATCTCCCCAATCTGAAGTTAATCGGCATCGCAAACCTGGAGATCGCGGGTTTGCCATGATGCATGGCTGGGACCCAACGCGCGAGGTGCTTCACTGCAAAGACCGCTTCTGCATCACATTCCGGGTGAAGGCTCTTCAATACTTTTATATCTCGCACCTCGCCCTGTTTATCCACGATGAAAGAAACTGCCACACTCCCTTGAATTCCCATGCGGCGGGCTGTTGCCGGATAGCGCAGTTTGGAGGCAATGTCTCGCGCAAGCGCCTTGTCTCCACCTTTGTAGGTTGCTGGTTTGTCCAGTTCGTAGTAAAGCGTATCGCCGTTTACGCGCGACACATCAAAATGAGAAACGCATATGGAATCCTTGATCTCTTTATATTTGTCATAACTCTCGTCCGCGTCATACTTCACGATGCCCTTCCCGTTTGGCAACATCTCCTCCCCGTTTTTGGAATACACGTGAACAAATATTTCGCGGTCGGCTAAATATTTCATCTCTTGTTGAAGCCTCCCATTTTCATCATACCACTTTTGAGTGCCTGCGGGCTGGTTATGATCGAAATTCTCTTCCGAACTGACCATCCCGTTTTCGTAGTAGGTTATACATTTTCCGTGTTGATACCAGCTGTCACCGGAGATGGCGCATTCGGCCACCATTTGCAGTTTTCCCAACATGAAATAGTCGCGCACGAGCATTACATCTTTCTTTTTGTCGATGGTGCGATAATACACGGCCGTGGTGCGATCCGCTACGGCCATCTTGTTCCCATCCAAATAATCGGTAATCTGTTCGCCGGTTTGCGCTTTTGCCGTGAGTGCAAGAAAGGCAAAAAATAAAATAACATTTTTCTTCATATAATAACGTGATTTGGGGTAGCCGCAACCGCAAGCACGGCGCTAACGTACAAAAAAAATGGAAACGTCAAGTGATTATATTTGTTGATCTCATGGAAGCCGACATCCACACCCTCTATACCTCAGGGTTCTATCGCATCATCGACTTCAAATGCCGGTGCACGGACTGCCGCACGTCCAAACCTGAGTATAGCGAAGCATTCAGCATTGCCTATGTTCGCAAGGGAAATTTTCTATTCAACGTCTTCCGCCACGCACTGGATTCTTACAGCGGCTGTGTGCTGGTGACCAAGCCCGGCTACGAGCGCACCGTGACGCATACCCATGAAGTGCCTGACGAGTGTACCATCTTTGATTTCAGAAACGATTTCCATGCGGCCCTGGTGGAGCAATATGGAAATCTTCCTTTCTTCCGGAACCCCGATCTCCATTCCACCCTGATCCGCACCACACCCGAACTGGAATTTCTGCACCATCACATCCTGCGCCTCATCCTAACGCAAGCCGGAAGCAAACTGGAGATCGACAACCTTGTGCTGGAGGTGATTGAAAAAACGCTTGGACGAATTGGCGACTACGCACCCGACCATCGCATCAACATGAGGCTGAAGAAGAACCACCTCATCACCATCGAAACCGCTAAAGCCTACATTACTGAAAATTTTTCCAACGACATCTCGCTGTTGGAAATTGCCCGGCATTGCTGCGTGAGTCCCTTCCATTTCAGCCGCATATTCAAAACGTTCACCGGCGAGCCGCCACACCGGTTCTTATTGTCGGTACGTCTGAAGAACGCGGAATTGTTGCTAAAGAATTCCAATCTGCCCGTGGCCGACGCCGCATTCTCGTCAGGATTTAACAGTATCGAGTATTTCACTTCGGCCTTCCGTCAGCGCTATCATTGCCCGCCGGCCACATATCGGAAAAGTATCTCCGCCTGATCGCTCTGAAAAGAGCAAGATTTCTAAAGTCTCCCACCCTCTCACCGGCTAAGTTTGCTACTGCCAAAGGGTTATCAAAAGTCGTTCGGCCGGACGCTTCGTTTTGCGCATGCCCCTGGCGAATATTTAAATCACACAAAAAAAATAATCATGAAAGATCTGTTAAAGACACTGGAAAATTCAAAGACCTACACCCTCAACGTAGCGGAGGCCATGCCCGACAATGGCTACACGTCCAAACCCGCCGAAGGTGTATGGAACTTTGGAGAACTGCTGCATCACATCGCATACGGAATTCAATGGTGGGAAGAAAACTATATCAAAGGCAATAAAGTGGACTGGAATCCCCCAACCGCCCGCACCGGCAAAAAGGAAGTCACCGCTTATTTAACCAAAGCCTATGAGGACCTAAGACAAACACTCAACCCAGTCCTCACCCCCGATCAGATAAAGGGCTTCCACGCCACCCTTGACCACATCACCCACCATCGCGGTCAGGCGGTCACTTATCTCCGCGCACGTGGCATTGCGCCGCCGGAGTACATGTATTAATCAACGCATAACTAATTAAGAAATCAGGCTAAACGCCTGGTTTCTTTGGTATTTCCCAAACATCACTTCGCCGCCCACAAAATCGCATTCTTCACCAGCATCACATAATTCGGATCGGTGCACAAGGAAGCATCGTGCCCGATGCCAATATACACCACGCGATGATACTGCTCATTCGTCCAAATGATCGGATGGTCACCCATGGGTTTGTTTTGTTTATAGGTCGACTCGTCGGCCGTGGCCAGCACGTGGACGTTGACACGGGGGCTTTTGTCAAACTCATACCACTCGTCGGGGACTTCAAACCGCGCCGGAAGATTCTGCATCACGGGATGTTTGCGATCTTCCACGGCCACGGTTCCTTTTTGAAAAGCAGGATGAGGCGAATAGATTACGCCACCCATGAGATCTTCGAACCATTGCCAATAACGCGCACCCGGTTTCAGAAAATCCTTTCCCGTCAACCCGGCCGCATGCAAGCCCACCCAACCCTTGCCCTGGCGGATAAATTTCTCCATGGCGTCCTGTTGTTCGCGGGTCATGTCGAACGGGGCGAGCTGTACTTGCACAATCACCTGGTATTGTACCAGGTTCGCGTCGTTGAGCAGGCTGGTATCGGCCGTGATGTCGACGGCGAAATTGTTTTTGGCGGCCAGGGCTTCCAGAAAAGGTTTGGCCGCGGTCATCATCTTGTTGTGGTCCGGATGACCCGATAACATCGCCAGCACCCGGAAGGCTGGCTTTGCGGAGGCCCCCACAAACAGGACTGTGACAAAGCACAATAACAGGATATATTTTAACACGGTATTCATGTTCGGAAAGTCAGGTCATTTCTGCGAAGCCCACGCAATCGCATTGCTGAACAATGTCTTATAGTCCTTGCTGTTAAACAACACCGGATCATGTCCCATGAAAATGTAAACATTCCGGGCCTTCACCTTCGTGTTGGTCCACACAATCGGGTGGTCGCCCATTTTCACATCGCTGTTGGGCGAATAGGTAGATTCATCCACGCTGGCCAGCACGTGCACGTTAGGGCGTGGGCTCGCATCGTAGGTGTAGAATTCCTCTTTCTCGATAAAGAATTTTGCCGGGATATTTTTCATCACGGGATGAGTTTTGTCTTCGACATTGGCCGTTGCCGACACAAAGGTGGCGATGTAGTTCTTAAAGCGGATGCTTCCCATAAATTCATGAAACCAAGGCCACATGGCATAGCCGTCGAACTCTCCCAATAACGTGGCGTGATGAAAACCGATCCATCCCCCGCGGCCTTCGTTGATATAGCGTTCAAACGATGCCTTGGCCGAGTCGCTCCACATGTAGGGCGGATAGTTCAACTGAATAAACAACTGGTATTGCGACAAGAAAGCGTCGTTTATTTTCTCCGCATTCTCGATGTGATCCAGGGTAAAGTTCTTTGCTTTGGCCTCGCCTTCCAGCCATGCCAGGGCGGCATCCACATAAGGCCGGTGACGATCACCCATTTCGGCCATGACAATAACTTTAAACTTGGGCGATTTTTTCTTTTGCGCCCATGCCGGCGACAAGCTCATCGCCATGAACACACTGCACACACAAAGGAAATAGAATTTTTTCATAGGTTAGAAGTTGGACGTCTATTGCTATTTACAATAAAGTGTAAACTTTTTCCGGAGTTTCTTTTGCATGGTGATTCTGGATGTGTAAACGCCCTTTGTAATATGCCAGCGGCAAGCCGTTCGGAGCAAGATCGTGCATCGCATAAAAAAAGGACAGGCAGAGACAACGTTACTTTATAATGACCTCACGATGGTGACAGGAATGTTGTTGCAGTTCTGTGTGAGAACCCCTAAACTTGTCGCACACCACAACCCAAACCCTTATGTTTCGTCTTGCCTCCCTGCTGCTGCTGATCATGCTGGCCGCGACCACATCCGCCCAAACCAACACCAAACCCTTTCGCATCGGGGTGGCTGGCCTCAACCATGGTCACGCCGGCGTGATCCTGAGTCGTGCCCACGATGGCGACATCGAGATCGTCGGCATCGCCGAACCTGACCGCGCGCTGGCGGAACAATACCTGAAAAAATTCAACCTTCCCCTCACGCTCTGGTATCCCACACTGACCGAGATGTTGGACAAAGCCAAGCCCGAAGCCGTCACCGGTTTTAACAGCACGTTCGATCACCTGGAGGTGGTGAAGGCCTGTGCGCCGCGAAAGATCCACGTCATGGTGGAAAAGCCGCTGGCCGTGAGCAACGATCATGCGCGCCAGATCGCTGCACTTGCCGAACAACATAAGATCCATGTGCTGGTCAACTACGAGACGACGTGGTATGGCAGCAACACCGACGTGAGCAACCGGTTCATCACCGAACATCCCTTTGGCAAGATCCGGAAGGCGGTGGTGCACGATGGCCATCAAGGTCCCAAAGAGATCCATGTAGGTCCCGAGTTCTTGAGCTGGCTGACCGACCCCATCAAAAATGGTGGCGGCGCGTTGATGGACTTTGGTTGCTATGGCGCCAACCTGCTCACGTGGCTGCATCAGGGTGCGCGCCCCACTGCTGTGGTGGCCGTAACCCAACAGCTCAAACCCAACATCTATCCCAAGGTAGACGATGAGGCGACCATCGTGCTCACCTATCCCGACGGACAGGCCATCATCCAGGCATCTTGGAACTGGCCCTTCGGCCGGAAGGATATGGAGATCTATGGCGAAACCGGTTATGTGCTGGCCGACAAACAAGGCTCGCGCATACGCTCCGCCCAGGACAAGCCCGAGGAATACGTAAAGAGCCCGGAGTTGAAGAAGCCCTACAACGATCCGTTTGTTTACCTGGCCGCCGTGGTGCGCGGAGAGATCACGGTAGGACCTTCCGACCTGTCGGCGTTGCAAAACAACCTGATCGTGGTGGAGATCCTGGAGGCGGCAAAGGAATCGGCACGGCAAGGCAAAACCGTCTATCTGAAGAAGTAGATCGCCTTTGCTTTCTTTGGCGTTGCACGCTGCAAACGGGAATCGTATATTCGGTTCGGCCATCCGCGAAAGCGAAAAGCCCTAACCTAAAAACACGAATATCATGATCTCCCGACGATCGTTTATGCAACGCGCGGCTGCCGGCATGGCGGGCCTGTCATTCGCCGAAAGCGCCTTCTCCAACATTTGGGTACCCCAGAAAAAAGAACGCCTTGGCGTGGCCCTGGTGGGCCTGGGATACTATAGTACCGACCTCCTGGCTCCGGCACTGCAGCTGACCCAGCATTGTTATCTGGCCGGCATCGTCACGGGCACGCCGGCCAAAGCCGAACAATGGAAGAAGCAACACAACCTGCCCGACAAAAACATCTACTCCTACGATAATTTTGACAGTGTCGCCAACAACCCCGACATCGACGTGATCTATGTCGTGTTGCCGCCCTCCATGCATGCGGAGTACAGCATTCGCGCCGCCAAGGCGGGCAAGCATGTGTGGTGTGAAAAACCGATGGCCGTTTCCGTGGCCGAATGTCAGAGCATGATCGATGCGTGTAACAAGAACAAGGTGAAGCTCGCCATCGGCTACCGCCTGCACCACGAGCCCAACACACAGCAGATCATGAAATTTGCCAAGGACCAGACCTATGGCAAGGTGACAAAGGTGGAAGCAAAAGCAGGTTACTTCGACCCGCGAACCGATCATTGGAAACAAAAGAAAAACATGGGCGGCGGCGTCATGGGCGACATGGGCGTGTACCCGCTCAATGCCGCGCGCTATAGCACGGGGCTCGAGCCGGTCGCCGTAACCGCACAAGCTTCGACCACACGGCCGGAGATCTACAAAGAAGTGGAAGAGACGATGAACTTCTTGCTGGAATTCCCTGGAGGCGCCACGGCACAATGCGAGGCCAGCTTTGGCAAAAGCATGAACGACTTGATGGTGACGTGCTCGAAGGGTTGGTATAAGCTATCGCCTTTCCAGGCGTATAGTGGGGTGAATGGAGTTACGAGTGATGGTAAGAAACTGAATGCAGTCATACCCAACGAGCAGGCCAGGCAAATGGATGATGATGCGTTGGCGATCATGAATAAGACGTCCTTGCTGGCGCCGGGTGAGGAAGGATTGAAAGATATTCGGGTGGTTGAAGCCGTATACCGGTCAGTGACGCAAAAGAAGCGTGTGATGGTTTAACCGCAAAGACGCAAAGGGCGCAAAGTTAACGCGAAGTTAAAGACAGAAAATCAAAGGCCGAGGTTGTCCATCTCGGCTTTTTCGTAGTCGCCATCTTCGGCGGGATAGCGGAGCACGCTTTCAAATTTGCCGCTTTGTTTCGCGAGGGCCCAGATGAGACTTTCGCCGGCAGGGATGTTCGTGAGTTTTGATTGAAAGATGGGATCTTCAAAAGCCTTCTCGGCATCGATAATGTTCCAGCCTTTTTCTTTGAACATCTTCACCAGGTCGCCCAGGAACAAAGCGTTCACCAGGTTGTGGTGGAGCAGTAGCGTGTGACGAATATGCCGGCCCGTGAGTTGATATGAGAGTTGTTCGTAGTATTGCGCCCGCGCATAGAGATGTTTGAGATAAAATTGACGGAAGCCATCGAGATTGGCTTTGGGGTCTGACCGCAGACGTTTCAGCAAACGGCCATCGATATACCAGTCCGAAGCATCGATGGTGACGTGGCCGTTGCTATACTGATGTTCCCGCAACAGATCGCGAAAGGCTTCGACCTTGGGTGCGGTGTCGCCTTCTTTCAGATAGGGGAACCGGAACATTCGGATGTACTGGCTGTACTGTTGAATGATGGAATCCGTGCGGAGGAATTCGAGTTTGAATTTTTCGAAAGGAACGGATTTGCTGTTATAGTTGAGATGCGAGTAAGTGTGATTTCCGATGCGATGCCCCGCGTCGTTCCACTGGGTGAGTAAGTATTTTCCCTTGGCATCGGATTTATTAAATCCGGTAACAAAAAACACCGTCTTTACTCCGGCGTCGTTCAAGTGTTTTAGCAACATGCCATTCCACTTTTCGAACGTATATCCGGGCAGGTTGTTGGTCACACCATCGTCGAACGTAAAGCTGATGGTGGGTTGGGCATGGCTGGTGATGGCAAAAAACAAAATGCTTAACACCGCCATGTACCTGCGCGTGACGATAACTTGGGGGGATTTAAAACGGTTCATCAACAATGTTACGGAATACGACGAAACGTTACAAATAAAAAAAGCTGCCCTTTCCGGACAGCTTCTTTCAGGATGGATTTACCGTACTACACCGCAGGGCGAACCTCGACGGGGGCGTTGGCCTTGGACGCTTTCCGACCGCGGAAGAAGAGGTAGAGGTTGAAAAACAACATCACGCCCAGGTAGATAGAGAATCCTCCAATCTTCTTGCTCAGGATCTCAACGATCTGCTGACTGCTCGCCACCTCGGCGTATATCTCCAGTATCCACAAAGCAAACCCGATGTTCAACAGGTAGAATCCCACTTCAAAAAGCTTGTTTGTGGCCATGGCGATCTCAGTTTTTCCGCGAAAGATATCCAGCATGAAGACACGGCTGTTTTTGAAAAGCGTGTGTGCCACATACCAGGTTAACAAGAGGGTAACCGGCAGATAGATGAGGTAGGCGGTGAGGGCATAAGACGTGTTCATAAGATCAGGATTTATGTGGATGATGTAATTTGTTCCAAAGGATGACGGCGCTGATGTTGAAATAATGCATGACACTGAGCACGATCATGATGCGCCCCACGGAGATCGAAAGGGACGCGATCAAATCGCCGACTGTTTCGACCGGCGAACGCATGGTCAGCACGACGCATACATAGCCGAGGTTGACCAGGTAGTACCCCGTGAGCAGGACCTTGTTCACGGAATCGGTGATGGTCTCTTCTCCCAGCATGGCCAGCAGGAACGGCCGCCCGTTGCTGAACAGAACTCTGCCGACGTATACGGTAATGTACCCGGCAATCAGCAAATGGAGAAAAAGGACCAGTGCATTCATTGTTATGTAACTTTCAATAATTTCTGAAAGTACTATATTTAACGACTACTGGAGGAAAAGGTTGTTAGCAGCAATTCCATTTCCTAAAAATAAAAGCCGCCTCAATTCATGAGGCGGCTTCTTTTCCTTATAGACTTCTATAGCTAGATGGTCGGTCTCAGCTTATAGCCCTTCGTCGGGATGTTGAACCCAGCCGACAAGATGTATTGCGCAGAATAGAAGCTGTGTTTTGCTCTCCCCTGCTCGTAGAGCTTCGCGTCGGTATAATTGGCCCAGGAGCCTTTTACGCCAAATTGCAAGAATAGATAACGAAAGACATCGTAACGAAGGGCGGCTCCCACACCGATCACATAACCTGACAAGCGGAAAGGTCCATCGTTGTGTTTACCCATGATGTACGAGTCGGTTTTAGGAACCAGCCCGCCACCCCCCAGTCGAAAGTTGGCGCTCAGCACATGGTTCTCATTTCTGGAGTGCACGATCTGGACGCGTTTCAGCAAGCTTAACATCAGGTAGTTGTTGCCGTTGGTATGCTCGAAGTGAACAAAGTCCGGTGTTACCAGGGTGTCGCGGTCGAAATGTTGTTCATTGATCTCGCCCGTGAGACGCATGGTCTGATAATCGTTCACCACGTATTTGAGGTGATTCCAGCAAAGCTCAATGCCGAGGTCGTGTTTGTCGTTGAAGAAGTAGCCGCCGCTGAGCACGTATTGGGGCACCGTTAGCGGGGTGTGAAAGAAGTGATCCCAATCAGGCTTGTCGCTTGCCTTGGCGTTGTGCAAGGTGAAGTCGTAGTCGCCGGTTTGATGGTCTTCGAAGTGGATGTCGCTTCTGGAGTAAGAATCGCGGTGGTAACCCCACTCAAAGAAAAATTCGCCTTTCAGCTTTTTCTTTTTTTCACCGGATTCAACATTCTGAGCCTGGAGCGATTGCATAGCAACAACGCCCAGGAGGGAAAGAAGGTAAACAAGCCGCATAGATTAAAAATTTTTTCAACTAATGCGGTGCGAAATAATGGAATAAAACCATGAGAAATATGGGTTACATGATTTTTATTTATATCCCAACCGGACGCCTATGTTACCTTGGCGCGATTTACCTATTTCTCTTGTTAAACAATCGTTTGAAATACAACGGTAGCGCAAGGGCGCCCGCTGCGTATAGCCTTAAAAATTCCTTAAAATTTTTAAAGGTTTATTTGGTAAAAAGGTCACCGGAAAACGTTTCTGATTTTCCACCATATGTTTCGTGGTGTGGTTTGCAGCGTGAAAGCTTTCAACAGGATTTGCTTTCCACTTGACACTCCAAAATGATCGTTGCTTCCTGTTTCAATCAGGGCGTTGTCTCCGGCGTTCATCGCGATAGCGCGGGGTGTGCGTTGCGTCGGCAGCATTTCATAGATCCGCTCCAGGGCCGCGGGGGCCCTCCCGATAGTTATCGGGACCAGCGGGGCTTATTTTGATCCGCGCATGCCACGGCCAGACCAAAGATAAAAATAGGCCCCGCTGACGCATGCTGGAATACAAATGCCGTGTGGATATGAGGCGTGGTAACTTATTGTTTGGTCTTCATCAACGGACCTTCGTGCATGAACCGACAAAAGTTTACTGAGCGCATATTGGGCCACTAACCGCATGGCCATTATGTGCAAGCTGTAAAAGTGGCTACCAAGCACCGAATGAAAACACCTCGCGTGCCTCGGGTAAAGCTCCCCCCATAAAACCGGCTTTGATGACATCTGTGTACGACTCGTTTGAGACGGTAAAAGCGGTTGCTCCGTGGACAAAATTTTGAATGGCCAGCTGAGGATACCTTTTCTCAAAGGCTTCCGGCAATTCCGAAACCTTATAGACACCATCGGGCGCAAGGAAATTCCACGCCATGGCAACATGCGTGGAGTTGGAAGGAATACCGAACCGGGTAGACCGCATGCTAAAAGGCTTGTCGGCTTCGTAGGCAAACCCATCCCACGTTTTGTTGGTGAGCCGGTAAGGGGATTGTTCGGGCACGGTGAAGGACGCGGGTATGGACGCCGTGTTGGAATAGGTCAGGCTGAAATCTTTAAAGCTCAATTGAATATACGTGTTGTATTTCTTGAACCGGTCGAGGTATCCGATCTTTAAATGGGTAAGAGAAATCGTAGGTGCAAACGGAGGCAAATTGAGTCCGTTATAGTACGAGTAAAAATAATTCTGTTGATTACCGGCATCGGCCGTAACGGAGACATACGGGTCTTTTGCTAATGGAAACGAGATGTCGACGACATGATCGAAGGGATCAAGATCGCTATAGTTTAACGTTACGCTTTGCTTGTCCACCACGTTCTCGAAATACTTATACTTCACGTTGCCGTCATTGTCGGCGATCGTTAATAGAAAATCATTAGACCTTTCATAGATATCCACCATCCGACGCTTGATATTGCCAAAAACAGAGAAGCTGCCAAACAGCCCGGAACCGCCCATCGTCTCCATGACAACGCCTGATGGAGGCAATTCATAACTGACCGTGAAGGTGCCCGTTTTTGCACCAAAGTTATTCGAGTATGGCGGGGTAGAATTCTTTTTCGCTAACACCCAGTGCTGCCCTACCGGGATCGCGAGGTAACTGTTGAAGATGTAGAACTGATCGATTTGCGTGCTGTCGAGGTGAAATAACGTCACACCGATCTGGTCGCCCGAAACCGTGTCCGTGGTCTGAAAATCGTAATCTCCTGCACTTTTAATTTGCTTGGCATCCAGTGACTTCCCGTTGTTATCGTGGATCATCACCCAATAGTCTGTGGTCAAGTCATAGCTTGGGTCCACGGTAAGGGAAAATACCTGAACCGGCGTCTTTTCCGGTTCCGACGCATCGTCCTGACAACTAAAAATAATAAAAGCTAGAGCAAGGAGAGTGGTGTGTCTTAACATTGACGTGAGCGACATCACAACGGCCGGACAAGCGTGTTTCATGTAATTTCGGTTAACCTATTTTGCAAAGAAATGCAATGGTTAACAATAAATCAAGCCACCAAACCATACGGGTATCCTCTTCACACACGCAATCGTTGCGCTGCATGTTCAAAGTTTCCGGACGCGAATGGTGAACGCCCTTGCGGGGTTGGTTACAAAGATCTTATCGATCTCCGATGCCGTAAAACCGCTCGCTTTTAGTGCGGGTATGAATTGTGTGAAAACGCAGTTGTAATCTTTATAATTGCCGCCATTCGGCTCACCCACGTTGTACCATCCCGAATCTTGCGACACCAGAACATGGTCCAGCAATTTATGGGCTTTCATGTTCTTCAAAAACTCGACGTTCGCATTTACGGTGTCGGGGTTCACGCCATCAAAGGCCACCCAGCTTTTGTTCTTCGCGGCCTCAATGTGATAGGCCATGTCCGGTTCATTCTGCGAATGCACCCAAATGCGAGCCTCCGGCGAAACACCACGCGCTTTCAGGATCGCCAACTCTTCTTTCGCCGCTTCTCCATTGCCCGTATGAATGGCGATGGTGAGTCCCGTGGCCAAGTGAGTCAGCGCGGCGCTGTCGACTACTTTGCGTTGGGCTTCGGTTAAGGGTGCCTTGTCAACGCTGGTTTTGATGAACCCGGGTTTGATGCCGGTGCCTTCAATCCCGTTCCTGAATTCGGCAATCCATCGCGCGGCAATTTGCGCGCTGGTTTCGGTGTAGACTTGGGGTGGCAGGAACTTCTCTCCCACTGCCCCATAGTAGCCCGTGTTCGTGATAAAGTTCAGCCCTGTTGCCTCTGCCAGCCGCTTGAACAAAAGGACATCACGTCCTAAATAGGCAGGCGAACAATCGATGAACGTAACGCAGCCGCGTAGCTTCACATCTTTCAAAAACGGCAGCGCACGGGCAAACACTTCATCGGCGTTGTAGCGGTCGCGGCTGTATCCTTTCGCACCGATGAAGTCGGCCAGCACGTGTTCATGCTCCAGGGTAAACTTCATGTCGGCGGGGCGGATGGGGCCGGTCACGGTCATGACGATGTCGTCGGCGAGCAGCGAGGGGAACAAGAAGATTCCTGCGGCTGCCGTTGTTTTTTGGAGGAAGGTTTTTCGGTTCATTATTTTAAAAAGCCAATGACATCTGCAAAGCGCTTGTAATAGATCATAGTTTCTCACCACGATCGTCTGTGTTCTCTCTGCGAAGATTGGCTGCATTGTTTACGCGTTCAAGAAAATCCAATCCAAGGATTATTTCAAACTCTTTAGACAGAAGGCGCAGTTTACCGGACAGATACCGCTGCTGCTCCGGCGCCTTTCAAGCTTATTGACAATTGCTGCAATTCTATTATCTTTAACGGATCAAGCATTTGGTGCGCACGGATGTGGGATATCAACTACTGAATGCAGGTTAGCCTAAAGCGAACACGGATTTCATAAAGCAATGCATCTTCATAATTTTCCTAACCCTATTATTCCGCTATGGTAATGCGATCATTAGTATTGCTCGTCATCTTCAGCATCGCCCATTCATCCGTTTTGCTGGCACAGGAACTGGATGAAACCTTTCATTCCGCCGTGCCGTTCCGGGCGGCCTATACGACATGCCTGGTAAAACAGCCCGATGGAAACCTACTCATGGGCGGTGATATCGATTACTACAACAATACGCCGGTGCAAGATCTCATCCGCATACGGCCCGATGGATCGCGGGATGCATCTTTCTCGTTTGCATCACCCGAAGGGTTTTATGTGCACGACCTGGCTTTGCGTACGAACGGCGAGATTGTACTTCTCATGAGAAAATTCGGCAGCTATAAAAATGTTATCTATCCCTCTTCACGTCTGGTTGTATTGAATTCCGATGGAACCCAGAAAGCAATGACCGACATAAGCATGAGCGCCACGACAATGGCCGTTCAAAATGATGGAAAAATTTTAGTGGGCGGGTCAACGGAAAATGGGGGACTTGTGGTCCGCTACACAGAAAACCTGGCGGAAGACCTTCCCTTCAACACGGCCGTATCCTTCGATCGCTGGGTGGCCGAAATTAAAGTGGCCGGCGACAAGATATTTCTGGCTGGAATATTTCACAAAGTAAACGGTGTCACCAAAAACAGCATTGTAAAACTCAACCTCGACGGCAGCATCGATAACAGTTTCGACACCGGCGACGGCACCACGGATTATATCGGCGCATTAACCATTGCCCCCGACGGAAAGATTCTGCCAGGCGAGACCTATATCAACTCGTTCGACGGCCACCCACGCCGGGGCAACGTCCGGTTGAACGCAGACGGAAGCGTGGACGACACCTTTGGACTGATCGATATGCATGGCATGATGACCGAAGCGCTGATAACCACCGACGGTATTTACACATTTTCATATTTTGAATTGAACGGTATCTATGGCAGGTACCTGATCCGGCTCAGCGACGACGGATCCGCCGATCCGGCCTTCGAACCGGTATTGGTGTCCATGGAGCAAACACCATTCACCCCCATCGTAACACCCGTGGGCGATAACTTGCTGGTGGCAGGGTCTATTGCCGAGGGAAACCCCTATCAACTTTCGAGGATCGACAAAAGCGGAATCGTCGATCCAGCCTTCGCCCCGCGAATAAGCCGTGTGGGCGTCATTCAATTCGGCGACGAACAAAATGAGAAGATCATCGTGGGAGGCGATTTCGTGCGCATAGACAGTGTGAACACCTTTGGCATGGCGCGACTTAACAGTGACGGTTCCGTGGACGAAACGTTTGCCGCCAGCCAAAACTTTGGCGTGGTGGCACAAATGCATTTGTTCGATGACGAGACCGCATTGGTGTCAACCAATAAATACTTTTTCAAGCTCGACAACCACGGCAATGTCATGCCCGATTTCAACTGGACCCCGGGGGGAGCCGGCGGCTTTCTCCACCAGGTGAACCAATTCCGGCTGCTCGACAACAACCAGATCGTGGTAGGCGACCCCAACACCATTGCCCGGCTGAATGCAGACGGCTCCATTGACGACAGTTTTTACGTTGGTCACATCAGCAATTCCACGGCATTTGGCTTTGATCTGCAAGGCGACAGCATCATTTATGGACGCACCGTCTGGGTTACCGGCGATGAGTTCCAGGCAAAAGTAGACCGCATCACACCGGAAGCTGTCTTCGACCCCTCATTCAGAGTGGAAACGGGCCCCGGCGCAACGGAAGGCAACACTATCGCCTTCGTCACCATGGTGAAGGTGCTCGACAACAAGGAGATTTTGATCGGGGGCGCTTTCCAGACCTTCGATGGTTTACCCGTAGCCCATGGCTTGGTAAAACTCTCACGCGACGGCAAGATCGACGAAGCCTTCAATGCAAACCAACTGGCGGCACCCGGTCCCTATTCCTTTTTCGACTCTCAAGTGGAACAAATCGGATCGAAAGTATACATCCGCGGCGATTCTTCGATCTATGTGATCAACCTCGATGGCACCGTGGACGGATGGGATCTGCCGGTTACCGTGGAAGGAATTTCAGGCATCGTTTCCAACAACACCGCGGACGCTCCCGCCAATGGCAGAGCGAAATCGGATGACCGTTATATCCTAGCCCTGGGATCGTTTCAATCTGCCCAAACCGACAAGCATCTTGCTGTTGTAAAGATCAAGATCACCGAAAAAACCGAGGAACCGGGCACCGTCACAGGCGTGGAGAACAAACTCGCAACGCTTGCCCTGGACGTGTATCCTCAACCTACATCGGGGACACTTCACGTTAGGTTTGAGGACAAAACCGGTTTCAGAGCCGCCGTCTACAATTCGTCAGGAGTGAAACTGATCGACCAGGATTTCCACAACCTGCCCGGCAGCGACGTCGCATCCCTCGACGTCAGCCAGATACCGCCCGGCTTTTATACGCTCGAGGTAGTGAGTAAATCCGGCAAGTCGGGGTATTCGAAATTTATTCGAGTTCCCTAGGCAAGTTACCTGGACTATGACAGGCAGATCATCACCATATTAACAAGAAAGATTTGACGGATTTTGGCCTGGGAATTTTTAATGAGTTTTGGGATGGCGTCCACCCCCACCATTTGCCGTTTTTGCATCCTCACGATTCGCCCAATTTGACGATCAGCCTTCAAAGACTTAACGCGATCCTAGAAAAGAACTCCGAGTCATCCATCCTGGAAGGGACCAGGCATTTGCTGGCCGACCACAATTGGCGGACACATCTCGTAGCCTGCTTCGTGCTCTTACGATTATCGCCACAAACCAGATCAGCTTTGTTCGACTCGTTCTGGGAAAGGCTCACGCTCGGCTCTTGGGTAAGCCCTCAAATATCCGTTGTCCTCTCGCTGATGGATAGAGATTTTAAAATGAAGGGAGAGAAAGTTCTCCGCGACGGGTTGACCGCGACGATCCGTCTCTTTCAACCGTGGGCAGCCAGGCGCCACAAGGCAGGCGCTCCCTTCGGAGGGCAAGGCCCTAGCTGCGATTCAATTCCTGATAAACGATGTGATCATCGATACATCCGACAGCGATGCCGGAGGATTACATGCACAAGGTTGGAAACAAAGACTACTGAAATTAATAGAAACGAGGGTGGTTTCTTGCGAGATCCAGCAAGGAGCGGTATAAAGCAACTCTGTAAACAGCCTAATGCGTCACCGCCACAACGCTGTAGTAAGGGCGTGTTTTATAGTCGCCGCGTTGCAGGTCCACATCGCAAAAGTAGATCACGCCCTTGTTAAGAATGAACGGCTGCCCTTTTTCACCCGTCATTCGATAGTGCGCGCCATCAATAAAAAAGTGATGATACGGCACTTTGGCGTCGTCCATCCACCCGGTGCTTGGAATGCTGCTTTTCGCATACGTGAAGGCTACTGCGGGATCGGTAGAAAAATACAGGTCGCTGTCCGCTGTGGCCACGCTGTCGATCGTGTTGTCGAGAATTGACTGCACCTCTTTTGGCAGGGCTTCATAGGTGGTGGTTTGCGCCCCTTTCTTGTCCAGGTCGACGACTTTTTCGCCGCAAGATGCCAGGCCTATCAACAGAAACAGGAAGAGGTAGGTACCAAGCCTTCGTTGATGTTTAGAAGATTCCATTATTGAAATAGTTAAATCCGCCCTAGTGAACAATAAGCCACAATTTTTCCCCATCATGAGCTTTCATAAAGATGGAAAGCCGTTGACGCTATCCGCCAATGCTGGTTGATAATTGGAACATTGGAAGATACATGGCCAATAAGGTAAATCCAACAATGCTCTAAAAAAAATGATGATGGCCGGCTCTAAAATCTATTTATGCAGGCCAGGTTTGATGGTCCACTTCCCTGCTTGGCTAGATTCTCAAAGAAGATATCGAGCTTATTGACCTCTGTCTTTTCATCTCCCCCACACTCCCAATGCTTCCAAATGCTCCGTCTTCCCGCAGGAAACCTGACGCCCCCAAAACTGACCATGCAAGAGTCTTGGCAACATCGGTGTCTAGCGGTTTCGCAGCTAGTAAAAATTGTTAACGGTTTCAGGAAATCCCGATAATGCCGTATCTCCCTTTATATCAATTTCGAAGTTAATTAGACTTTTACTAGGGTCAATTTTAGAATATATCACCCAAAATGTTTTTGTTTGACAAGCCTCTGATAATAGCTCTTCACACTCGGGAAAAATCTCTGTTGTTGTAGTCTCTCGGTCATAACGCACATTTCCGACGCTGTAACTATACCTTATCTCTCTAATATTATTCCCTTCAACAGAAGCGCTCCTGTCATAATATTCAACGATCTTTCCATAGGTTGCTAAGTAGTCACTTTTAACTAAGCTCCTGTATTGATTTTCCAAGCGGATATGATATTCTTGATAACTAACAACCGCGACGACAGAACCTAATAAGAATACCCACCACCATCTAGTTTCGGTAGAAGTCATGTCATTTTCCATTTTCAATACAAATTATTTCGGGTGATCAAAATTCCGATTTTAAATAAACCTATAATATTTTCCTTTCACTAGGTAGTCATTATCAATCAGCATTTCCACGAGCGCTTGCATGTGTTCCTCATCCTTTATTTCGGGATACTGTTCCGGGCAACACCGAAAGTAATATACCAAAAACCAGAAGTCAAAAACACCATCTCGGGCTTGCAGAAAATCGATGTCCACTTGAACTCGGTTGTTTACTGTGAACAAACAGCCAACGCCATGCATCGCAAAGGCAATTCGCATGTTGACCCCTTCTTAATAAATACCACTCCGTTCATCAGGATTTTGCAAATTTATCCTACCATTTTCAACTCTTTTCCATCCATTCGCTTATAGTCAAGAATTAGTCTCTTGATTGAATCTTTATCGGTCATGATCATACTTATCATAAATTCGTGCGTCGGAGCCCGACCTAAGATGATTGATAAATTCCAAACCGTGAAACATCATCGTCGGTCCTTGACTGCCATCCGCAAAGTAGGTAGTTATCAGGAGCCTATTGAATTTCTAACAATATATTCTACCTTTATGGCACGAAGTCGCTCCTGTTTTTTCCATCCCACCCCTCTCGTTTGGTTCTGACATCACCAAGTTGCCGACCATTAGTAAATAGTAAGACAATTTTCAACCGATCTCATGAGTATCCATACACGTTTCTGGTTAACAGGTTTATTTTTGGTAACCACCTTATTGTCTTTCGCTCCAGCCTCCGCTAAGCCCAAGAGAGTCCCAGGGCAAATCGTTGACAACAACGGAAAAGTCCTCGATGTTTTCTTTAGTAAATCGTCCACACGCGGGCTGGCCGGCCTGCAGACCGTCGTGGTCTATTATGACAGCGCCGGCAACAAATACGAGACCAATGCCGACCAGGCTCAGGAAATACGGTTTAAGATCGGCACAAAACAATATAAAATGGTGTCGATGCCCAACGAATGGAACCTGTCTATTCCTGCCAGCTTTACCCGACTGCCTTCCACCCCGGCTAACATTTTCGTATCTATGGAGATAGACGGTCCGTTGAGATTGTATCGCGTCTACGAAACACATAACGCTCCAGGGGTTAACGCCACGGGTACATTCTCCTCGCGAGATAGAATTTATCTTCAGCGAAGTGGTGAAATGTTCCAAGTTCGAGACATCACGTTTCGCAAAGATATGAAGGCATATCTATCCGACTGTCCGGCAGTAACGAAGCAGATAGACGCAGACATCTGGGGTAAAGCGGATATCGTTCAAATTGTACAGACCTATAATCTGAAGTGCGGCGACAACTGATTTGGCATCCCCGGCTTCCTTCTTCAATTTTTACGATCTTATACGCGTGTTGGATTTTGTAGGATTTTTCAAAAAATCAAAGCCCAACATCGTTATTTAGCGCAATTTCGCCTATTCCAACCGTTTGGTGTAACACATTTTCTCCAGCCTTTTGACAGCTTTCTCCGCCTTTCGCAAGGACATCAGGATTGTTTACATGCCTTTCAAACCAGGGTAAGTGGCGGTCTGCGGTCGTGAATCAAATCAAGCTTATACTTGTACAAAAAAACAATTCAAAAATCGTTATGAACAAAACATTGCTAAAGTTTGGTGCTTTAATGGTTGCAGCCTCCGTTTTCGTGGGGTGTAGCAAAGATGATGATGAAGTTAAAACGACAGAGCCTGAGTTTCCCACCGATTACAGTGAGCTCACGGTAGCACAAAACAAGACAAACCTGGAAGACAACGGTGTGTCGCTCGTAAACGCAGTGACCACGTTGAAAAACGCGAATGGTATTCAAACATCGATTGCCTTCAGCAAGCACCTCGATGGCAGCACCCTCCCCGACAACGTCGGCGGCCGTGTTGACAACAACGGCGGCGTTCGCCTCCTGCAATTGCTGGCCTCGTTTGGCAATGGCTCCTCTTCGCCCGCTAAAACCTTGTCTGGTTTGCGCGTGGCAAGCGACGACTTCACGTCGTTCAAGGCCGAATACAACGACGTAGTAGGTGTCTACACCTATAGCAAAGCCAACGACACCTGGACCTATGAAAAAACTGGCGACCGGATCGTATTTAAATTCCCTTCAAAGGAAACCGGAACTGTGAACAATGCAGAATATGCCGTATACGGTCTCGAGACCGTAACGATCAATAGCGATCTCGGTGGCGATGACTACACCGGCGACTACCCGACGGCCCTGAAGGCTGATCTGACGATCGATGGCACGAAATACATGGGATATAGCTTTTCGGCAAGCTACAATAGCAACGGCGATCCCTCGGCTGTAGCCATTTCGTTGAGCATCGACAACTATACGCTCGGCTACGAGGTTTCCAACAGCACCTCCGATGCTAAATTTGACTACTACCTGAAAGACGGCGACAAACTGCTCTTCGGTTATGGAATCCGCGCACAAGGTAACTTCTCCTCCACCGCGGTGGAAGGAAGCCAGAATGCCGGCGACGTAGTAACGACGGCTACGGCTTACTTCCAGATCATGAACATCAAGTTCTCGGGTGAAGTGAATGCCAACGCCCTGGCCGACGCCCTGGACGTAGCGACAACCATCGAACAAAAATTGGCAGCATACAATGCCAACTATAAGCTGATTGTCTTCTACGACGATTCAAAACAAAAAATTGCTGAAAGCGAGTTCTACATTGCAGAGGAAGAATATACCGAAGGCGAATGGATCTACGATTCACAAACCCAACAGTATGAATACGTAGAAACACAAAAGACTAAGAAAGTACTCGAAGTACGCCTGATCTTTGCCGACGGCACGAAGTCTGACCTGGCCACCTACACCGATACCGGCTTCGCCGACCTCCAGGATTCGCTCGAAACGTTTATCGACGATGTTGGTAATGACTAATGGATAACACCTAATATCTAAAAGCAAAGAGGTTGCCTGCGCAGGCAACCTCTTTTTTTGTGCTCATTTTAATCTTAACGATTGTCCGTACAGAAATGCAAGGGTACATAGTTTTTCGTCGCTCACATCCCTCCCTCGGGGAAAGGCAACGCTGGAAGGCTTGTTGTGAGCATGAATGATGCGAACGTTTTAAAAGCCGCCGTTCGGATGAATGAAACCAAGATTAGAGGTGCATAGCCCCTAGCGATTTGAGTTTTGACTTGGCCTTAGCTCTCGGTATGCTACACTCCTATTTCGTGTGGCACGAAACTCAGGACTTAGCTGTGTTCACTGGCAGTTTCAGGCATATAGCCTAAAGAGATGTCAAGCTTATTTTATATTGATGGCATAGTGCGATACGCCATAACCACCCCACACACCCAACGCTTTTTCGCCATCGATGTTGGAAAGGATCTCGTTGCCTGATGATGAGAACGGGTTGCCCACCACGTAGAGCTCCCGTTCTACCGTACGCCAGAAATCGAAGTGAGCTCTATCCATCGAGCAAAGTTTGACCCGCACACTGTCGCCGCGTTTAAAATAAAGATCGTCTATAACGTTGGTGAAATCTTCCGGCCCACGAAGGATCGTGAAGGTGAACTGCTTGCCATTGAAATATTGATCGCCCACGGCCGACAGATAGACGGGGACAAACCGGTTGTCTTGGTGAAGGCGTTGTGTAAACACGCGGTAATAGTTGGCCTCGTCGGGGTTGTCGGTCAGCTGGCCATACACGTAGCCGAGCGAATCCTTGCCGGGCGCCAACTCGAACCAAAGCTTGTCGAATTTGGGCGGCGGCGGAATCGTAGTGGACGCGGTATAGCGCTTGCCATTTACTTCCACGGTAAGGGCATAGGTCTTACCCACTTCCCCCTTTAATGACGTGCCTTGGTAGATAAACGGCGGAAAAAAATCGTCGTCGCGTTTTAAGGTCAGGATCTCCTCGTTCGTGCCGTCGCTCACAGTAACCTTCGCGGTAGACACAATCAGCTGACGAATGTTGGCCGAATCGATGTTCATGAAATAGGAAGCACTGTTGCTCAGCACCACACGAGGGAAACCACCGCTTTCGATAGAGCCGTCGATGACCAGCTTGGGCTCATAAACGGTTTGATCCAGCGTCGGCTCGGGAACACAGGCCAGGAGCAGTACAGCGGGTATCAATAAAAGAACTAATCTATGCATAGCTCAGAACTTTACGCGGTAAGTAAATGCCGGAATGATGGGGAACAGCGAGACCTGCTTAATGCTGGTGTGCAGTTCGAGATTTTCCAGGTTGCCTTCGGTTTCGAAATAAATGTAGTAGGGATTCCTGCGGCTGTAGACGTTATAAATCGAAAAGATCCAGTACGATTCCCAACGCGCCGTCTTGTGGGCGGCGTAGGTCACGGCCAGGTCGAGGCGATGGTAGGCGGGCATGCGAAACGAATTCCGTTCGCCATACTCGTTGATCACATTTCCCTGGATCACATACCGGGCCACGGGCAGGTTCAGGGCATTGCCCGTTCCATAGACAAACACGCACGAGAAGGTCCAACGGGGAGAGTATTCGAAGTTGCCCAGAACCGAAAGATCGTGCAACCGGTCGTACTTCGCGGCGAAGGGCTTGCCGTCGTTCAGGGCGTCAAATTGGCGCGTAGTATGCGAAAGCGTGTACGACACCTGGCCATTGAGGCGACCTTTTGGTTTTTTGATCGAGAACTCGCTGCCATACGATGTGCCACGTCCGAATACGAAATTGTCGTCGAAGTTATAACCCTTGCTATAGCCGATCACCACGCCCTCGCGGTATTCGATCTGGCGTTGCATGGCCTTGTAATAAACCACCACCGAGGTTTCGATCCGGTTGTCGTTGAAATTTCGGAAGTAGCCCGCCGAAAATTGATGGGCCGTCTGTGGCTTGATCACCGCCGAGCTGGGTACCCAAATATCTAACGGCAACGACACAGACGACAAAGGTGCCATGTGCATGTACTGCGCCGTTTTATCGTACGATACTTTGATCGACGAAGAAGCGGTCAGGCTATACCGCAATGAAGCACGCGGCTCGAGGTTGCCATAGTTCTGAATGCGCTTATGTTTACTGTAGGTGATCGTATCCAGGATCTGAAAGTTGTCGTCCTCGACATAGCGCGTAAACGGACCAAGCTGACTGTAGCCCGACACTCGCACCCCTGCGCTAAGTTCAGCACGTTCGCTTAGCGCGATCTTATCGTTGAAGAATATCGCTGCCTCGTCGGCTTTGAGCTTCAATGGCGGCCCCACGTTGAGCGAAACATCATCACTGGAAGCGCTTACGTTATTGGGGCGAAGACTATGCCGCGTATACGTAAGCCCCCAGGCCAGGTCGTGTTTGTTTTTTTGGAGACCAAATTGATACGTAAAGCCGACGTCGTTAATGTCGGAAACAATATCGAAGGAATAGGAACTGATGTCGGCGCCAAAGCCCATGTCGTAGCCAGAAGCCTGCAGGGATAACTCCGTAAAAAGACGCTCGCCGGTATGCTGCCACGCTACTGACGCGGTTTTGTTTTTCCAATTGATGGTATTCGAAAAACTGGTGCTGGTGTTATAGTTAAAGTCGTCTTTGCCGTAGTAGGTTCGCACGCTGAGGCGATCCCGTGGTGAAAGGCGGTAGTCGAAGTTTATGTTGAGATCGTAAAAATAGTAGTCGATGTTCCGCTTCAACAGCCCGATCTCGTGCAGACCACGGGCAAAAAGGTCGACATAGGTACGACGGGCCGCAACGAGAAACGAACCCTTATTTTTTTTGACCGGCCCTTCCACCAACACCGTGGCCGCCACCAGGCCGATGCTTCCCTCGCCCTTCAGCTCCTGGTCATTACCACTCCGCGTCGACACTTTGGTGACGGACGACAACCGGCCACCGTAGTACGAAGGTATTCCGCCTTTGTACATATCCAATCCCTGCACGGCGGTGCCGTTAAAGATGGAAAAGAATCCAAACAAGTGACTGGGGTTGTATACGGTGGAATGATCCAGCAACATCAGGTTCTGATCTACGGCCCCGCCGCGCACATAAAAACCTGTACTCCCCTCTCCCGAGGTCTGCACACCCGGCATCAATTGCAGGATCCGGATCGGATCGACCTCGCCCAGCAAATAGGGCAATTTTTCAATGTCTTTGCGCTGCAGCGATATGAGGCCCGTTTCGGTTTGCGTCACGGCTTCATCGGCCGCTTTGTCGGCCACGACAACTTCTGAGAGTGTGGTGCTTTCAGGTTTTAATTTTATAGCAAGGCTTTGGGAGGCTTGTACATTTACGGTAACGGTGTCGCGTTTGTAGCCGACAAAAGAAAACACCACTTGGAAGCGCCCGGAGGGAACAGCCAGCTGGAAAAATCCAGCCGTATCGGTGGCGGCGCCTTTGTTAAGGGTCTGGATGAAAAGTGTACAGCCCGGAAGTGGCGAGCCTGTGACAGCATCGTGAACGTAGCCGGAAAGCAGGTGGTCTTGTGCCTGGGCCAATAGGGCCAGCAGCAGTAGCACGAGAGTAAACGCGACTTTTCGAGAGGGTGAACGCACTTTTGAGAAACGGGTCTAAACCAAGCTTCAAAGATACTTTCAAAACCTCATCGAGAGACTCCAATTTCAGTCACAATATTACATCGGTTCAACTAAAAACAGGACTGGTTTCTAAGGCCGCTTACGGCCCAGCGGAGTCATCAAACAAACGCGTCATTTATTTCTTGAATACTCATCCAGTAACGCTGAAGTCATTTCTTCATTGACTTGCAGATACCATTTATTTTTTGGCATCACAGCCACTATAGGCCCCATCTTACAACGGTCGGTGCACCCGGTCTTGATCACCTGGATGTGTCGCTTAAGATGACGGTGCTTAACCTCGCCCTTCATCTGTTTATACAAATGCTTTCCACCCGACTTCTTACACTTGCTTCCGCAGCAAACATAAAACACGCAATCCGGTGAGCGGGAGAAGTCTTTCATCATTCTTTCATTTACCCTGCAAGGTAGCGATTTAGCCCCACTTCAATTCCCGTGCGACGGTCTTTTGGCATTCAAAAGGGGAAATCGCTAAGGGATCGAACTAAAAATAAAAAGGCTGCCCATGAGTATGAGCAGCCTTCCTCCTATTCCTTTGTTGAGATCACTCCGTTTTCTTGAGATCGTGGATCTCGCGGTCGATATCGAATATGGCATCCTTGGCATTCATCTGATCGAAGATCTCGAGGCAGCGACGCGCTTGTCTCTCTTCTTCATATTGTTCGTCGAGATACCACTGCACGAACCGCGCCGTCTGGTAATCGCGCGCTTTCTGACAATGCTCGGTGATCTTATTGAAGTTCTCGGTGATCTGGATCTCCTGGTCCAGCGCCATCACCAAAGCCGACCGCAAGTCGGCAAAATTACGCTCGATATTGTTCACTTCCGGCGACAGCGCCAGCGCGCCGGCATGGGTGATGTAGTGAAAGATCTTCATCATGTGCTCCCGCTCTTCATCGGACTGCTTTCTGAAAAACTCGCCGCATCCGCGGAGCCCCTGAGAATAACACCAGGCCGACATGGAGAGATACAAAGCAGACGAATGGGCTTCGACGGCCATCTGTTTATTCAGCATCTCCAGGACACTTTCCTGAAGGGAGGTTTTCTGACGGAGTATAGAGGTTGTGCTCATGTTTCAGTTGGTTTGTTTGAATAGCAAAGGGTCTACTTCCTAACAAAGATATTTTGCCGGAACACAACCTTCCAACTAAACGAGGATCAACGTTGGTAATTTAGAAGAAGTCTAGTTCAATCCCGATAACTCCAGGGTAGACTGGGGAAAAATGGAACAACGCATCAGGAGGTCCTGCAACTTCAGTTCATACATCATTTGGCCGTATAAAACTCTCAGTCTTGCAAAGTCCTGGAGGCTGAGGACCACCGCGCCACCTTTGCCGGAAAGCGGTACGTTCACGCTGTCACAGGCATTGGAAAGGTCTGAAAGATACGCTTCCATGTCGGTTCCGACCATTGACGAATATGTCAGCATAAATTCGCAGGTCGACTGTTGAATAATCTGATCGCCCACTACAAGCGTGAAAGAATTGCCGGAGTGGTTAAGCGAAAGGGGAAGAACTTGGGTGAGAAGGTGTTCCAACTGACTGAATTTTGATACTCAAAAATACATCCGAATTTGATTGCCAGCAAGGTTAATTAGAAAAATTCTAAATAATGTAAGAAGAAGACAGGAAACGACACCCTAGCCACCTGAACCATGATCTGTAAGGCCCAAATTAAGGCTAAAACCGCGTTTTTGCAGGGTAAGCAGGTTACCCAACGAGGTTGGACCTTATGCCTTCCAGCAGTAATTACGGGCTTCAAATTGGAATTGGGCTAACTACGCTTTGACGTCATGTAAAACCAATAACGGCAAATGGGTGTGGGAAGCCATCTCACGGGTGTAGTGCTTTTGGATGAGTTGGCCTGAATCGCGCGCGATCATGGCCACAAGCCCCGCGTCGGGGTGTTCGTTGAGATAAAAATTGATTCCGCTCACGACGTCGCCGCTGAAGACCGTGGCACGATCGGTCTCAATCTCAGGGCTGAAAGCGGAAAGAAGTGCGTTGCGCGCCATTTGTTTCATGTAGTCGAGCTCCGTCTTCCTGGGCCTCACGTTCACTACCCATATCTTGGGGTCGATGATCAGCAGGGCTATTTCCTTCAGAACGTCGAGAGCAGACTCATCCTCCAAATCGTCGAGGTCGGTAGCCAGGACAATCCGGTTCTTTCCTTTCCTGACAAAGTTCTCAAATCGTGCTGTTTCAGGAATGACAAACACCGGAGACTTCGTATGGGCAATCACGTTCACGGTATTACTGCCGATGAGGATCCTTTTCAGACCGCTCGCTCCTTTCGTACCCATAACAATCATGTCGGGCGACTGAAAGTCCGTTATTTCCTGGAGTGCAGTGATAAAATTTCCACGTCGCATCGACGCTCCAAAAGCCAAGTCCGCTCCAAAAGTCTTTCGCAACCCATGCTCTACTGCTTCGAGTTTGCGGGCGGCATTGGATTCATCCCCGTCCGGCGTCACTACGTGAACCATCTGAAGGTGCGCCGAAGCTCGCTTGGCCATCTCCGCTGCAAAGGAAAGTGCATTCATCGAGGCGTCAGAAAAATCGATAGGTACGATGATGGTATTCATAGCCATTTCATTAACCGGAAATTTTATCTCTCGTTAGGTTAATGCCTAAGCTACAAAAAACCACTGCACATTGGCCTCTTGTTACGATTTGTCTGATGTGATTCACGGTTAATCACAGTAAAATCCAGGGCTATGACGGCCATGGAGATGATGACGCCCAGGGGTTGCGTCTTTCCTTCCACAGCGGCATGAATTCGCCGACTAGCTGGCTTGATGACTTGCGCACAACGTTGCTGTTTTTCATTTCGGACTTGAACACAGCCCATATTGCTGCTAACAAAAAAGGCCTGTTTTTCACAGGCCTTTTTTTGTTGAGCCCCCTGTCGGAATCGAACCAACGACCTACTGATTACAAGTTATTTCCACTCCATTTTTCGTTGTTTTTCAATGTTTACCTATATTTGTATATCGATTGAAAAGCAGGTAGTTACATTAGTTTTTGTCTATCCTGATTTCTCGATTGATGGCTGATTATGTTTTACAAATGTTTTACAATATGAAAAACCGCACAAAGGAGACCTCCGTTGAGGCCGTCCTCTATACCTATTACACGCGCAAGAACGCCGATCCTAAGGAGCCCTCCCGGCATCCCGTTAGAATTAGGGTCACCAATAACCGAAAATCAAGATTTTACCCCGTTCAGTTTGAAGGGGAGAACATATTTTTAAGCGTCGATGAGTGGGGAAAGATAAAGTCAGAAGAGCGCCCCAGAGGAAGAAATAGAAAGCTCCAGGATTCGATCGACGTCGTAACGGCCGCAGCCAAAACGGCCGCGGAAACAGTAAACCGTAAGGGCACCTTCACATTTGATAGATTCAGCAATGAGTTTCTTCACAAGGATTCAGCAAAAGGGTTTATAGCCCTTTTTGATAACTACCTGGATGGCATAAAGAAAGAGGGTCGGATTGGTACATTTAAAGCATATAAGAATGCGCAAACCGCTCTCAAAAAATTTATCGGGTCTACTCCGGAAAACAAAAAGGAACTCAACCCTGTGGATCTGACGGCGGAAAAACTGAAGGACTTTGATGCCTATTTAAGAGACCGTACCGTCGGCAAAAGTGGAAAGAAGGTCGGAAAGACGACAGTCGGAATTTATATGAGAAGTCTAAAAGCGGTCTACAATTATGCCATAAGCAAGGACCCCGCACTTCAAGAACATTATCCCTTTGCAAAAAAACAGAAAGACAAGGGCAAGTATACCATTAAAACCGGATCTGGAAAGAAGGGCGAAGCATTGAGCCTCGAAGAGTTACAAGCTTTCATAGCTACTACCCCCATCGAAACCAGCAACGAATGGGAGGCAAAACTTTTATGGATGTTTTCCTTCTACGGCCAGGGTATGAATTTTCGGGACATTGCGCTCTTAAAGTATCGGGAAATCGAGTTGAACAAACGAACTATTTCATACGTCCGGCAAAAAACGCGGGAAACCGAGCGCGAAGAGGCTCAAATGATTATTCCTTTGTCTGATCAATTGCATGAGATCATATTAAAACTGGGGAACGCTGACAAACGTCCCGATGCATTCGTCTTCAACATTCTAACCCAAGGTATGGACGCGCTAAGGCAAGACGACACAATTAGGCAAAAGATAAAGCAAACGAACAAGTATTTAAAAGCCCTATGCGAGGCAAACAACCTGCCCGCGATTACGACCTATTGGGCACGCCACAGTTATGCGAACCTCTTAAAGCAGTCCGGCGAGAGTATCGACATGATCAAGGAACTGCTCGGGCATAGCGATCCTCGCACCACGGAAGCCTATCTAAAACGCTTTGACACAAATAAGAAACGTGAGGTTAACGAAAGACTGCATTCAATTTTAAAAGCCTCTTAATATCAAAAATTGTGACAGCAAAAGATATTTTGACAAAAATAAGGCTCATCCTTGAGGGTGACTTATCGGATGAAAAGAAGGTAGAGACTATTGCTCTCTGGGCAAAGCCATCAAAACACATCATCGAAATTCCCCGGACCCGGTTGATTAAAGAGGAATTGCTGCAATATCAAATACCAATGATTACCTACAAAAAAATTGAAGATCAGGTATTGCCATTTCTTGAAACTGTGAATAAGATGAAGGGCACTAAGTATGTCGTCTACTACTATCACTATTTTCCGTTTTGGATATTTTTCAAAGGCAAAGGATATGAAGATTTGACTACTGCAAGACACATTTCAAAACTTGCCGCTAAGAAATGGCCAACTGAGAAGAAGATGCCTAACGTTAAGGGAACCATTCGAACCTTCAATAAGCTGCACAAGCAATTCAATGAAATGAATCAAAAAAAATAAGTACAAGTAAACTACACCTGGCTTTTTTTTATAGTTTCCATATGCCGCCGTTTGCAATTTTGAACTAGTTAAACACTAGAACAGAATGGATCGCATCGTAGTAACAACCGCAGCCGAATTACGTACCCTCATTCGGGAGGAAATTCAATCCATCACTTTTCCCGCACTTGAAAAGGTGGAACCAGACATAACAGATGTCAAAGGTATATCCCAGTTAACTGGTTGGGCCGAGCAAACAATTTACGCAAAACATTCCCGCGAAGAATTCCCCCCAGGCGCTGTTTTTAAAAGCGGCAAAAAGCTATTCTTTTCTCGATCTGCGATAATGGATTTCATAAAGTCCGTGAGCAGCTAATTCATTGCAGTGTTTTGCAATTGCATTATACGACTCTTCCTTTCAAAGACATCCAGCGAGTATCTTATTGACTGACAATAATTTACTGCTGGTAAAAAGATTCATGCCCTATGATTGTATATCAGTTGGCCCGTCTGGGCGAATCCAAAAACAAAAAGGCCGAGAATGGACCCCCGACCTTTAAAAAGAACTTTAATGGACAGCACGAAGATACAAACAAATCCCGAGTTCGATGACAGCATCTTTCCGGATCAGATTATCGGGGACGTAGTAAACCGCGCCACAGTGCGCGAAGTTCAGCCCCGGGATATCCTCAATGAATTATTGTTACAGATTCAGCCGATCGATTTTGTGGCATTGGCAAAAGTCGATGACAAGTCAAGACTAAGTAATGCTCATTACAGAATAATTTGTATTGAGCACATTCTTGCCATCGCGCAGCGGAACTCATGGGGACTATGCAGAAATCAAGACTTTATCTATGCTTACAACGGTTGTTTTTGGTCACTCATTGATCATGGGGAAATCAAAACCTTTTTGGGAGAAGCGGCGGAAAAAATGGGACTCTATTGGGAGAAGTCGAGGGATTATAATTTCCGCAAAGGACTATTTGAGCAGTTCCTTGAAACGGCACACTTTATTAAGCCTGAAAAAAAGGATAGCGTATTAATTCCGCTATTGAATGGCACCTTTGAAATAAACAATGGCATACGAGTACACCGTCCCTTTGATAGAAATGATTTCTTAACCTATCAATTGCCATTCGCGTATGATCCGGATGCCGAAGCACCGCGATTTCAAAAGTATCTCAACGAAGTGCTCCCGGATACTCAACGTCAATTGGTGCTGTGCGAATATCTCGGGTATCTCTTTAGCCGGCAATTGAAGCTTGAGAAAGCACTGATTCTTTACGGCGCCGGCGCGAATGGGAAAAGCGTGATGTTCGAAATTATCACATGTCTCCTCGGCACCAACAATATCAGCAATTTCTCATTAAGCAGCCTTACTGACGGATCCGGATACTATAGGGCGATGCTAGCAAACAAATTGGTCAATTATGCCAGCGAAATAAACGGTTCTCTGGAGGCGTCCTTATTTAAGCAGATAGTCTCAGGCGAACCGGTGGAAGCTCGTTTGCCTTACGGCAACCCGATGATTATTCGCGACTATGCAAAGCTGATTTTCAACACAAACACGCTGCCCCATGACGTCGAGCACACGCATGCATTTTTTCGTCGATTCCTGATCATTCCATTTGATACCATCATTAAACCCGAACATCAGGACATCGAGCTTTCAAAAAAGATAGCTCGTGAAGAACTGCCAGGTATTTTCAATTGGGTTCTCACCGGGTTGGACAGAGTACTTCAGAACAAGAGATTCACGGACTGCGAAGCGGTTCGCCAGCAATTGGAGACCTACCGAAAACAATCCGATAGCGTGGCCATGTTTCTTGAGGATGAGAGATTTGAAAAATCGGTTACGACATCTTTGACACTGAAGGAGATTTACCAAAGCTTCAAAACGTATTGCCTGGATAGCGGATACCGGCCTTGCTCAATTCGTACACTTTCCGAACGACTGAGGAACTTAGGCTTTGAAACAGAGAAGAAAAAGATCGGTGTAGTGGTTTTTGCCTCAAGAGGGTGACGGTGGTGACGCAGATGACGATTCTAAAACATATTTTCAATGACCTCTTTCAAATATACCCTTGAACCTTACCGGGGAAGCAGAACTAAACACGCCTGCCCCCAATGTGGTAAGAAAACTCTAACACGGTACATCGACGTAGAATCCGGAGAATATCTTAGCGATAACTGTGGCAGGTGTGATCGAGAGGTAAATTGCGCTTATAACTACACCCCAAAGCAGTTCTATACGGATAACGGGGAGGGGTATGTAAAAGATGTTTCCAGAACGTCGCCATCGTCACCTTCGTCACCGAAAGTATTCATTCCGCTTGAGATTCTTAAAAAAAGCCGTGCTGGCTACCCCCGGAACACCTTTGCAATGCACCTAAGCACACTGTTTGATGACAATACCGTCAACAGCCTCATAACATCCTATCACATCGGCACAAGTGATGGACGCTGGCCTGGGGCGTGTTTATTTTGGTTTATAGACATCAACGGCCGAATCCATGCTGGACAGGTCAAGCTATTTAAAGATGGTCATACGGCTAATTATGAGGCCAATGGCGAGGTGAAGAAAGCTACAACCTTCATCCATGCCATTTTAAGAAACAAACTATTACCGGTCCCCGAATGGCTTGATCAGTATTGCCAACAAGAGAAAAAGATTGGATGTCTCTTTGGAGAACACCTACTCAGATTGACATCGCGGCCGATCGCAATTGTTGAAGCGCCGGCAACGGCGATTGTGGCCAGCGTCTATTTACCTCAATTCACCTGGCTGGCTGCCGGCTCCCTGGCTTATCTGACCCCTCAACGATGTGAAGTACTCAAGGGAAGGAAGGTAGTCCTCTACCCGGATTTGAAAGCGTACGACAAATGGAAAAGTGTAGCGGACAGGTTAGGATTCGATTGCTCAAACCTATTGGAAGAAAATGCTTCCGTTGAGGACAAGGCTAAAGGTCTTGACCTGCGCGACTACCTCGAGCGGTTCAGTATATCTGATTTTGTAAAACCATCAGCACCGTATTGCGAAACATTAAAAGACGGATCGCAAATATGGATGAGTCCCAAAGGCTTTCCCCTTTCCTGGGAAAGCGACGAAGAATTTAAAAAACACAACTGGAGCTATGAAGCACTTTGAAGCACTAAAAGACGCATTCAGAAATATCGGGATTGCGATAACCGAGGATGATATGCCCATGATAATGACCGTCGGAGCCGATCAATTTATTTCGGCTCACTCCTGCCCTGTCAATGAGGAATCACTAGCCGGGATCTACATAATTATGACCGAGGCGAAACAGGGGCAATCCTTGGCAAATGATCTCTAATCAGTTCCTATCAAAGCATTATCAATTGAATTACAATGACTTGCCATAATCAGGATCATATTTATAAAGCAATTGAAAAGCCATCGCGGGAATTAACACCCGAAGAAATGAAATCGGCAATTCGTTGGCGCAGCAACGTGAGTAAAAACAATGGCCGTCCGAAAATCAGGATTGATGACTTTGACCTATCGCTGTGCTTTACTGAATATCAACAGCTTGTAGGTAACGGCAAGAAGAAACACTTAGCCATAGAAAAGGTCCGGCGTCTGTTGCTGACCATGCCCTCGTTTACTGAACTCAATCCGGACTTACGGAAACTTTCAACTAGAACAATCCGGCGTTGGTTTGACAAAATGAAATAGGCTGGCCAAAAGTTATTTATGGCCAAACCACCAGGCTAGCTTTAAACCATTAAATCATAAAACACATGCTCGAACAACTAATCCAAAAAGCACTTCAAAAAATCAAGCAAGATTACGCGATCGTTTTTAAGCCCGGCGACGAAGAACGATTCCTTAAGACCTGCCTGGAAAACAAGTCCATCCAGGAGAGAAACGGACTCATCGTTTCCGCTAAAACTGGCGTGAAGATTGACTCCGACAATTTCGTCCTCGATCAGCTCAAAAATGGAAACTTCCTTAAAGCAAAGAGCGGTTTAAACGGCTACGTTGCTCCTTGGAAAAAGCCATCCGAAGAAACTTTCCAGGCGCAAAAGACTCACATGCGGAATCACTTCGCGAGGCGTTTTGAAATCGAAAATATTCACTTCGTTGACGACGCCATAAAAGGTCAAATCTTAGAGGCCCTGTCGGAAAATTTTATTGCCTCTGAAAACAATGAATACCACAAGGTAAATCAGAACGGACTATTCTCAACAAAGACTTTTTCGTTCGACGAGCTACTGAGTCAAACCAGGGCCGCTAAATTCATTGACCATGATAAAAGCAAAGTCTATGCAGCCTTACACCAGAGTAAGATTGCAGCCCAATTTCAAGGGCTACCGAAGAGTGACCAAGATCGGATGATTGAGTCTTTGAAGAAACTCGAACTCCGAGGAATTCCAAAAGGAAAAATCGTTCCAAAGCTGGACATCGATTTGAATGCCGAATTTAAAAAACAGGCCTTCGCAAACATGGGCATATTTGCAGAACGCGCTACGCTTGATCAGAAGCGCCATGCCGAGTTCTTTGCCCTCAGCGAGATCGATTCATTGAACGATGTCTCAGAACTTGCCTCTCAAATTTCCTTATTGAAAGAACCCGCTCCCCAAACCTGGAGTACAAACTAAAATACTATGAATGCAAGAACGCTATTATCCTATTTCAAAGACGAGATCAACGCGGCGGGACTCGATCGAATTGGCGAGGAGGTCTTTCAAGGCGTGACCACCGAGTACAGTTTAACGCCGGCGGATTTGACTAATCCCAAAATTCGTGAGGTTGCTCTACGATGGGTGCAAGGCGTTGTCGATCTACAGAAATCCCTCCTAGCAGGCGATGAGCTTACGGCCAAGATGAAAAAGGAAACTGAGGACACGGCAGTCTTTGTTTTGAAACATAAAATTGCCAGCGTGTTTAAAGAGGATCAAGTACCTAAACCGTTACGAGGAACAGATTACCGCTCTACTCTGATCGATAAAATGGCAACTGAATTGGTTGCCGAAAATGAATTTGAATTCAAAGACTCTCAGATGCTTTTCAACGGCTCAAAGGCAGATAAGCAAAAAATGAGGCACGAGACAGAACTGGACAAGATCCTTCACGAGTCCGGCATTCTTCGGTTAGACGAGGAGAAACACGACCTGGCCAAGGCGATAGATCGGAAGATTGCCGACCATTTAAACCGAGAGTCATGAAAAGAAGAACCGTAACAGTAAAGTCCAGAAGGTCAGCGATCGGCGG
>JADMIO010987937.1_pt1 | contig 37011 bp, 28 predicted proteins | sample 8958161 | NCBI WGS metagenome assembly JADMIO01 (sample SAMN16585339, study PRJNA669376) | soil metagenome | isolation source: Crop rotation soil | place: USA: Cullars Rotation, Alabama | collected 2011
CCCCCCCCCGCGGCGCAAGGCCACTAATGTTACATCGCGCACGCGCGTGGGGAATCTTAGAGATTTTTAATATTACCTCCAACGACCACACGACTTGACAGAGATTCGGTAGTAAATGATACTTGGCGGCGTGGCCGGACCGGTGCCTCCGACGTAGGGGGAATCGTTATGTGCCGCCGCAATGCGCCGGAGTTCTGCATGACGGTACTTGCCCTTGTCAACGACGACGCAGAAAGGCGCACACTTGCCTCACAAACCGGCTGTATCGCATGCAGCTCTATTGCTTCGCTCGAGCAAAGGGTGACGGCAGGCGGTGTGCGAGCGGTTGTGTATGAGCCTGGTCTGGGACTGACCGCTCGCCCACGCGTTCTCGCTACAATCGAGGAAGAGGGCATTCGCCTCGTCGTCCGGATGGATCTCGGAACGAGTCAGTATGCCGAGTTGGTGCCTCTAGTAAGCCGGATAACCTGGACGACCGTGTCAATCCGGGCCAATGCATCTCCGCGCCCGCTTTCAATCTCTGAGGTAGTCGAAGCCGAGCCTGGACCCCTGGCGCTCATTCTCGCTCGATTAGAAGAGCCGCTGATTAACTCGCATCAATTCCATTTTGCAATTGGAGCCATCGCTCTTGGGAGCCGGCGCCATAGCGTTCGCAGTTTCGCTGGAGCGTATGGGCTAGGCCAGAGATCTTTGCAACTGATGTTTCAAAGACTCCGCATGCCGACACCGCACAGAATGCTTATCTGGGGCCAAGCGCTATGGACCGCCTGGCGAGTATCTGTTGGCAGGCTAAGTTGCAAGCAGGCTGCGCTGCGGGGCGGCTTCGATTGCACGTCAGCAATGTCCGCTTCGCTTCGAGATGTAATGCCGGTGACCCCGAGACGATTTAGAGAACAGGGGCATTTTGAACGGCTTGTGGATAGCTTCGTTTGTGAATTGGCAAGACTAGATCTCTCCCTGGCGGCGCCAAGTTCTCATCAGAAGCTCGTGGATGTTCAGATTACCTCCTCATTCATATAGCTCAACGAAGCTTGAGCAAGGGCGGCGCGAGTATGACACGAATACCTCTAATAGTGGTCGCAGGGTTGTTGGTGGCCGCCACGAAGGGAAGCGCTCAGGTATACGCAAACCGGCTACTCGTCAGGGCGACTGTGCAGGGGGTCCGCGGAACTCAAGTGCGCTTATTCTCGAAAACGGCTATTGGGATGGCGGTTGGCGACGATAGCATACGAATCCGGCGCGATACGATCGTCGCAACGGTGCCCGTTCGGCTTCAGGCTTATCTGGATGCGGGGGAACTTCATATAAGCGCAATCGGGAATCACGAGGTTGAGGTCACGGCGAGAATAGACAACGCGCCAGCCGTGTTCTTATCGGGAAAAGCGGGCCATGTAATTCTGCATGCCGGTGGCACTGGCGTCACTTTGGAGCGAGCCCAGCGGTAACGCAGCGTTTGGTTTGGAGGCCGTTAGTGGAGATCGTCGCACCGCAGGCGCAGCGCGAATGATACTCGCAGATGCTTAGCTCTGTCGGGCGGCTCCATTGACTGAACTCTTGTCCGGACGAGGATTCGAGGTGAGTCTGCCCCTGGTCGGCCGCGCGCCAATGCCCCCGTGGGTCACACGGGCGCTCGCATTCATTCTTTCGACGGCCTGTTTGGCGTGTGAAGGGCCATCTTGTGCAAGGTCGACATTATCTGCCAACACATTCGACGTAGTCGCCCAACGGAGTTCTCCTTCGCTGACGGCTGACGAGATTCTGGTCGTTGGGGCTATAGTGAGGGACTCATTGTCGACTGCTTGCCCGTGCCGAATCCCTTTTATGGCGCTGCACGAGGCCGGAAAGCAAGCGGTACGCGGCGATTCACTGTCCGACGAGCGTCAGGCCGACGTGATCCTGTCCTCGGTAACTAAGGACCAGGCCTTCCAGCTTCAAATGGGTTTAAGAACCCGTCGGCTGATCGTAAAGCGCAGAATACTCGCGTCGCAGCCAGCGTGGAGCGCTGCTGAATACTCGACCGTTTGGTCCATTTTGCAGTCCGACCCCAATTGGCGAACGTCACTTATCCATCGCTCGGTTCGTGACTTGGCGACCGTCAAACTGGTTCCGCTCGTGGCAAACGAGCCCTCGCGCGATCTGCATCGCAGGGTCAGGGTACTTGCTTTTCAGCAAGCCGATTCTGGCTCTGCGCTTGGCCGTCCTATCGAGGGGCTGGTTGCTGAGATTGACCTAACGACAAAGCGCGTTGACCATATTGTGGATTTGGCTTCCCAGCCATCCCCGGACGCGGCAAACGAGGTGCCGCGAATTCAAAGGCTCGCACTACCCGGCGCGACAGACTCTGGCAATGTTGGCTGTCGTGAAATAGAGGCTGTAGCTACTGGTGGGAGTACCATTCGCTGGGAAGGTTGGGAATTCAGCTTCACGGCTAATGCTCGTGAAGGCGTGGTCCTTTATGACGTTAGCCGTTTAGCGCATCTTGGCAAACACCGTATCCTCGCTCGCGCTTCGCTATCGGAAATGTTCGTTCCATACGGCTCTCCTGATAGTGCATGGTATTTCAGAGCTGCATTTGATGTGGGTGCTTATATGATGGGGCGAATGATCGACTCACTGAGCCCGGGCTCGGATGCTCCGCGGAACGCAACCTTCTTCTCTATCACAATGCCGTCCGATCAGGCAGTTCCGCTATCGATCGCGCGCGCAGTGGCACTATACGAACGAGATGCGGGTGTTCTGCGCCGAAGCAGGCAAGGCGTCTACCACGGCCGCGAGCTCGTGCTGCGATCAGTTTATCGCGTCGGCAACTATGACTACGGCATCAACTGGATCTTTACTCAAGACGGCACGATCAGAGTTGATGTTGAACTTAGTGGCGAGTTGTTCGTGCAAGCTGTCAAACATTCTCAAGATTCGACGCTGATGCTGTACGGGGGACCTGTCACCAACAGTCTCCTTGGCGTACATCACCAGCATTTCTTTTGCTTCAGGCTCGATTTTGATATTGACGGGGTCGACAACGAGGTTTTTGAGGTTAACACGCGTTCCGCAATCAGTCATAACCCCCATGGAAACGCGTTTGAGACACGCCGAACGCTGTTGAGCAATTGGCGCCTGGGAGGTCGCGATGCCAATCCATGGTCGAGTCGCACTTGGTTAGTCAGCGCAAAAGGCGGTGGCTCAGCACATTTGCCGCCCTCGATCGAACTCGTTCCAGGGGATATTGCAGCTCCCTTCTTCACACCGGATTACACTGTGGCAACAAAGGCAGCATTTACGCGCCACCAGCTATGGATTACGCGATATAGCGCCTCGCAACTTTTTGCTGCGGGGACGTACCCCATTCAAGGCGACACAACAGATGGTTTAGCATCATGGGTGCGGACGAGTGGCTCACTAGCGAATACGGATATTGTGCTTTGGTACACGGTTGGAATCACTCACATTCCGCGACCCGAGGATTGGCCGGTAGTTGGCGTTATCCACACTGGCTTCAGCATGCGATCACACGGCGTTTGGTAATTCTGAAGATCCTAGCCGAGCGGCAGGGGAGCGCAGCGAATGGATTTATATTCGAGTTGGCTCATATTCATGCAGCTGTATTTTTGGCCGATGCTTGGAGTGATCGGATTGGCCGTTGGGGCACAAGCGCTCCGGCGGCTTGTTCGTGCTCAAGAACGTAAAGCCGCTAACCTTGATAGTTTCAGTGACCTTCAGGCGCGTCTAGAGCAGACCGAGTCGCTTCTCGAGCAGAATCAAAAGGACATCGCGCGCTTGGATGACGCTCAGGCATTTACGACTCGGTTATTGCGAGGACAAATAGCGGAGAAGTCGCCGAGAGATGTTGACTGAGCCCCCGGGATCTGTTGGTTCAACCGCCATCGTTTCCTGGAACCGCTGGGGGTATCTGCCCCCGGCGGAGTTTGAAGAGAACTTTCACCGCAGTCCCACGACTGAGGTCCCTCAGCTCGTGGAGGAAGCACTCACGCAACGAGCTCTCCTGAAAACCCGGGGCGGTTCACGGCGGCTGCTAAGCAGAGCGAAACGATCGGCGACACCGCGCGATTCGCGGAATGGAACCGCGCCTACCTGCGCGGAACGGAACCGCGCCTACCTGCGCGGAACGGAACACCGGTGCATCATGAATCTGACCTGACCCCCGAAACCTGATCCAGTGATAGTGTTGGTCCTCTTACCGAGAGGACCGATGAAAGAGAGCCGTTTCACGGACGAGCCGATCATTGTTGCACTCCAAGAATGGGAGGCGGGCGCCACGATTGCCGACCTGGTGCGTCCATCGACGAGACTCTGAGCACGCCGTGCGAGTATCGCGGGGGAGAGCAGGGTCGCGCCATTGTAAGTGTTATCGAAAGTGCCGGTGAATTCGCTGGAGGTGTATCATGTGGCGACGAGCGCTTCTTCTCATCTTCCTCGGCGGCGCACTGTACGCACAGCAGCCGCCGTCGGCGCCGACGGTTCGCGCCGAGACCATACGGGGGCGCGTAACAAATGACAGCGGACGGGCGCTGCCCAGCGTCACCGTGATCGCCACGCGGGCGCCGGATCGGGCTTTCCAGCAGGCAATCACGGATACCGCGGGACGGTACGAGATCAGGTTCGAGCAAGGTACCGGCGATTATCTAGTGTATGCAGCGCCGGTGGGATATCGTGCGTTCCGCCGCCGCGTCACACTTCCGGCCGCCAACCCGACGCTGACGCTCGACATCAGAATCACGGCCGAGGCGGCCGTTCTGGCGGCAGTGCAGGTGAACGCGCCGCGGCCGCGGCCGATCCCCGATGGCGCGTTCATTCGCGACCCCACCGCTGCGGAATACAACGAAGGCGGCGTGAATGCCCGGCTCGCCCCAGACCAAACGGGCGATCTGGCCGCCCTGGCGACGACCATTCCCGGCATCAGTCTCACTCCCGACGGGCGGCTAGTCGCGTTTGGCGTACCGGGTCAAATGTCCACGACGTACAACGGACTCACCTTACTCGGTGCGGAGATCCCACGCGACACGCGAATGCAGGTGAGCGTGCTGACGTCGGCGTACGATCCGAGCATTGGAGGGTTCGGCGGCGGGAGAGTCAATGTCCTGATGGGGCAGGGCGGGCGAATCCACGAGTCGTTCGGGCGGGCAACGATCGATGCGCCGGCATTCCAGTTCGTCGATGCGGCGGCAGAGCGCCTGGGGCAGCAATTCACGCAAGGTGTGGTAAGCGGTCTCGCCGACGGCCCGTTGGGCGAGAAAGATGGATTCTATAACATGGGCCTTCAGACGCGGCGCTACCAGAATGACGCCCGCTCGTTGCTCGACGCCGACCGCGACCTGTTACGACTCGCCGGGATCGCCATGGACTCGGCGAACCACGCCCGACAGATCGCCACGAGCCTGGGGATACCACTCATAACAAGCGCGCTGCCCGGCAGCCGGGTAGAACAGAGCGCCTCGTTCGTGGGGCGTCTCGACGGATACAAGGATCCTCTGCGCTACCGGCGGCTGTGGGACAACGCGATCAATTTCACGACGCTCGCGTCCTTCAATCGGTCGGACGCACCGGGTGCGGGGCCCACGACGGCGCCTGGTTTCGGGCGCCTCAACAGCTCCGCGACGGGGCAGGGCATCCTGCACTACATGCACCGAGGCGATTGGTGGGCCGCCGAGGTGATGAACACCGTGGGCATGACGCGCGGTTGGACGCGGCCATACCTGGATCTTCCAACAGCCCGCGTTCGCGTCTTGTCGTCACTCGATACTGCCGAGCCGGTAACGGGCTCGCTCACACTGGGCGGGAGCGCGACCGCACCGTCCACGACAACCAACGCGCTATGGGAGACGGTAGGCTATTTCAATTTCTTTGCCGGGCAGCACAAGATGAAGCTCTACGCGCGATCCAAGCTCGATCGCGTGGAAGTAGGCGCATCAGCGGGATCATCGGGAACCTTCACTTTCAACTCACTCGCTGATCTGGAGGACAACCGCCCCGCGGCGTTTTCCCGTGCATTCGGTGTTCCGTCGAATTCGGCCGCCGCATGGCTGGGCGCCTTCTCGGTGGGCGATCTGTGGCAAGTGAGCCGATCGCTGCAGTTACAGCCCGGCCTGCGCATCGAGGCGAATCATTTTCTGAGCAGCCCGGCCAGGAACGCGGCACTCGAGAGCGCGCTCGCGATTACAAACGCGACGACGCCGGGTGGCATTCACGCGAGCCCTCGCCTTGGTTTTGCATGGACCTGGCGACAGGACCGCTTCGTACGGCCCTACGGGTCGACGGGCGTTGGACGGATCGCCTTTCCAGCGCTCGGGACCTTGAGTGGGGGCATAGGTGAGTTTCGGAATGACCTGGGCGTTTCATCGGTGCTTGGCCCCATCACGTCGACTGGCTTGCTCACGGGGCCGCGACAACTGACGTGCGTCGGGTCCGCCGTGCCGGTTCCGAATTGGCGCGCCTATGCGACCGACGCGTCGAGCATTCCCACTCAGTGCGCTGGCGGCGCGAACCAGTCTTTCAGCGACGCCGCTCCCAGCGTGTTTCTATTCGATCCATCGTACACGAATGCGCGCAGTTGGCGCGGCAATCTGCGATGGGGAAGCGTGTATCGCGGCCGCCTCGCGTATTTCGCGGATGCCGCGTATTCATACAATGTGAATCAGCCGGGAATCCGCGAAGTGAACTTCACCAATGTTCCGCGCTTCACACTAAGCAACGAAGGAGGCCGGCCAGTATTCGTAGGTGCTACCAGTATCGTTCCCAGCAGTGGTGTACTCACGACGACTGATGGTCGCCGAAGCCAGGCGTTCGGCCGAGTGACGCAGTTTGTCTCGGACCTGCACTCGACGGCGCCGCAGGTGACCGTACAAATGGCACCCATCATCGACCGGACGACGTTGAGCGTGACGTACACATGGACGCAGGTCCGCGAGACGTTGCGCGGATTCGACGGATCGACGTTCGATTCGCCGGTGGACCTGCAGTCGGGCCGGAGCCGATACGATGTGCGGCATCGGTTCATGATCTCGACGGGTCGCCAAATGGGCGTGGTGGGTGCGTCGCTGTTCTGGATGCTGAGCTCCGGAGCGCCATACACACCGCTCGTGGCATCGGACATCAACGGCGACGGCTACGCTAACGATCGCGCGTTCATCTTCGATCCGGCGGGATCGGCAACGAATCCCGGATTGGCGAGTGGCCTGCGATCGGTCATGGCGAGCGCGCCGTCACAGGCAAGAAACTGCCTGATGCGACAACTGGGCACGGCTGCACGAAGCAACAGTTGCGAAGGACCGTGGACAGGGACGATGAATGCGGCGCTCACGACGAGTTATTTTCACGTCGGAAACCGCCTATACAATGCTTCGCTCAACTTCATCAACCCGTTGGGTGGAATCGATCGACTCATGCACGGCGACACGCATTTGCGGGGGTGGGGCACAGCGTCACCGCCGAATCCGATTCTCTATTCCGTGCGGGGCTTTGATCTGGCGACCCAGCAATACCAGTACATCGTCAACTCACGATTCGGGAGCAGCCGTGCCACCGAGACCCTGGTGCGCGCACCATTCCGCATCAGTCTGGACGTTCGCATCGAGCTCGGTGAGACGGTCCGTGAGAAGCAGTTCCGGCGCTTCCTGGAGGTGTCCGCGATCGACAAGAACCACGCGGCGGCGCCGGTGGATAGTTTGAAGCGGCGGTTGGCGGATCTGGTCCCATCGTACTATGAGTATTTCTTGCGGCTGCGCGACTCGCTGTTATTGACCCCGGCACAAGTGGCGGCATACGTCGCGGCGGATTCGACGTACAAGCGAAAGATCGATCCACTCTGGCGGGAACTGGCGCTTTACATATATGAGCGTCGCGATAATCCCCGCATCGGTGAGTTCGCCACGCGAGCAGAAGCGGCGCGACGGCAGGCGTGGGCGATACAGCGCGAGGAGATTCCTAGGTTGCGCGCGGGGTTGGCGCCGGCCCAGCTTGAACTGGCGAACATGCTCATGAAGACACTGATCGAATCTTCAGTACGGGTTCCACCCGGGGCGGTGCTATTCTAGAAGCCGTCGCGGACTGCCATTTGTGAACCACGATGAATACGCAAACCGCGGTAAATCGCCGGCGGCACGCCAAGCCGCGCTCGAAAATGCCGAGTGAAATGCGCCTGGTCTGAATACCCGAGTGCCAGTGAGATCTGGCAGATCGTGAGATGGCTGACCACGAGCAGCTCGCAAGCGCGCGCGAGACGCACCGTCTGGGAGAACTCACCCACACTGATGCCAAACTTGTTGCGGAAGGTGCGCGTGAGGTGCATGGGATGCACATCGGCGAGCGCCGCAAGCTCGGCGAGGCGCGGAGCAGGGAACGGACTCGCGAGCAGACGGTCACGCACGCGCCAGAGCCAAGCCGGTCCGCGCGGCGCCACCTCGTGACGATCGCGGCGGCTCGTGGTGAGACAGCGAAGGATGAATTCGTCCGCCGCCAGTTGATCGCCATCATGTAACTGGAAGTCGCGCCAGAGCCGTAGCGCGTTCCACGCCGTGGGCCCGCCGATCGTAAACCAGGGACGCTCCACAGCGGGCGTGTCGATGGCCAGATCGGCGAGATCGTTGAGGCTCATCTTCACGCGGAAGCCGCGTGCGCCGATGGCGCCAAGTGTCTGTGCATGCGTGGCGCCGGCGGGGAGGTAGTAGACGGTGCCCGGGATGGCGGCGCGGGTGCGACCGTCCGAGACCTCGGCGAACCCACCAGATACCACCACACAGATCCGCGCCAGGTCATGATGATGCCGCTCGAGGCGCTCGGCGGGCGCGAAGAGAACCTCGTCCACGTGAATGCCGGGCACACCGGGATCCGGTAGATGCGTGGCGCCGCGATGGTCGGCACAATGTGGACACACCATATGTCATCAAATCGTCATTACACGGTTTCCGCAATGGGTACGTCGCCGATGCCGAGGACGTCGATGAGCTCGAGCAACGTGTCGATGACATGCGCGGCACCCGCCTCGCGCAACGCACGAGCGGTCTGCGTGCCGGTGAGGCCCACGACCCGCATGCCGGCAGCGACGCCGGCGGACACGCCGACGACCGTGTCCTCGACGACCAGGCACGCCGCGGGCTCCTTGGCGAGCGCGGTGGCGGCGTGTAGAAAAAGGTCGGGGGCCGGTTTGTTGCGCTGGACATCCTCGCCGCTGAAGATGCGATCGCCGAACAGGTCAGCGAGGCCAGTCAGCGCGAGCTTGTGGCGCGTGCGATGGCGCGCGCCGCTGGAGGCGACGCAGAACTCGATGCCGCGCGACTCGATGGCCCGAATGGCCGAGGCGGCGCCGGGGAGCGCGGTCAATTCGGTCTCGAAGGCGCGCGCGCATCGCGCTTGATGCTCGCTGATGAAGTCGTCGGGCACCGGGGCGCCGCGCATCTTCTCGATGAGCGCGGCGCACTGGAGCATGGACCGGCCGACGAAGGTGCGGATGGTGGTCTCGACATCCATCGTGAGGCCGAGCTCCTGGAGCTGCGCGGCGAGCAGCGCGTTGGAGATGCGCTCGCTGTCGACGAGGACGCCGTCGCAATCGAAGATGACGAGGGCGCAGGGGGTGGATTCGGCCATGATGTGGCCAACTTCAACGGCTGGGCGCCAGGACGTCTTGAACGATCGAAGCGGTGCGTACCGCCAGCAGCCGTGTGAGCTTATATCGTGTCGGGCAGTTCTCGAGTTGCACTTGCCATCGTCATGCCGCACACCCGATCGATCATCGTGTTCATGCTGGCGAGCCTGGCGCTGAATCTCACGCCTGGCCCCGACATGCTCTACGTCATCGCGCGATCCTCGTCGGAAGGGCGGCGCGCCGGCGTCGCATCGGCATTCGGGATCGGCGCCGGCACACTCGTCCACATCGCGCTCGTGGCGGCGGGCCTCGGAACGGTATTTCGAACCGTGCCGACTGCCTACGTTGCCGTTCGGCTGGCGGGTGGCGCCTATCTCGTGTTGTTGGGCGTTCGCGCGTGGCGTGCCTCGGGCGGTGCAGCGCGCGAGCTGCACGTGCCGGCGCCGGCGACGCGAGGCGAAGTATTTCGCCAGGGCGTCATCACGAACGTCCTCAATCCAAAGGTGGCGCTGTTCTTCCTGGCCTTTCTTCCGCAGTTCGTGGAGCCGGAGCGCGGATCGGTGCTGTGGCAGACGGTGGGACTGGGTCTCCTCTTCGACGTGCAAGGCACACTCGTGAATCTGGCGGTGGCGTCGGGAGCGAGCGCGATCGCGACGCGCTGGAAGGCGCGCGGCGCCGGCGGCACCGTGCTGCAAAGGATGACGGCAGCGATCTTCATCGCGCTGGGAGTGCGCATCCTTGCCACCGCCGCACGGCGCTGAGCAAGGCGCAACATGCGGGCAAGGATGCAACGAGCGTTCAAGACATTGCCTGCTCAACACTGCGAACGTTCGGCATGATACGGTTCATCTTCCGCGCGACACTTGCGGTGCTGCTCCCCGCGGTGCTCGTCACATCCGCACGCTCTCAGGAGGCCGCACGCGAATGGCCTGAGTACGACATCGCCATCCGTCTCCAGGGTACCGCGCCGCGGCTCCGCGCTGAAGCAGTCATACGACTGCCACCATCCAGCGAGCCGGGCTTCGTGCTCGGCCAGATGTTCAGGATCGAAAGCATAGAAGTGGGAGACGCGGACGCGCGGCAGTTTCGTCCCGCGGCGGCCGACTCGACCTATGTGAGGGGTCCGCGCGCGACGTGGGGCACCGTGCGCTGGAGGCTTCGCGAGCCGAGCGCGGTGGCGGCACGGTCGATTCGGGTGCGGTATCGGTTGGATGGCGAGGTGACCACCAACGTGTTTGGCGTCAACGCGCAGGTGACGTTCGGGTCGGGCATCAACACGGCGTGGTATCCACAGATCGAACCACCGCGCACCGATACCAGCGCGCGCCTGCGTCCGATGCGTGGAACAGGCACACTGCGCTTCGAGGCGCCGCGCGGCGTGACGGTCTACAGCGTGGGCGAGCCGAGGGACGGGACGGGTGGCTTCACCTTTCGAGTGAGCAAGCCCGCGCTGTTCAACTTCGCGGCCGGGGCGTATACGGTGCGTCTCGCACGAGCCGCGTCCAAGGGCGCGCCGCCCGTGGTGATGTACTATCTCAAGCCGCGCGAGAACGCGGAGGAATACGCCACGAAATCACTCGCGGTGATTCGCGCGCTCAGCGAAGAGTTCGGGCCGTACATGTTCGACCGCTTCGCGCTGGTGGAGGTGCCGGGCGCGCTGGCGGACAGCGCGGGCTTCGCGGGAGCGAGCGTGGAAGGCGGCATCTTCTCGATCGCGTCGTTTCTCGATCCGCGCTTCAACGTCGGGTATTACGGGCACGAGTTCGGACATCAGTGGTGGGGCGTGACGATACGTCCGTCGGGAGCGCGCGGCGCCTGGCTGCTCGCCGAGGGAATGGCGCAGTACGGCGCATTGCGAGCCATCGAGGCGGTAGACGGCGCGGCCATGGCGCGCACGTTCCGCATCGCGGAATACCCCGACTACTTCGGGCAGGGAGGAGCGTTGTACTTCAAGACCGTGGGCGAGGGACACGATGCGCCCCTGGCGGATCTGCCGAATACGGAGCAGTGGTCACGGCTCATCGTGAACAGCAAAGGGTTCATGGCGATGCACGCGCTCTCGAACGAGATGGGTCGCGAGCGGCTGCGCGCGGCGTTCCGCGACATTCTCACGTCGTACCGCGAGCGCCGGCTGGTGTGGGACGACTTCACCGCGGCACTAAATCACGCGGCGGGGCGGGATATGGGGTGGTTCTATGAACAGTGGTTCTATCGCACGGGCGCGCCGGAGCTGTCGGCCGAGGTGCGTGACACCACCGTGGTGATCCGGAGCTGGCGCGACGATTATCGATTGCCCTTGGAACTCGCGCTATTCGGCAGTAGGTGTCCTCCGCGAATGAGCGTGCGTGCCGACGGAACGACCACCGTGCCTCTGCCGCGAGGCTGTCGCGCCGATTCGGTCGTGGTGGATCCCGATTATCACGTGCTGCGCTGGCCGCACGAGCGCAGGCCGTGAGCGATCTGGTACTCGCCAGGCGTGACGCCCATGACACGTCGAAAGGCGCGCGTGAAGTGCGGTTGATCGCCGAAGCCAGCGAGCAAGGACAGCTCGGCCAACGAATGCCGATGAGAGGCGAGCTGCGCCGCCGCCCACTCGATGCGCCGGCGGCGAACGTAATCGGCGACCGTGCAGCCGAGGTGGATGCGAAAGGCGCGGGCGAAATGGCTGCGGTGGACGCCGGCATCGCGCGCCAGCTCGGCGACACTCGGCGGGCTGCGATACTCGGCGTGCAGCCGATCACGCGCGCGCGTGAGCCACGCGGGGCGCCGGCCATGGGCGCGTGACGCGCAACGCGAGACTTCCGCGATGAGCGCGCACACGAGCCCTTCGACCGACAGGTAGCTGAGGGCATCGGAGCGTCTGAGCTCAGCGATGATGCGCGCGGCCAGCCAGGTGGGCTCGCCGCCGCGCGCATAGGTACGCAAGCGCGTGGCGTCCGCCAGCCGCTCGGCCCAGGCGTCGGTGAACTCGATGTTCCAGAGGCGCGCGCCGGAGCTGCCGAAGGTGTCGTCGTGCTCCTCGCTGGTGAGCTGCCAGACGACGGTGCGCGTGTCGCAGGATTCGGCGCGGCGCACCGACCGCTCCTCGAAGCCGCCGGCCGCGACCAGACACAGGTATGGTTGAGCGTGAGAGTGCCAGGGCAGTCGGGTATCCGGCGCATAGACGGACTGCCGGACGCGCAGCCCGGCGAGCGCGGCGTTGCTGACGTTGACGCCGAAGTACTGTCCCTTGTTCAGCTGAACCATCGCGGTTCCTCCAATGAGCCTTCTCCTCGGACAGCCGAGTCGGATTTATAGTTGGCCACAAGAGAATAGCCAGACGCGATCGAGGTGCGCAGGGCGAGCCGCCGCGGAACTTTCGGGCTGGATGGTCTGGTTTATCCGCGATTCCATCATCCCACAGATGTCACTGTTCGAACTGATCTGGAGATCGATTCGCTGGGTGGGCCGCTGTGTATTCCTGATACTCATCCTGTTCCGAGTATTGGCGACGTGGCTCGTGAGTCCAATTCTCGCGATTCCGGCGCGCACGCGTGGTGTACATGTGCGCGAGGGGGACGTCGTCGAGGCGCTCGTGGACATCAGCGTCGAAGGGATGATCTTCTACCGCGGGCCATACACGACCAGCTTCCGTGGACAGGTCCCGCAGGGAACCAAGCTTCGCGTGTATCGCGCCTCGAGCACGGAATTCTGGTGTACGAGAACCCGGAAAGATGACGATGCGCGGATCGTTCCCGAATCCGATCTGAGACATCATGCCTATAGTGAATTTGCTGTGAGGTTTCGGATCGGTGAGATTGGCCGCCGACTGGAGCTTGAGAAGCGGGGCTGGTGAGATCTGTCGTTCGTTTTGTCGCCGAGCTATGGAATTGGGTTGGGGCGCGGACACTCCTGCCCGCCGGGGGATCGGGCCCTGCGGGCCCGTTTGGGTAAGGTGAACGGAGACAGCGACGGAAACTGCGACGGAGACGGCAACGGTGGCTCCGAGTGCATTCAGTGCTCCGTGCACCGCGGCAATTGTGTTTTTGAAGTAACTGACGCTCGGGAGGTATTCGCTTCTCCTCGAAGCGGAGATGCATACGGCCTCCAAAGTTGTCACGCCATTCACAATCGACCAATCCGCGTTGTGAACGGTCTCGATTGAGCGAATGATCGCGGCGCGATGCGTAGTGGCGCACCGTCTCCAAGGCGTGCGATGACATCGCGACGCACACGCCGCTCAACATCACGGATTTCATTCGCTATGGAATCGACGTCTCGCGCCGTTGCTCAAAGTTCACGGCTGCGGTGCACGGCGCTCTGAACTGCGCTCGGAGCCACCGTTGCCGTCTCCGTCGCAGTCTCCGTCGCCGTTTCCGTTCACCCTACCTACACGGGCCCGCAGGGCCCGCCGCGCGACGCGCTCGACCCGCGCGCCCAGCCTCGCCAGCATAGGTGAAACTCACAGGCCGAGACCCATCGATGCCGCGACACAGATTTACAAAAAAAAGCCCAGGAGACTCAGCTAGCGCGGAGTCCGATTCGAACCAACCCAGCGAATCATCCACACTCGCCGGTTGAGATCATCCGCAACCAGCAGAGCACCGTCAGGCGTGAAGGACAGCCCGCTCGGACGCACCGTGATCGCGAGCACACCTCGCAGCCCAGCGGCGACTGTGTTGCGTCCCGTCGCAAAAACGCGCGGCGCAGAAGCGCTGTCGCCGAGCTTCACGAACATCACGGCGTAGCCGCGCGGGTCGAGCGGCGCGTGGAAGAGGGAGCCATGGAGCGCGACGAAGACGCCACCGCGATAATCCTCGGGCAGACGATCACGCGGCGGCCAGGCCAAAGCCATGGGCGCGGAGTGGGCCGAGAACGCCGCGAGGGGCTTCGGCACAGCGGCACAGCGCGGAGCGACGGAGCTCCGATCACTCTCGTATGCGGGAGCGACGATCATGCGGCCGCCAGACCGCGGATCGTACATGCAATACGGAAATCCGTAATCGCCGCCGCGATCGATCCTGAACAGCGTCTCCGCGGGCAGACTGGCAGCGTCTTCGGCGCTATAGCCGCTCGCGGGCCACCAGGTATGAAGGTGGTCGATACCGTGCGGCGCGCCGTAGAGCAGCCCATTCTCGGGATTCACCGCCAGCGCCACCGTATGCCGCAGCCCCGTGGCGAACCGGTTGTCGCGCGCGGGCACCTGTCCGACGCCGTCGGCCGCGAACCGCCAGATGCCGCCACTCGTCTCCAACTCCGCGCAGGGAAGCTCGCCACGGAAGTCGCGCCGCGGATAGTCGCGCTCACAGGCGTTGGACGCAACGCCGATGTTGACGAACAGATTGTTGTTTCCGTCCACCGCAATGGAACGTGCGCCGTGCTCGAGGCGAGGGAGGTTGCGCACCACCGTGTCCGGTCCGCGAACCGGCAATAAACGCCCCGCAGACAACTGATAGCGGTAGACCGCTTCCCACGTCGCGTGAAACAGCGCGCTGTCTCGCAGCGCGAGCCCGGAGCCTCCTTCCACGCCAAATTCACGACGGAGGTCCGCGCGTCCGTCGCCGTTGGTGTCGCGCAAGGCGACGATTCCGCCGGGGCGCTGTCCTTCGCGCCACGTCGCGACGTACACGACGCCGCCGGGCGCCACGACGATGTGCCGAGCCGGACCAACGTTGTCGGCGAAGCTGGTGGCGCAGAATCCGTCGGGAACCACGAGGCGATCATCGCACTCGGCCGGCGGTCTCATGGCGCGCATTGCAACGAGCACTACCAAGCTCACGCCGATGATGGAGGCGACTTTCAGCGATGACATGGCTCAGGCCGGAGGCGAAGGCGGAGCCGTGGGCGCCTTCTCGCGCAGCGTATCGACGGGGGCGTTAACACGCACGGTGTCAAAGCGCATGTCGACCAACGTGTGAGGACGCTTGCGCCGAACCCGGAACGGGATCCTGATCCCGTCGACCGTCCGATAGTCATCGATGATGTAGACGGTCTGGTAAAACTCACCGCCGCCGACGATGCGCGCTCCTTCGGGACCTTCCTCCCACACCTCGAGATAGGCGGCGAGACCGGTGGCCGGATCGAAATAAAATCGCTCCGTCTTGCCGAGCCGCGATTGGGCGGCGACGACGTCGAGCTCTTTGCCCTCGTAGAGCCGACGCCCCTCGAACGTGTACGACGTGTACTCGTTGCCGAGCGCGGCGGGCTGATAAAGCGCCACGTCGCGCCGCACTTCGGAAAGCTCGGCGTCCGGCAGCGGACGGTTCGGAAACTCCGGGCGACTCGCCCAACCGCGCTGGCCGTCGGACCACCGGCGCATCATGCCAAACGGCGCGGCAATCTCCTGATAGAGAACGCCAGGCGCACGCACGTGCTCATAGAGTGGAGCGAGCGCGTGGAGCCCGCTCTCCGCGGTGTACTCATAGGTACCGGCCAACACGATGGAGCGAGGGGCGGGCACCGCCGCCGGACGCATCGCGAGCCGCGATCGTCTCAGAATGGAATCGGCGGCGCGGAACTCCGCCGTGCCCTGCGGTTGGCCGCCTCTCCGGCTCGTAAGGCAAGCCGAAGCCAGGATCGTCGCGGACGAGACAAAGCTCGCCAGCCTGAACCAGGTGGATTTCATGTGCGCCTGTTATGAGATGTTCGAAGACCGCCAGTTATCCGGAGCGTCGGCGATCGATACGCTGTGGTGCCGTCGTCAGAATCACACCGCATGAGCAGACGATCAGCGTCAACGCCCACGCGTAATAGCCCATCGACAGTTTCGGGGTAGCCAGATCATAGATGACCTGCATGGCGGCGGCGGCAATGAGGAGCGCGCCGATCAGGCGGATGATCGCACCGATGGCGACAACCCGCTCGCGGATGCCGACGCGCACGAGATCACACGTGGCGCGCGAGCGGCGCCACCACCGCTCGGCGCGCGAGAGCGCGGTCGCATCCTGCTCCTGTTCGGCGAGCACGCGCATGATCTCAGCGCCGAATCTCCCCCGGAAATCAGCGGGATACAGGAGCAGCAAGGCGCGATACCAGAGGCGCGGGAAGCGGGACATCAGACGGCCCGCGGCTGAACCAACGCCTTCGATCGGGCGTACTGCACCAGCTTGGCGAGCCGTGCGGAATCGGCCCGTATGACGGCGAGACCAAGCGGAGTGAGGCCGTAATAGCGACGGCGCTCCGCGGTGGCCGAGTCGTCGGCGTCGTCGGTCTCGCCGACGAGATCGTCGGCGAGCATGCGCTTGAGCGCACCGTACAGCGTGCCGGCGCCGATCTTCACCTTGCCTTCGGAGCGCGCCTCGACCTCCTGCATGATGCCGTATCCGTGGCGCGGCTGATCGGACAGCGCGGCCAGGATGTGGAATTCCACGAGGGTGAGGGGGAGAAACCGCTGTGCTTCGAGATCGTTCGCCGTGGGGCTCACTAGCTCAGTCTCCGATATAGCGTCGACCGGTATATCGACCGCCGATATAGTAGGATACGTTCGCGCAGCGGGATTCGTCAAGCCCGGCAACCTCTCGCGGCGTCGCGCGTGGCAGAACCTCGAGCCTCGAGGCAACCCTTTCCGTCCTCGCAGCGACTATATACTCAGGTTGAGTATACGTCCGGGAAACCATCTCGAAAAGAGGTCACTGCGATGCTGGAACCCCAACGCTCGCGCGCCATCGTGCCGATTGGCCCTAAGGCTGCCATCGTCTCGGCGGCAATGCTCGTCGCGGTGCCCCTGACGTCGATGCGGCTGATTCCCGTCGAGACCAAGGCCCCGCGCACCCACCCCACTAGGTCATTCCAGCAGGCCGACACAATCGTCGACCGCACGGTCGCCGCGTCACCCGGCGAGACGATTTCCATCAGTCTTCGCAGCAGCGGCGGCGGAGTCACGATCTGCTCATGGAATCAGTCTCAGGTCCGGGTGCGTGGCGTTGTCAGCGGCACGCTGGCGCGACAGACGGAAGTCCTGATTGCGCGCGTGGGCGGCGGCGTCGAGCTCCGCACCATCACGCCCGAGCACCGCGGCGACTGGATCAACCGGAACCGCTTCGAGATCTGGGTACCGACGCGATTCAACGTGAACATTTCGTCCGCCGGGGGTGGGCTCAGCATCAGCGGGGTGGAGGGCCGCTTCAGCGGCAACACCGGTGGCGGCGAGATCACACTCGACCACGTCTCCGGGCGCGCCGAACTCGCCACGGGCGGTGGCGAAGTGAGCGTCACGAACTCGAATCTCGAGGGCAGTGTTTCAACTGGCGGCGGCCGAGCGGTGGTGCAGAACACCTCCGGCCGGGTGTCGGTGACCTCCGGCAGCGGCCCGGTCATCCGCGATGGCGTGGCTTCGATGACCCCGGCCACCTCGTCCGCATCGGCGACCGCCTATCAAGAGCGCGATGAAATCAATAGAAGCTTCACTCTGCCAGCCAAGGCGCGGGTTGAAGTGGTTGGCATGAACGGCAGCGTTGACATCAAGGCTATCGATGGGAACACGGCAAGCGTCGAGATCGAGCGAACGGCGCGCAGCCGCGCCGAACTGGATTGCAACAGGGTCGTGTCGCGGCAGGTATTCGGCCATTTGTTCATAGAGAGCGAAGGAGTGTGCGAGAACCGTGTAATACAAGTCAGGCATCGCATGGTGTTGAGTCTTCCACGCAATGTCGATCTCACCGTTACCGGCGTGAGCGGCCCGGTGAACGTGGGAGAGATCGAGGGCACGATCAGCATCAGCGGCATCAGCGGCAACATCGATCTCGCACAGGCCGGGCGTCGCTCCAGGATCAGCGGCAACATAGGGACGACAACCATCAAGCTGCGCAAACTCGATGCGGGGGGCCTGGAGTTGAGTGGGAACAGCGGGCCCCTCAAGCTGTACATCGGCGACGAATTGAATGCCGTCGTGAGAGTGAGCGGCATTAGCGGCTCGGTCTCCAGTGAGCTGCCGGATTTGACATTTCACAAGACCGCCGCCGCCGACTATTACGCGCCCATCGGGTCTCGCGGGCCGACGATTCATGTCCTAAGCCACGCGGGTGATCTCCTGGTCAGTCGGTATCGGGAGTAACCCCGCGTCGGGCACCATCGGCTCGGGCGCGGCCTGAGCAAGATCGCGACGCTGAATAGCGACGTGGTGATTAGTTCTTTCGGTCGTCCAAGAGGGTCTCGAGAACGGTCATCGCAGAGTCCACCTCGTGCTCCGTATTGAAATAGTGCGGAGAAACCCTGAGCGAGGCTGTAATTCCCTTTGAATCGAAGTCGAGCACCGCGACCTGCCGAGCCTGTGCGCCGACGGATACCCGTGCGCGCTGGAGCTGAAGGACGAGCTCTCGCGGGTCGTGTTTTCCAACGTCGATCGAGACGATGCCGCATAAACGGGCTCCGCGGTCGAGCAACCGAACACCCTTCAAAGCGAGCACACGGTCCCGTACGCGCGCCGCCAGGGCATTGACGCGCGCCGCAATCGGCTCGAGGCCGATCTGGCGGGCATACCGGGCCGCCTCTCCCGCTCCGAGAACGAGCGCAGGCGAAGACTCCCACGTCTCGAAGCGAGTCGCGTTGTCGACGGGCTGGTAGTGATCCTCCGCTTGCCACTCGGCGCCGCGATAGTCGATGAACAGTGGTTCGAATCCGCGATCGAGAACGCGATCGGCGACGAAAAGAAATCCAGTCCCTCGCGGGCCGCGCAACCATTTTCGGCACGTCACCGACAGGAAATCACACTGGATCCGACCAACGTCGAGCGGCAGCTGGCCTGCGCTCTGACATGCGTCCACCATGTAGAGCACATTGGCTTCCCGGCACATGGCGCCGATCGTCTCGACGTCCTGAATGAGACCGGAGTTCGTGGGTACATGCGTGACGCAGACGAGCGCGGGCTTGTGTCGGTCGATGAGTCGCGCCAATTCGTTGGAATCCGTGCCGCCTTCCGGCGCGTCGGGCGCTCGAATGACGCGAACGCCAAAGCGACGCTCCAGCGCGAGAAACTGCATCTGGTTGGAGACATAGTCGTTCCGTGTCGTGAGAATCGTGTCGGCGGCACGGAACGGGATCGACGACAGCGCCTGGAGAAAGGCAACGGTGGCGCTTTGCGTGAATGCGATGTTGCGGCGGCGGGCGCCGATGAGCGCCGCGACGTTGTCGTACGCCGCGGTGATCGCGCTCGCCCGCTCGGCGGCTGCTTCGTAGCCTCCGAGCGTCTCCTCGAGAGCAAGATGATCGCGGACCGTGCCGATCACCGGCGCCGGCATGAGTGACGCCCCGGCATTATTGAGATGCGCGTGATGCAGGCATCCGCTCGTCTCCGCCCGCACGCGTTCGACATCGATCGAACTCGTCAACACGATCGCCATGACGGCATGCTATAGCCATAACGGCTATAGTGAAAGTCGTCGCGCAGCCCGATTGCCGCCCACGGCTTACGGCGAGATGGCACTGAGGATGTATCTCGGAATCTGGACGTTGAGAATGTAGTTGATCGTCGGCGAAGCGTAGTTCTCCCCGAGCGTCACGATCGCAAGGTCGAGGGCGGGGATGAAGATGGCGTTCTGCGAACCGTTGCCGAGCTGCATGAACGCCTGGATCGTGCGTCCGCGATACTCGTAGTCCTTCTCCCACCAGAGGTAGCCGTACTGGCGGCTCCCGAGCTGATAGCGCGGCCTGGACGATTGCTCGACCCAGGCCTTGCTGAAGATGCGCCGCCCGCGCCACACGCCGCCGTCGAGATAGACCTGCGGCAGCTTGAGATAGTCCCGCGCGACGAAGCGATGTCCGCCGCCGAAGTAGACGTCGCCGAGTGGCGTCGCGAACAGATAGTAGTGGCCGTAGTCGAGCGGCTTCGCGATCAGCTCGTCGAATAGCTCCGGGAGCGGACGGCCGGCGACTCGCTCGAGCACCTTGCCAGCGGTGTACGGCTTCATGCTGCAGTAGGTCGCCGTGACGCCGTTGTCCCGCGTGATGTCGACGTCGAGGAACAGGTTCGCCCAATCGGGATTCTTGTTCTGCTGCTGGATGAAATCCTCATCACCGGGCCGGTCGCCGCTGTCGTTGCAGTCGAAGCCGGCCGTCATCGTGAGCAGGTGCTCGAGCGTGAGCGTCTGCTTTCGCGGCGGCAGGTCTCGGGCGTTGGGCCGGAGCGTCGCGTAGACACGCGTCTCCGGCGTGATGCGGACTCCCGCTTGCATCGCCGCGCCGATCAGGGCCGTGACCTGTGTCTTGGATCCTGAACGCGTGTCGTGCGGTTTGTCCGCGCGCTCGCCGTGGAAGTATTCTTCCAGAACGAGCTTGCCATGGCGCGCGATGAGGAGCGCATGCAGCCGCGGCGCCGTTGCCGAGTCGATCGGCGTGTCGCTCAGGAGCTGGATGAACGCCGCGATGGAATCTTCAGAGATGCCGACGTCGCGTAGCCGCGCGACCGGCCACCCGTCCTTCTCCTGGCGTGGTGGCGCGTAGGTGTATTTCACGGAGGCGCGCCCGCGCGGATAGAAGTCCGTATATGCCGTGTCGGGAATGCGCGTGAAATCGTAGGTGTCGCCGAAGAGCTGGAGGCTGATCATGCCGCCGCGGAAAGGACCGGAGGCGATGGTTTTTCCCGTGCGATCCAGCAGCGCGACCGCCGCTCCGTCCTGGCGGAGGGACCGCACGGGAAGGAACTGCCCGAGGTTGCGTTCGGGATTGCGCAGGAACGCGGCGAGCGTGCCGTCCGCCTGCCGCGCGACCTTGAGGTAGAACGTCCGTGCCTGGTTGGGGGCGTCGGGATCGCCGTCGATGTTGGCGTGGAAGCAGGATGCGCCACACGCCGCGAGCGTGACGGCAGTGGTAGAAGCCGTCGGGAAGAACCACCATCCGGCGATTGTGTTGGCTCGCATCCGCCCGCGGAATCTGCCCCCGTCGCCCGGCAGCTCGAACGCGACCGAGTCGGCGGTCATCCGGACCGGTGTGGTCCGCCCCGCGAGCGATGCGCGCCAGACGCCATTGGGGCGATCGATGACGAGACGTCCCCTGACGTCGGGTCCGAAGCGGAGCTTGGCGTACCAGAGGCCGGTCAGGCTATCCGGAGCCTGTGCCGCTACGCGCGAGGCGAGAATCAGCGTGGCCGCGGCGAGCGACCGCAGACGAGGCATATGCATGCGACGACATTATAGCCACAGTGGCTATACTGTCAATGCGTGTGTCGCGAGACGGACGACGCCCGCCGCAGTCCGGCGGCGGTATCTCGTCGACGTACCGGGAGCCACTCGCGCACGCCACTTGCCGAAGAAGCTCGCTCAACTGGAGCCGCTCGCGTTTTCGCGCAACTCCAGTTGGCTATTCTTTCGCGCGCGCGACGACCACGCTGCCGGGTTTATCCGGATCCGGCAGGAAAGCCCAACCGTTCTTGAGCGTGAGCGTCCACCCCTGACCGGTCCACTGGCGCGCCGTCCCGGCCGGTGCGTCGCCCGTGAAACCAACTCGCAGCGTGGAGAAATCGTTTTGCACGAGCACACCGTTGCGTTCCACATCCAGCGATCCCCAAGGCGCGTTGAAAGTGCCGGCGGGGTAGACGACGGATTTCAAATCGAATGCAATGAGTGTCGTGGGATCATACACCCACGACAGCGAGTCCCTGGTCTGATGAAGCGTGATGGTTGATCCCGTGGCGAGGCGTGCGCGATAGTCGGCAAGCAACGGCGCCCGTGACGCATCCCTCGCTCGCTCGGCGCTGTCGATCGCAGCCCAGCCGTAGGGACGCGCACGCTCGCGGGCCAATCGATCAAGATCGCGCGGCACCCCGAAGCCGATGGCGTCGGCAAGCAGGCCGGAGAGATCGCGGCGTTGTCGAACGGCGGTGCGCCACGCCGGCGCGAACCGATCGAGCAAAATGCCGAGTCCCGGTCCTCTCCCATACGCAAACGACCGGACGAAACTCTCCTGTCGCTCGTAGGCCGCCACGTGACTCGCGACGCGCGATACGTTCTCCCCTGTGACCATCATCGCGAGGCGATGTCCTGTGTACTCGGGGAGCCCTTCCTGAATCTCGAGCGAAGCTTCCGTCGAATCGCTGCCGGGGTATGGCATGCGGCGGCGCGCTCGGAACAGCAGCGCCGCCTCCGTGTGGCGGCGAGCGTCAGCGACGTCGGCCGATCGTATGGCTTCAGCGAGCGCGCGCAACTCGAGCCGGAGCCAGGTACGTCCCTCGCCAAAGTCGAGATGATTGTTGAGGGCGTCCAGTTGTGTCATTCCCAGCGCCGCCTGCTCGCGGTGAAAGACCTCGTGGAGTGTGAGGGCGGCGCGCTCGTATCGACCGGAGGGAAGCGGCATGGCGACCATCGTCCATTGCCGCCCACCCCACGGAAAGGATGTGTTTGCAATGAACCGGTTTGCCGGCAGCGTTGTGACGTAGGCACTGCCATATGGCAGATAGCGGGCGCCGGCGACGGTGTCATTGGTGATCACCAACCTCGTCGTTCGGTCGACGAGCGCGACGGGCCCGCAGAGGGATTGGGCCCAGAGGGCGCCGTTGTCGATCCGGCAGGCCGCCGCGGCGTCGTGAAGCGCCGACAACGCCCGCGCGGTATCGATCTGCTGCGCGGCGGCCGCGGCCCGTGCACTTACGGTCGCCACGGCGGTAAGCCCAATCACCAACCAGCGCATAGGGTACCGTCCTCGTTACCTAGGAATCAGAGGTATATACATCTGATTCCTAGGTAAGCGCAAGGAGCACGCACGCGGAGGGGCGACTCCAACACCGAACGGCGGAGAAGGCACTAGACCGCTTAGGAGACGGACACAGATGGAGAAAAGCACGGAAGCAAACGGATAGTCACCGGCAGAGTGATCCTCAGGCTGGCGGATGCTCCGCCAAGTCGCGCGACTCGTACCTGCTGTCGAACAACATGGAGTACTTCGCGATGATGGCGTCGGTATTCCTGCACGGATCGGCGATGCGAGAGTCGTTCGGCCGAGACTCGATTCGCGTCAAGCAGCCGGCCATCTATGACTGGCTGGTGAAGGAGTTCGGGTCGCGCTAGAACGCCGGGCCAAGCTTCTCGGGCAACTCGCTATTGACGGCCGCGTAGTGTGCGAATAATTTCGCACTATGCGAAATTATTCGCATCAGCACGCATTCGCCCTCATGCCCAAACGCGCGACACCCGCCTTGACCCGACGCGAGAGTCAGATCATGGAAGTTCTCCATCGGCGCGGGCAGGCGACGGCGGCCGAGGTGCGGGCGGAGCTGCCCGAGCCGCCGGGGTACTCGTCGGTGCGGAAGCTCCTCGAGATCCTCGAGACCAAGGGCGCGATCCGCCACGCCCAGGATGGGCCGCGCTACCTCTATATGCCCGTGGTGCCGCGCGAACAGGCGCGACGCTCCGCGGTGGAAAATCTGCTGCGCACGTTTTTCGGCGGGTCGGCCGAGGCGGCCGTCGCCACGCTGCTCGAGCTGCGCGCGCCGAAGCTTTCGCGCGAGGAGCTCGACCGCATTGCCGACCTCGCCGACCGCGCGCGGCGCGACGGACGATGACGGCGCTGGTGATGGTCGTCGCGGCGGCAGCGGCCAAGGGGGTGGTGCTCGTCGGCCTCGCCGCCGGCAGCGCGCGGCTCCTCCGCCATCACTCGGCGGCGGCGCGCCACGCCATCTGGGCCGCCGCCGTCGTTGGCCACCTGTTGCTCCTCGCCCTGGCGCCCGTGGCCCCTATGTGGAGAGTAGCTCTGCTCCCGGCCGCACTCACGACATGGGATGCCGCGCCGCCAGATGCACGTACGCCCGCCGTCGCACCACCGCGGACAGTTGCGACGGCGGCCAGTGAAGTCGAGGCACGTCCCGCGGCGAGTGTCGCGAACGCATCGTCCGTGCAGCTGACCGCGGCGCTCGTTGCACTATGGGCGCTCGGATGCGCCGCCGTGCTCGCGCGCCTCGTGTACGGTACCATCGGTGTGTGGCGACTCGCGCGCCGCGCGGAGCGAGTCGGCGACGGCAGATCGCTCGCGCTGGTGCAGCAGCTCGCCGCGCGGCTGCGCATCCGGCGTCCGGTGATCGTACTCCGTGGTGACGGACTGCGCGTTCCCGTCACGTGGGGTATCGTCTATCCAGTCGTCCTTCTTCCCGTCGATGCGGACCGCTGGCCCGAGGCGCGCCGACGTCTCGTTCTCGTTCACGAGCTCGCGCACGTCGTTCGCCTCGACGCGCTCACGCTGTTCGTCGCGCAACTCGCGTTGGCCGTGTTCTGGTTCGATCCTTTCCTGTGGCTGGCGGTGCGGCGCATGCACGTCGAGCAGGAGCGGGCCTGTGACGACCTCGTGCTGCGTCACGGCACGCGCGCGTCGCAGTACGTGCACGAGCTGGTGGACATGATACGCGGCGCCGGCGCGTCCACCGGGCCGGCGTTCGCGGCGCTGGCAATGGCGCGGCGCTCGGAGTTCGAGGGGCGCATGCTGGCGATCCTCGACCCGACGGTGAACCGGGCCCCGCTCAGTCAGAGAGGGATCGTGCGCGTCGCGGCGCTCGTGCCGTTGGTGCTCGCGCCACTCGCGTCGCTGCATCCGATCGCCCGCGCGGCGATGCCGACGCCGATCGCATGGCAGGGGGTGGCATCGTCGAACTGGGATTGCGACGCGGCGAACGGACCGGCGGGACGAAGCGCCCATCAGCACATTGGCGTAGCGCCGGCGAGCTTCGAATACCGCGACAGCGCGCCGGGTCGCTGCCTGTACGCGCGGTTCGAGGAAGGGATCGTCTTCGCGGGAGATACGAACATCGCCGCCGTCGGCAATCGGACGACTGCCCTCGTGCACGAGTTGCGCGCGGGCATCGATCGTCGCGTCGTGATCGGCCCAGAGCAGACGGAGTTTACGTTGAACGGCGGCCGCGCCCCGTTCGACGCGGCGGCACGCGCGTGGCTTTCCACCGTACTGCCCGAGGCCATCCGGGAGTCCGGCGTGGACGCCGCCGCGCGCGTCGACCGTATCGCGCGTGGCCAGGGGATCGACGCGGTGCTCGCGGAGGTCGGCCGCATCACGATCCCCGGGACCAAGAGCATCTATTTGCAGCAGCTCATCGCCCGTCGCGACATCGACGCGGCTACGCTCACGCGCATCGTCGGTCAGGCGGAACGGGAGATCATCGACGCGAGCGGCGATCTCACAGCGGTGCTCGCGGCGGCTCTGAGGCGCCGGAGTGATGTCGCCGGTGTGGCGGACGACGACGCGCTGGTCGCGACCATGCGCGCGGCGGCGCGCATCGAACAGGATGGCGACAAGGGCCGGCTGCTCATTGGCGCGGCGCCCGACTACCTCGGCTCCGCGAGGCTTCGCGCAGCGTACTTCGATGCGTTCGCCACGATGCGGTACGATGGCGATCGGAGGCGCGTACTGCTGGCGCTCGCCGCGGTTCCCGGGGCCGAGTCGGCAGATGTCGTAGGCGACCTGCTGCGCGCGGCGCGCGCGATCACCTCCGACGGCGATCTCGCCGCGGTGCTGATCGACGTCGCCTCGCGGCGGCTCATCACCAGCCCGGCGCTCCGCTCGGCATTCCTCGCGACGGCCAGAGGCGTGCGGTCGGAGGGGGACTACGCGCGCGTGCTCGCCGCTCTCCAGCCCCGCTGACCACGAGACATCACTGCCAGCATCGACAGATCGTCGCCAGACATGCGAAAAATTTCGCACTCCGGAGGAGCACCATGAGGATTCGTTCAATCTGCGCCGTGGGGATGGTGGCCTCCGCGCTCGTGGCGTGCGCCGCGCGCGGTACGACGCAGGCGTCGGGCCAAACCCCCGCCGACGCGACCACGATCACACGCGGCGACACCACGCTGGTGGCCGGCGCGATCGGCGCGCGTCTCGATGAGTATCTCTCGCGCGCGACCCGCTTCGGCTTCGCCGGCAGCGTGCTCGTTGCGGACTCGACGCATGTTCTGCTGCGAAAGGGCTACGGCCTGGCTGACCAGGCGCGCGGAACGCCGATCACCACCCGGACGCTCTTCGACATGGGGTCGATCGTGAAACAGTTCACCGCGGCCGCCATACTGCTGCTCGAGTCGGAGCGGCGTCTGTCCGTGCGCGATAGCATCGGGAAGTACTTCCCGAACGTTCCCGCGGACAAGGCAGGGATCACCCTTCACCATCTACTCACCCACAGCTCTGGTCTCGTCGACCCACCGATCGGCGGCTACGACCCGGTGGGGCGCGACTCGTTGGTGACGGCGACGCTGGCCGAGCCGCTCGGCGCGCCGATCGGCAGGCAGTTCATCTACTCCAACGCCGGCTTCAGCCTCCTCGCGGCGATCATCGAGCGAGTCACCGGCCAACAATACGAGCGGTTCATGCGCGACCGCCTCTTCGTCCCGACGGGGATGCTCGAGACGGGATACACGATCCCGAAGTGGGATCCCGCGCGGGTGGCGCATACGTACACGCCACCGGTCGATCACGACACGCCGCTCGCGCGGCTCGTGGCCAGCGGCGGCCCGCAGTGGATGCTGATGGGGAACGGCGGGCTGCTGACGACGACTGGAGACATGTACCGCTGGGAGCTCGGCCTCAAAGCCGGCACGCCGATATCGCGCGCGCTGCAAGCGAAGCAGTTCGCGCCGCAATTCGACCGCGGCGCCATGCTCGCCCAGGGATACGACTGGTGGCTCGAGCGCACCGAAGGCGACAAGATCATGTACCACCGCGGCGGCGACGACCCGATGTCCGGCGTCAACGCCGAGTATCGGCGCTACCCGTCAGACGGGACGACGATCATCCTGCTCGCCTCCACGCGTCACAACGGCGCGAGCACGAGGCGGTTTGCGGTGCCGGCGTTGCGCCGCCTCGTCACCGGCGATCGCCCGCCGTCGCTTCCATCGGTTGCTCCAGGCACCGCGGCATCGCTCGCACGATACGCGGGCGTCTACACACTCGATTCGACATCGCGCGTTACGGTCACGGTCGAGCGCGACCACCTGGCGCTCGGCGCGGACGGTCAGAACGCGGTGGATCTGCTCGTGTTCAACCGCGACACGGCGAGCCTTCGGGTGCGCCGCGAGCTGAATGCCCGCGGGGCCGCGCTCGTCGACGCGCTCGCCGGCGGGCCTCTCGACGGACTTCTCGCGTTCTTCCCCGGCGACAGCGCGGCGGCGCAGCGGATGCGCGGCTACTGGGCGGACGCGGAGCGGAAGCACGGCGCATTCCGCGGGCGCGAGGTGCTCGGCACGGCGCGACTCGACCGCGGCACGCACGTGACGACGATGCGGGTTGCGTTCGCGCGCGAGACAGTGACGGTGCGCTGCGGCTGGTCGCAGGTCCGTCCCATTGCCGACAGCGACGATGTGATGCTGGAGAGGTTCACGGGGCCGGTGCGCTACTCGCCGGTGACGTCGGCCTGGGTGTCGTGGTACTGGTGGCCGGCGGGCGCCGCGGACGAGATCACGACGTACGACCTGCTCACCGAACGCGAACTGCGAGCGGACTTCGGGCGCGACGCGAACGGCGCGATCAATACGCTCGTCGTGCACGCGCCGGAGGGCGACGTGGTTCTGCGGCGCAGAGTGAAGTGATCGCCGCCATCACGGAATCTTCCGTCGCGTCAAGCCATAATGGGCACGACAGTAGATCCCGACAGCCGCTTCGCGGCTGCGGGATGACATTTCTTCCGAGCCTCCCCCAGCCGCTTCGCGGCTGCGGGATGACATTTCTTCCGAGCTTCCCCCAGCCGCTGCGCGGCTGCGGGATGACATTTTTTCAGAGCGTTCGCCTCAGCTTCGCCAGCGCCTCGTCACGGCGCTGCTCCAAGCCCTGGCTGCGCGCGGCAGCATTCAGCGAGCGGATATCGCTCTCGATGACGCGGACGCGATCGTCCACATCGAGCTCGTCGATCTGTTTTTGAATAGCCGCAACCTTCGCCTCGACGTCGAACTCCCGGATGCGGCGCTCCACCTCGGCCACCTTGGCCTCGACGTCGAACGCGTCGATGCGGCGCTCGATGTCCTGCACCTCGCGCGATGAGCCCTCGCGGCCGCGAAGCGAGGATATCTCGCCGCGCATCGCGCTCACCGCGCCGCGCAACGACGAGATCTCACCCTTCATGGAGCTGACCTGGCCACGGTAGGACGAGATCTGGCCCTGCAGAGAGCTTCGCGTGCCATAGATGGAAGAGATCTCGCCGCGCATGGAGCTCACCCGCCCGCGCACCTGTCCGAGATCCCAGGTGGCGTCGAGCAACTCGATGAGATTGTCGCGCCACTCGAGCGCCGCGGCATCGAGCTGGCGCACGGACCCATTCACTGAGTACGTGACGCGACCGTTGCTGACTTCCATAGAGCGCACGTCGCCGGGCGTGCGCGTCTCGAGGAGCACGCGATCGGAGCGCGCCGGCCAGCGATTCGGCCGGTCGTCTCGCCCGCCGTCGAAGCCATCGGTCACCATGCAGACGCGCAGATCGCCGTACGACGATTGGATCACGCGCTCGCTGCCGCGGCTTCCAATCTGTTCCTGAATCGTGCCGCCGCTCGTGGACATCGTGCCGTGGAATGAACGCGACCGATCTTCCGCGCCCCAGCAGTCCGGAGCGATGGGCGGCGGAGGGGACGATGCGCCGGCAGAGAGCCCGGCAATCATTATTAGGGAGATGGCGCGCATGACGGACCCTGTTCTGGAGAATTGACCATGAGACACATGATCGCTCCCGATGGATTGCTCTACCCCGACGAATGGAGCGGAGGCAACCCTCTTCCGCGTTGTGGTGTCGAAACGCATATAGGCATAACGCCTATAGATATATCGGACCCATCATGACCCCACAAGCCAGAAACCAGCTGCCGCCCGTCGACACGCTGCTGCCCCTCAAGCCCGTCGAGACGCTCGTGATGACGATGCTGGGGAGCGGGGAGCGACACGGCTACGGCATCCGGGCAGACATCCTGGAGCAGAGCGGCGGCCGCATCGAGCTGGAGGCGGGAACGCTGTATCGCAACATCCGCCGTCTCGAGTCGGCTTCGCTGATCGAGGCGTCGTCGCAGCGCCATGACGCCGACGACGACGAGCGCCGCATCTATTACCGTCTCACACCATTCGGGCGCAAGGTGCTCGCCGCCGAGCTGCTCAGGCTGCGCGATCTGGTTCGGTTCGCGGAAGCGCGCCGGATCATCACGCCGACGCGCGCATGACGCGGCCGCCGGTGCTGTTTCGGTTGCTGGTCCGACTCTATCCGCCGGACTTCCGGGACCGATACGGAGAAGCGATGTGGTCGTTCCACCGGGAACGCCTTGCCGGGGCGACACGCACCGGCGAGTCGCGGCGACGCGTCTGGCGGCGCACGATCGTGGATCTCCTCATCTCGGCCGCGCTCGAATGGATGCACGTGCTTTCGCCGCGCCGCGTCGTTCAGAACACTCTCAAGCCAACACCACCTTCCGTGGAGGACCGGATGTCTATCATCTGGCAGGAGCTGGTCCAGTCGCTTCGCTCGCTGCGCCGCAGCGTTGGCTTCAGCGCGGCGGCGGTGATGACGCTGGCGCTGGCCATCGGGTCGACGACCGCGATCTTCTCGGTGGTGCGCTCGGTGCTGCTGGCGCCGCTGGCATTTCCGGAAGCCGACCGGATCGTCGTGCCGGAATCGATGGTCACGTCGAGTCGGCAGACGTCGTCGTTCTCGTACGCCGATTTCATGGACTGGCGCGACAACCAGGTCTTCGCGCACGTGGCCGTGTACCAGCAGATCAGTATGGACCTGGCCGCCTCGAGCGATGCGGTTCGCGTGCAGACCGCGGCGGTCACGCCGCAATTCTTCGACGCATTGGCATTGCATGCGGCGATCGGGCGCACCCTCGGATCGACCGATTATTCAGTGGACGCGCTGCGCGCCGCGGTCATCTCCGACGAGCTCTGGCGCACGCAGTTCGGATCGCGCCCGGACATCGCGGGGCTGACCGTGGACATCAACGGCATCAAGCGCACGATCGTGGGCGTGCTGCCGCCGAAGGCGCGCTGGCCGCTCAACGCGCACCTCTGGGTGCCGATGCGCGTCATCAGCGAGCAGGCCCCCGACCTCCAGCGTCGCGACAACTTCCTCTTCCAGGGCATCGCCCGGCTCAAGCCCGGCGCGACGCTCGAGACCACGCGGGCCGCGATGGCGACGATCGCACAGCGCATCGCGACCGAGCAGCCGAACATCCGGAAGGGGATCACGATGGTTCCGACACCGGTGCTCGAGTCACTGCTCGGCCCGACGACGCCGCGCGCACTGTGGATTCTGCTCGGTGCGGTGTCGCTGTTGCTGCTCATCGGCTGCGTGAACGTCGCGAATCTGCAACTCGCGCGCGCCGCGGCGCGCCGGCGCGAGCTCGCCGTGCGTACCGCGTTGGGCGCGAGCGGATTGCGGCTGGTGCGCCATAGTCTCGTGGAGAGCGCGGCGCTCGGGTTGGCCGGAGGCACGCTCGGCGCGCTGCTGGCGATCTGGATGGTGAAGGCGATCGTGGCCGTGGCGCCAGGCAACGTGCCCCGCATCGAGACGGCTCGCGTCGACTTCATGACGCTCGCGTTCGCGTTCGGCGTGTCCATCGGCGTCGCCCTGCTGTTCGGCATCGTTCCCGCCGTGCACTCGGCCCGCGATGGTCAGCGGCGCCTGCTGCAGGAAGGGGACAATCGCGGCGGCAGCAGCCGCGCCGCGACGCGCACCCGGAGGACGCTGGTGACCGTGGAGCTCGCGCTGTCCGTCGTGCTGCTTGCCGGCGCCGGGCTCGCGCTGCGGAGCATCACGCGCCTGAGCCATGTCGACGCTGGCTTCGACCGCCGCAACGTGCTCACCGCCTCGATCTCGCTTCCCGGAATCCGATACGGTACCCGGGCGAAGGCCATCGCCTTCACCTATCAGCTTCGCGACCGGATCGCCGCGCTGCCTGGCGTGGTGGCCGCCGGTATCACCAGCGCGAGCCCTCTTGGCGCCGGCGGGTTCTACCTCGGTCGTTCGATGGTGGCCGAGGGACGAGAGGTGATTCCGGCGAATGAGATTTCCGTGCAGTGGAACGCGTCGACGCCGGGCTACTTCGCGGCACTCGGCGTGCCGGTGCTGCGGGGTCGCGATTTCACGGCGCAGGACGACACGCTCAGTCCGCCGGTGATGATCGTGAATACCACGTTCGCGCGGCAGATGTTCGGCGCCGAAAACCCGATCGGCAAGCGGGCGATGTCGTCACGCGACGAGAAGTTGGAGCGCGAGATCGTCGGAGTGGTGCGCGACGTGAAATACAATGGCGCCGCGGACTCGAGCCGTGCGCTCGTGTGGGTGCCGTACGCGCAGAATGCCTGGGGCCAGGGGATCATCACCGTGCGCACGCGCGACAATCCGGTGGCGGCGCTCCCCGCGGTGCGGCGCGAGCTGAAGGCGCTCGACCCCGGGATTGCGCTCGCGAACGTGGCGACGATGGACGATGCGATGATGCGCTCCATGGCCGGCGACCGGTTGATCGCGGTGCTGCTCAGCGCCTTCGCCTGTCTCGCGCTCCTCCTCGCGGCGATCGGCGTTTTCGGCGTCCTGTCGTACGCGATGGCGCAGCGCACTCGCGAGCTGGGCATCCGGCTGGCGCTCGGCGCGCAGCGTACGGACGTGTTGCGGCTGGTGGCGCGCGAGACGGCGCCGATGGTCACGACCGGCGTGGTGGTAGGCGTTGCTGTCGCCCTCGGCCTGACGCGTTTCGTCCGCTCGATGCTCTACGAGATTCAGCCGAACGATCCTACGACGTTCGCCGCCGTGGCGATCACGCTCGCGGTGGTCGCCGTCGTCGCGGCGTTGATTCCGGCGCGACGCGCGAGCCGGATCGACCCGCTGATCGCGATTCGAGGCGACTAGATCGGTTGAAGGGCTCTGTGTTTACCACTCCGGGAGCGGCATGCCTTGGTCGCGGTACATGCGCTCGATCTCGGCCTTGCGCTCGAGCGACAGCCAGATGTGCGCGCCCCGGAAGTATCGGGTGAAGTCGATTGGTTCGATGACCGGCTCGCGGTCAAAGAACACTCGGCACAGTGAAGCCACTTCCTTGCTCATCGTGTCCGGCAAACCATCGGGGGAATAAAGTCCCGAACCGATGGTCTTGCCGGCGGCATCCCGCTCGTGGATCATGCACTGCTCGCCGCGAATCAGGAGACGAGCCGTGTCCACTGCTTCGGTGATCTCGTCGGGGTGGCTGTGCCAGAAAGGCCCGAATCCGAAATACTCGAGGTGTGATCGCTCTTCATCGAGGCCGAGGTAGATGTCATCGAGGCCGGGATGGGTCGGCTGCACGAGTAGCACCACCATGCGGTTCTCGCGATCCAGCTCCTCCTCCACTCGCGGCCAACTGAGCAGTTCCCGCAGTTCCGCTGCCGTCAGCATTGAGAGGTCTCCGGGGACATATCATCATATAGTATGCGCGCGATTGTCCTGCTTCTGGCGCTCATCCCGGGGCCGGTGCTCGGACAGCAGCACGGGGTGCCGCGCTTCATGTACTTCTATCGGGATTCGATCAAGAGCGGCGCGGATTCCGCCTACCGCGTAATTGAGAACGACGGCGCTCAAATCTGTGCCGACCTTCGCTGTCCGAACCCGTACGTCGGGATCGAGAGCATGGACGGTCCGCACGAAGCCTGGTGGATCAATACCTTCGCCACGGCGGCGGATACCGCGCGCGTCGCGAACGTGTACGCGACGAATCAGGCATTGTCGGCGGCGCTCGGTGAAGTTGCGCGGCGAAAGGCGCCCTTGATTGGCACGCCCGTTCAAGGCTTCGCTCAGTATCGACCTGACCTCAGTCGGGGTTCGAGGTGGCCGATCGCCGGGGCTCGCTTCATCGTGGTTACGGTCACGCGTGATTTTCGGCGTGGGGACGGAACGGCGTGGATAACACCAGACTCCGTAGTGTATCGGCTTCAACCGGTCAGGACCTATCGCGAAGCCGAAGAGCTAAGACGCCGCAACCAGGGACGCGTATTCGCCATTCGACCAAACTGGAGCATGCCGGCGGCTGAATGGGTGACGGCTGATCGCGCATTCTGGCGCTCCGCGCCCGTTGGCAAAAGCCGCCGCGGGGCGGGAGTGCCAGACTGACCCCTCCGGTGTAACCTGTCCGGCCCTCGATCCGTACGAGGGCGGGCGGACAGCACACCGGAGACGTTGAATGTCGTTTCTCAAGAGCCTGTTTTCTTCAAAGACCCCGGAACCCACGCAGCGCGTGCGTATTTGCGTCGAGTGCGGCATGCCAGTGGCCGAGCACAAGGATTGGTGCTCCATTCGCCGGGGCCATGCCGAGATGGAGCGCCGGAAGTCGCAGGAGGGGTAAGGCGCGTCCCCGGCGGGCTCACCGTGCGTTCGGGTCCCAGCGACGATCGACCGCCGGCGCCGTGCTGTCACCGCGCGGCATCGCCGTCCTCAGGATCTGAACCAGCCGCTCGTCGGGCGCATCGGCCCAATCCTTTGGCCAGGGTCGGAGATCAATCGTGCGCATGCCCGCGGTGAATCTGAGCGCGGGCGGTCCGCCATCCTCGGGCAGCTCGACGACGCAAACCGTCCACAGCCTTCCCCCTGGATACCGGAACGATCGCACGACCTGAAGGTCGGTAACGTCCAGCTTGTTCTGCTCCGGCGGAATATTCGGGGCCTGCTGGTTGGCGAGTTCGACGCCAGCTTCCTGCCGCTCCGCGTCGAGCTTCTTGGGAGGTACGGGCTCGGCCCTGGCGAGCAGCGCTCTCAGCCCTTTCAGTGACTCAGTGGCCCAGTGCGCGGGCCACGGGCACAGCCGCCGCTTCTCGTCGCCGCTCTCCGTCTCGAAGACGATCCATCCGACGACGTAGCACTCGGTGAGATAATCCTCAGCGCGCGTTTGTGGATGAATAGCCTCCGGCCTGACATCCCAGGCGCGCCAGGCGCGCCCATCTTCGTCGGTGAACTCCCGAACTGCCATCGCCTCGCACCGCTGGTCGAGTGCTTAGCGAATGCACGGAATGTGCGAGCGTTTGTGCGAGGCAACGGAAGAGCGGCTCCGGAATGCTCTTCACTGCGCGCGCAACGACTCCATCGGATCGGCAGACGCCGCGCGACGCGCCGGAACGGTCGACGCGATGCCCGCGATGGCAATCACCACGAGGGCGGTAATGGCATACACCGCGAAATCGTGCGGCGACACGTCGAGCAGCAGCGGCGCGACACGCTTGCTCGAGAGCCGGGCAATCATGAGACCAATCACCAGCCCGATGCTCGTGACGACCAGCCCGCGTCGAAACACCAAAGCGACGAGCTCCGCGCCACGCGCCCCCAGCGCCGCGCGAATGCCGAACTCATAGCGACGCTCGGCCACCGAGTAGGCGAGAAGGCCGTAGAGTCCCACCGCCGAGACGAAGAACGCGAGCGCGCCGAAGATGGTGAACATCGAGGCACCCAGCTTCCACGAGCGAAGCTGCGGATCGATGAGGTCGGCGTAGGAGGACACGCGAGGGAAGGGGACGTCGACTGCGGTCGCTTGAAGCGCGCGGCGTACGTTGGCGATGTCGGCGCCTCGCGCGGCACGATCGAGCCGCACGAGCATGGCGGGCGAGCGGTTGCCCAGCCATTGGGCATACGGCACGTAGTACTGCATCGTGGGATCTTCGCGCAGCGACTGCCGGTGCACGTCCTCCACGACGCCCACGATGGTGGCGCACGGAATGGTGTCGGCGCGGTAGGTGCGAACGCATGCGCCGAGCGGGCTTGCGCCGGGCCAGTAGGTCTTTGCCATCGTCTCGGTGACGATGAGGACGCGCGGCGACAGTCGCGTATCCGCGGCGGTGAAGGCACGGCCCTGGAGAATGCGCGCGCCGGTGGTGGCGAAAAAGCGCTCGTCGACGCCGTTGCGATACGGGCCACCCGTGTTGAGGGTGGGCAGCGAGTCGCGTCCGGGGATGACGAACGTGCCGCTCATGCTGAACATCATTGGCGAGGCGATGCTCAACGTGGCGTTGGCCACATGAGGCGTGGCCATGACACGGGTGGCGGCGTCGGCCCAGTACTGTTCCTGTTGCGCGCTCGTCAGGTCGGTGCGGAACAGCGACACCTGCGCGAGCAGCACGCGGTCCATGTCGACACCGATGCGCGTGTTCCGCGCGTTGTGCAGGCTGCGAATGAAGAGGCCCGCGCCCACGAGCAGCATGACGGAGAGCGCCACCTGGCCAATGAGCAGGAAGTCCCGGCCGCGCAGCCGGCGCTGCGCGGCCGAGCGCGAGTTGGTCTTGAGGGCGGAGCTCACGTCGACGCCCAGCGTCTGCGCCGCCGGCGCGAGCGCCGCCACGATGATGACGACGAGCATAGCGCCAAGCATGACGGCGAGCGCGCGAGGCGAGGGCGCGGCGCTAAGCTCCAGGTCGCGCATGAGCAGCTGATGCACCGCGCCACCGGCCAGCCGTGCTCCAACGATGGCGAGCGGCGCGGCCACGAGCGCGAGCACCACGCCTTCCATCAGCAGTTGCTCGAGCAGACGCCAGCGCGAGACACCGAGCGCGAGACGGACCGCGATCTCCTGGCGGCGGCGCAGGGCTCGCGTGATGAGCAGCGTGGCGACATTGGCGCAGGCGATGGCGAGGACCACGATGGCCACGCCAAAGAGCCAGGCGGCGACGCGCGCCTCGGGATGCTGCCCCGGCCCCCGCGCGGCGATGATCGACGCGAGCTCCACGCGGGCGCGCGAATTGGCGGCGGCGATCTTCTCGTTGTTGCGCAGCACAGTGGCACTCGCCTCGGCGATCACGCGACGCTCGTCGACGCCGGGCGCGAGCCGCGCGACGACCATGAGCCAGAGCGAGCCGCGATCGGTGACGTACTGCGGACCCATCGAAGCGCTCTGCGTCGTGATGGGGATCCAGACGTCGACCGTCTTGAGCTCCACGCCGTTGAAGCGCGGTGGGGCGACGCCGACGATGGTGTAGGGCTTCGACTCGAGCGTGAGAGTCTTGCCGATGGACGACAGTTCGCCGCCGAGCTCGCGCTTCCAGTAGCCGTAGCTGACGACGGCGACCCGACTGCCGGCGGGCGGTTGATCCTCATCCGGTGAGAAGAAGCGTCCGAGGTACGGCCTGACACCGAGCAGCGGGAAGAAGGACGCGCTGGCAGCGTTGACGACGGCGAGGGACGCGTCGCGGCCCGCGCCACGGGAAAGCTGCTGGGGAAAACCAAAGGCGGCCACGGCGCTCAGGCCGCTGACGGTGCGCAGATCCTGATACGCGGCGTAATTGGTGACCGGGCTGGTGATGGTGCCCTTCGTGAAGAAGTCGTATTGCGGCAGGAGCACGCGGCGAATGGTTGCGGCGTCCGTCACGCCGGGGGGAGGCGACAGCAGCAGGCGGTCGACCATGTCGAACATCACGAGATTGGCGCCGATGCCGAGAGCGAGCGTGGCGCAGATGGTGATGGTCGCCGCGGGAGCGCGGCGCAGCTGGCCTTTCCAGCACATTGGGATCCTAAGCTTAGAATTCCACGTGGACAAGTTGTCGCG
>JADMIO011432783.1_pt1 | contig 37006 bp, 38 predicted proteins | sample 8958161 | NCBI WGS metagenome assembly JADMIO01 (sample SAMN16585339, study PRJNA669376) | soil metagenome | isolation source: Crop rotation soil | place: USA: Cullars Rotation, Alabama | collected 2011
GGACGACGTGGAGCGCGACTACATCGAGCAGGTCCTGCGCGACGAGAACGGCGCCATCGACCGCGTCGCCGCCCGCCTCGGCGTCTCGCGCAGCGCGGTGTACTACAAGGCCAGGAAGCACGGGATCGAGATCGGAAAGCTGCGGAGCTGAGGGGCTGTTCTAAATTTAGAAATCGGCATCCTAATCCTGAAAGCCGCCGATCCTTCCGAAATGCCAAAGCGATAAGAATCAGCTACTTACGCGCTGGCGCGCCATGGCCTCCCGGTTGCTCTAAGCCGGGCCCGTGGGAAAAAGAGATACCAAACAACGCATCCTCGTCGTCGACAACGAAGACTCCATCCTCTTCGCCGTCAAGCGCTACTTCGTTCGGGCCGGGTTCAACGTCGATTGTGCGCGCGAGCTCGAAGAGGCCGAGGCGCTGGCGGCGCACAACCATTACAGCCTGGTCATCGCCGACCTCTCCCTCTCCGAGCACGGCAGCACCGAGGGGTTGGAGATCCTCCGCTTCGTCCGCTCCCATTGCCCCTGCACGCGGATCATCCTCCTCACCGCATACGGCTCGCCGCGCATCGAGAAGGAGGCCTTCCGCCGCGGGTGCGATGCCTTCCTGCACAAGCCCAAGCCGCTCGATGAGATCGCCCGCATCGCGGCCAACCTGACCGGGAGCGGCGCATGAAGGCCCGCACGATGCTCGACGAGCTCCTGCAGCCCGGCGCCATGCGCACCGAGTTTCAGCCCATCGTCACCGTCACGAAGAACGGCCCGCGGCTCTACGCCCTGGAGGCCCTGACTCGCGGCCCGAAGGGGACGACCATGGAGCGGCCCGACATCCTCTTCGAGTACGCCCGGCGCAAAGGGGAGGAGACGCGCATCGACATGATTTGCGTCGCTCACACCCTGGCCGCGGCGGTGGACCTCCCCGGCCGGCCGCTGATCTCCATCAACATCCATGGCTCGACCATCAGCAGCGTGCCGCGCTTCGCCGGCGTCCTGATCGAGATGGCCCGCGGCCACGGCATCAGCTCCGAGCGGCTCATGCTGGAGATCGTGGAGCATCGCGCCGCCTGGTCGATGGAGGCGCTCCACTCCACGCTGCGCGAGCTGCGCGCGGCCGGGGTGCGCATCGCTCTCGACGACCTCGGGGTCGGCGCGTCGAACTACCACATGTTCATCGACTGCCGCCCCGATCACCTCAAGATCGACCGCTACGTCGTCAGCGGCTGCAGCGGCGACCCCTACCGCATGGCCGTGCTGCGCTCCATCGTCGCCCTCAGCGATGCGGCCGGGGCCCTCCCCATCGCCGAGGGCATCGAGAACTACGACGACCTCGCCGCCGTGCGCAGCCTCGGCATCCACCACGTCCAGGGGTGGCTCTTCTCTCCCAGCCTCACGCCGGAAGAGACGGCCGCATCCGAGCTCCTTCAGAAAGGCTATCAACCATGAACAAGAAAGTCCTTCTCGTCGATGACTCCAACACGGTCCTCCTCATGGAGAAGATGATCCTCTCCCGCGGTCCGTTCGACATCGTCGTGGCCCACGACGGCATGGAAGCCGTGGCCAAGTCGAAGAGCGAGCGGCCCGACGTCATCCTCCTCGACGTCATGATGCCGCGGCTCGACGGCCTCTCCGCCTGCGCCGCCATCCGCGCCGACGAGGAGACGGCCGCCATCCCCATCATCATGGTCACCACCCGCGGCGAGGAGCAGAACATCGAGACCGCATTCCGCAACGGCTGCACCGACTACGTGACCAAACCGATCAACGGCGCCGAGCTCCTCACCAAGCTGCACGGCGTGCTGGGCCTGTAAGGAGACAGACCGACATGAAACCACCGGAAAACCAGCGGCCCTTCGTGGAGAAGGCCGCGAGCGACACCCGCGAATACGTGCAGTCGCTCCTCGATGAGAACCAGCGCCTGAGCCGCATGGTGGCCGAGCTGGAGGTCTCCCTCAGTCAGCGCCAGGCCCTGGAGGCGCTGCTCGAGGAGCGCATCGCCACAGTCGAGGCGGAGAGCCGCCGCTTCTCCGAGCGCTACGTCGAGGTCGAGCAGCAGAACACCAATCTGGCCAACCTCTACGTGGCCAGTTATCAGCTCAACGGCACGCTAGACCGCGACCGCGTGCTGCAGGCGATGCAGGAGATCATCATCAACCTCATCGGCTGCGAAGAGTTGGCCGTCTGGGAGCTGGACGAGGAGCTCGGCGCGCTGACCATGGCCACCTCGTTCGGCATCGAGGCCGGCCGCTGGGCCTGCGTGCCGCTGAACGCGGGGCTGATCGGCACCGTCGCCGCGACCGGCGAGCGCTACATCGCCGGCGAGGGCGAAGGCGTGACGGACGAGGCTGGCCTCACCGCCTGCATCCCGCTCCGTCTCGACGACCGGGTGGTCGGCGTGATCGCCATCTTCCGCCTCCTGCAGCAGAAGCAGGGGCTCGAGCCGCTCGACTACGAGTTGTTCGACCTCCTCGCCTCGCACGCGGCGACGGCGTTGTACTGCACCCGCATCGTGGCCAAGGCGGCGTCGGCCGCCGGCGAATGGAGGATGCTCCGTGCCCTACTTTGCAGCGATTGAAGCCGGCGGCGAGGAACCGATGATGATCGAGCGTCAGCGACGCTACGTCCATCCGGGGCAGATCGTGGTCGCCCGCATGCCGACCGCCGTCACCACGATCCTCGGCTCCTGCGTCGCGGTCTGCCTGTGGGATGCGCAGCGCGGCATCGGCGGGATGAACCACTTCATGCTGCCCCTGCTCGCCGGGAGCAGCGTGCAGTCGGCGCGCTTCGGCAACGTGGCCATGGAGCAGCTGCTCGCGCAGATGGGCGACGCCGGCAGCAACCTCCACTTCCTGCGCGCCCGCGTCTTCGGCGGGAGCTGCATGTTCCCGGGCATGCAGTCCCCCTCCCACCTCGGCCACCAGAACGTGGAGGTGGCGCTCGAGTTCCTCGGCCATCGCGGCGTAGAGATCGTGCAGGTCGAGGTGGGCGGCAATCGGGGGCGAAAAGTCCTCTTTCACACCGACGAGGGAACGGCATGGGCAACCACGATATGAGCGCGCTCGACTTCCTCCGCCAACTTTGCCTGTCGTGGCGTCGCCGGATGCGCCGCCGCAAACACACGGACATTCTTTTCTGGAGCTGACTATGAGCAACGACCAATACCTCACCTTCCTCATCCGCGGCGAGGAGTACGCCGTGCCCATCCTGCGGGTGAAGGAGATCATCGAATACGAGAGCCTGACTCGCGTGCCGACCACGCCGCTGCACGTCCGGGGCGTGATGAACCTGCGCGGCGCCGTGCTCCCGGTCATCGACCTGGCCGCCAAGTTCGGCTGCCCGGAGACGGAGACCACCCGCACCACCTGCATCGTCATCGTGGAGACCCGGCACAACGACGACCTCCTCGTGGTCGGCGTCCTGGCGGACGGTGTCTCCCAGGTCGTCGACATCCTGCCCGGCGCCATCGAGCCGCCGCCGCCGTTCGGAACCAACGTGCGCGTCGACTTCCTCGTCGGTATGGGGAAGCTCGACGGCCGTCTCGTCCTCGTCCTCGACATCGACCGCGTCCTCTCGCCGGTCGTCGACATTCACGAAACCGTCGTCGCCGCCGAGGCGGCACAACTGTAAAAGAAAGGTCTGACCCCATGCTTCAGCAGATTTCCATCGGCAAACGACTCTTCCTCGGGTTCGGCATCCTCCTCGGCTTCGTGGCCGCCGTCGCCGCGGCCGGGCAGTGGGCGCTCACCACCTCGGCCGATACGGCCACGCGCGTCCTCACCATCGACTTCGGCATCAACTCGGCGGCCAACGACGCGCACATCGCCGCGCTCGACCTCCGCCGCTTCGAGAAGGACTGCTTTCTCAACATCGGCGACAACGACAAAGTGACCGAGTACCTCGGCAAGTGGAACGCCGCACGCGAGCAGCTCGAGGCGCATCTCGTGGCTATCGAGCGGCTGGGCATCGACGAGCAGTCGCGCGACCTCGTGCGCAGCATCCGCTCCGACATGAGCGAATACGGCACCGCCTTGCAGTCCATCGCCAAGCGCATCCTGGCCGGGGAGATCAAGTCCGCGGCCGACGCGAACAAGGAGATGACGCCGTACAAGGATCACGTCCGGCGCATCGAGACCTCCGTGCAGACACTCGACGACGCCTCGGCCGACCGGATGCGGGAGAAGAAGCAGGTCATTCTCGACGTCGAGAAGAACGCGCGCTCCATCACCTACGTCGTGGCCTTCCTGGCCCTTGGCGCGGTGATCCTCCTCGGCATCGGCATCACCCGCAGCATCACCAGACCCATCGTGGCCGCCGTGGAGGTGGCGGAGAAGCTCGCCGAGGGCGACTCCGAGCAGCGCGTCGAGGTGCGCGGCAAGGACGAGACCGCGCAGCTCCTCGCCTCCATGAAGAAGATGATCGACTCGAACGGCGCGATGGTCGCCGCCGCCTCCAGCATCGCCGCGGGCGACCTCGGGGTCACCGTCGCCCCCCGCTCCGATCGCGACGCGCTCGGCCACGCCCTGGCCCGCATGATCGCCCGCCTCGTCGAAATCATCGGCGAGGTCCGCTCCGCCGCCAACTCCCTCGCCACCGCCGCCAGCCAGGTCTCTTCCACCGCGCAGGCCGTCTCCTCCGGCAACAGCCAGCAGGCCGCCGCCGTACAGGAGACGACGGCCAGCCTGGAGCAGATGAATGCCTCCATCGCCCAGAACGCGGAGAGCAGCCGGCAGACCGAGTCGATGGCCTCCAAGGGGTCGCGCGACGCGGAGGAGAGCGGCAGCGCGGTGCGGGAGACGGTCGACGCCATGAAGTCGATCGCCGAGAAGATCTCCATCATCGAGGAGATCGCCTACCAGACCAACCTCCTGGCCCTCAACGCGGCCATCGAGGCGGCGCGGGCCGGCGATCACGGCCGCGGCTTCGCCGTGGTGGCCACCGAGGTGCGCAAGCTCGCTGAGCGCAGCCAGGCCTCGTCGCGGGAGATCAGCGGTCTGGCCTCCACGAGCGTCCGCGTGGCCGATCGCTCCGGCAGCCTTTTGACCGAGCTCGTGCCGTCCATCCGCCGCACGGCGGAGCTGGTGCAGGACGTGGCCGCCGCCTCGATGGAGCAGGCGGCGGGGGTGGCGCAGATCAATCAGTCGCTGTCCCAGATGGACCAGGTGACGCAGCGCAACGCCTCGGCCGCCGAGGAGCTGGCCGCGACCGCGGAGGAGATGGCCGCGCAAGCCGAGGGGCTGCAAAGCCTCGTCAGCTTCTTCCGCATCGGCGGCAGCGCCGCCGCGCCGGCACCGTCGCCATCGCCGAAGCCCGCTCCCGCCCCGCGCGTCTTCGTGCCGAAAGCCGGCAACGGCCGCACGACGATGACCGACTTCCACTCCTTCTGATCGCGAAACGTAGGGCCGACTCTCCAGTCGGCCCTACCCGTGTCGCGCCGGATCCCGAAACAGATACCGATCGATCACCTCCGCCGCGACCTCCACTTCCCGCTGGAGCTCGCGCGGCGTGAGGCGCGACCCGCGGGCCAGCAGCGACCAGAAGTGGCGGTCCATCATCCGGGCGAACGCCGCGAGGTCGCGCTTCGGGCGCGCGTCCGGATGCTGCTGCAGGGCCTCGAAGACGCGCAGGATGCGCGCGCCGGTCCATGCCTCGATCGCCCGCTGCATCTCTCCCAGCCCGGCATCGGCGAGCGCCGCCTCCTGCCATGCGCGCACGGCGCCGAAATAGGCGGCGTCGGTGCGGAAGACCTCGATCAGGAACGGCCGCAGGCCGGCGCGGATGTCACCGGCTCCGCCTGGCTGCAGGTTGACTGCGGCGAGGCGCTGCAGCAGCTCATCCATCAGGACGATCAGCAGCTGCCGCTTGGAACGGAAGTAGGTGTAGAACGCCCCGGCGGCTGCCCCCGCCGCTGACGTGATGTCCTCGACCGCCGTTCCCTCGTATCCCTTCTCGGCGAACAGGCGCCGCCCGGCGTCGAGGATCGCCTGCCGCCTCTCGATGCTGCGCGCCTGCCGCGGCGGCGCGGGCAGGTCCTCCCGCGCGGCCAGCGCTGGCAGGAGCGGTGCTCGTTTCAACGGTGCGCCCAGGCTCCCACCGCGGCGCCGGCGCAGAAGATCAGCATCCAGCCGCCGAACGCGCCGGCCGCGGCAGGATTGATGTTCGGATAGACGGTATTGAAAAACGCACAGGAGAAGGCGTCGAAGATCAGCGTCGGCAGCATGAGGAGCGTCACCGCCTGCGGCCAGGCCTCCCGGTCCAACCCCATCCCCCCGAGGATGCGCGGCACGAGGACGGCCATCGCCGTGAAGCTGAGGAGATAGAGGAGCAGCAGGTTAAGGCGGAGGATGTGCTGCCCCGCGAGACGAATGGCGATGGTGCCGATCAGCCAGAGAACGATGCCGGAAAGAAACGCGCGCCGAGCCATGTTCCTAAATCTGAATCTAGATTCAGATTTTGTCAAGAGCAAAACCATAGACCCGGAACGCCGTAAATGACCTTCAGCCGGGATGACCCGGCGCCCCATCGTTGTTCTACATCCCTCAACTGAGATGTTGCAGAGGTGTTCTCTCACCCCTGTAGACCTTCCAAATCGTCGGTTATGCTGAGCAACTCATGAAAAAACGGATGTTTCTGATGCTCGTCGTGGTGATCGCCTTCCTGGCGATCATCGGCTTCATGAAGTTCTCCCAGATCAAGGCGGCCATGGCCCAGGGAGGATTCACGCCTCCCCCGGAGGCTGTGACCACCGTGGTGACCAAAGAGGAGCCGTGGGATACCACCCTCAACGCCATCGGAACGGTCGTCGCCGTCAATGGCGTGACGGTCAGCGCCGATCTACCCGGTGTAGTGGAGGAGATCGCGTTTGACTCCGGGCGCTCCGTGAACAAGGGGGACCTCCTGGTCCGCCTCGACGCCAAGCAGGAGCGCGCGCAGCTCGTCGCCGCCGAGTCCCAGCGCGAGCTCGCCCGCCTCGACCTCGACCGGGCCAGGGGGATGAAGGACATCGTCTCCCAGTCGCAGTACGACAACGCCGCGGCGCAGTTCAAGCAGGCCGAGGCGCGGGTGGGGGAGATCCGCGCCACGATCGAGCGCAAGACCATCCGCGCCCCCTTCTCCGGGCAGCTCGGCATCCGCCAGATCAACCTCGGCCAATATCTGGAGAGCGGCAAGCCGATCGTCTCCCTCCAGTCGCTCCACCCCGTCTATGTGCACTTCACCGTCCCCCAGCAGGAGATCGGGACGCTGTCCCTCGGCGGGCCAGTGCAGGTGACCTCCGACGCCATCGGCGGCGTGGAGAGCGGCAGGATCGCCGCGGTCGACTCGGTCATCGATGAGGCCACGCGCAACGCCCAGGTGCAGGCGGTGTTCGACAACCGCTCCGGCAAGCTCCGCCCCGGCATGTTCGTCGAGGTGCAGCGCGTCCACGGCGCGAAGAGCACCGTCGTCACCCTCCCCGCCTCGGCCATCAGCTATGCGCCGTTCGGCGACTCCGTCTTCATCGTCGAGGACATGAAGGGGCAGGACGGCAAGCCGTACCGCGGCGTGCGGCAGCAGTTCGTCAAGCTCGGCGGCTCGCGCGGCGACCAGGTCGCCGTCGTCTCCGGCGTCAAGCCGGGCGAGGAGGTGGTGACCTCCGGCGTCTTCAAGCTGCGTCCCGGCGCGGCCGTCACCGTCAACAACGCCATCCAGCCGGCGAACAGCGCGGCGCCGAGGCCGGAGAACTCATGAAGCTGACCGACCTCTTCGTTCGCCGGCCCGTACTGGCCATGGTGGTCAACCTGGTGATCCTCATCGCCGGCCTGCAGTCGATCCGCTCGCTTAGCGTGCGGCAGTTCCCGCGCAGCGACATGGCCAACGTCGTGGTCACCACCGCCTACGTCGGGGCGAACGCCGACCTGGTGCGCGGCTTCATCACCGCGCCGTTGGAGCGGGTCATCGCCGGCGCGGATGGCATCGACTTCCTCGAGTCCTCCAGCGCGCAGGGCCTCAGCACGATCACCGTCCATCTCAAGCTCAACTACGACACGAACGCGGCGCTGACCCAGATCCAGTCGAAGGTCGCCCAGGTGCGCAACCAGCTTCCCCCGGAAGCCGAGGCGCCCATCATCGACCTGCAGACCACCGACAGCCAGTTCGCCGCCGCCTACCTCGGCTTCTCCTCCAAGGACCTCGATCAGAACCAGATCACCGACTACCTCGTGCGCGTGGTGCAGCCGAAGCTGAGCGCCATCAGCGGCGTGCAGCGCGCGGAGATCTTCGGCGACCGGACGTTTGCCATGAGGGTGTGGCTGCATCCGGAGAAGATGGCTTCCCTCGGCATCTCGCCGTCGCAGGTGTGGGGCGCGCTGGCGGCGAACAACTATCTCTCCGCCCTCGGCCGCACCAAGGGCACCATGACCTCGGTCAACCTCGTGGCCAACACCAGCCTGCAGACCCCCGAGGAGTTCAAGCAGCTGGTGGTGAAGGAGGAGAACGGGACCGTCGTGCGGCTGGCGGACGTGGCCGACGTCGTCCTCGGCGCCGAGACGTACGACCAGGAAGTCAGCTTCAACGGCGAGCGGGCGGTGTTCATCGGCATCTTCGTCCTGCCCACCGCCAACACACTCGAGGTCATGCAGCGCGTCCGGGCGGCCATGCCGGAGATCCAGGCCCAGCTCCCGGCCGGGATGAAAGCGGGGATCCCCTATGACGCCTCGCTCTACATCCAGGACGCCATCCGCGAGGTGCTGAAGACCCTCGGCGAGACGCTGCTCATCGTCATCATCGTCATCTTCCTCTTCCTCGGCTCCGTGCGCGGGGTGATCGTCCCGGTCGTCGCCATTCCGATCTCCCTCATCGGCGCCGTGATGCTGATGCTGTCGTTCGGCTTCACCATCAATCTCCTCACCTTGCTGGCCATCGTCTTATCAGTCGGTCTGGTGGTCGACGATGCCATCGTCATGGTGGAGAACATCGAGCGCCACCTGCACATGGGGAAGACTCCGTTCCAGGCGGCCATGGACGCGGCGCGCGAGCTCGTGGCGCCGATCATCGCCATGACCATCACCCTCGCCTCGGTCTACACCCCGGTCGCCCTGCAGGGCGGCCTGACCGGCTCGCTCTTCCGCGAGTTCGCCCTGACCCTGGCCGGCGCGGTGCTGATCTCCGGCGTCGTGGCCCTGACCCTCTCGCCGATGATGGGATCGAAGCTCCTGCGCGCCGGCGACACCGAGCGCGGCTTCGCCGGCTGGGTGAACGAGCGCTTCGAGCGGCTGCGGCAGCGCTACACGCGCATGCTCGGCTCCACGCTCAACTATCGCCCGGTGACGCTGACGCTGTGGGCCATCGTCGTCGTCCTCATCGTCCCCTTCTACATGTTCTCGCAGAAGGAGCTCGCTCCCCCGGAGGATCAGAGCTTCTTCTTCGCCTTCCTGCAGGCGCCGGCCAACTCGACCATCGATCAGGTGCGCCTCTTCGCCAACCAGCTGGAGAAGGTCTACGACTCGATCCCCGAGAAGAAGGCGACGTTCCAGGTCATCTTCCCGGGCGGCGGATTCGGCGGCATGGTGACCAAGCCGTTCAACGAGCGGGCGCGGGGCATCGACAAGATCCAGATGGAGGCCAGCGGCAAGGCATCGGCCATCCCGGGCATCCGGGCCATCGCCATCACGCCGCCGCCGCTCCCCGGCAATCAGGGCTTTCCGGTGGATATGGCCATCGTCTCCACCGCCGAGCCGCAGCGGCTGGCGGAGTTCGCCAACCAGCTGGTGCAGAAGGCGTTCATGAGCGGCAAGTTCATGTACGCGGACACGGACCTGAAATTCGATCAGCCGCAGGCGCGCGTGGTCTTCAATCGCGACAAGCTGCGCGCCCAAGGCGTGGACCTGTCCCAGGCCGGCCGCGACCTCTCGGTGCTCCTCGGCGGCAACTACGTCAACCGCTTCAGCATCCAGGGGCGCAGCTACAAGGTCATCCCCCAGGTCGCGCGCGCGGAGCGGCTGACGCCCGATCAGCTGACGCAGATGTACGTCACCGGCGCGAACGGCAAGCTCGTGCCGCTGTCGACGTTCGCCACGCTGCAGACCACCACCGAGCCGCGCGAGCTGAAGCGCTTCCAGCAGCTCAACGCGGTGCGCGTGCAGGGGGCGATCCCCCCCGGGGTCTCCCTGGATGACGCGCTGAGCTATATGGAGAACGAGGCGCGCAAGATCCTCCCCCGCGGCTTCACCATCGACTACGCCGGCGAGTCGCGCCAGCTGCGCACGGAAGGGACGAAGTTCTTCGGCGTCTTCCTCCTCTCGGCGGTCCTTATCTATCTCGTGCTCGCCGCGCAGTTCGAAAGCTTCCGCGATCCGTTCATCATCCTGGCCGGATCGGTCCCGCTGGCTCTCTCGGGCTCGCTCCTCTTCTCGTTCCTCGGACTGACGTCGATCAACATCTACAGCCAGGTGGGCCTCATCACCCTGGTCGGCCTTGTCTCCCGTAACGGCATCCTGATCGTGCAGTTCGCGAACGAGCTGCAGGAGGCGGGGCGCGACAAGCTGCACGCGGTGATCGAGGCGGCCGGCACGCGCCTCCGCCCGATCCTCATGACCACCGCGGCGACGGTCATGGGCCATCTCCCGCTCGTCTTCGCCCGCGGCCCCGGCGCCGGCGCCCGCAACAGCATCGGCATCATGCTGGTCACCGGCATGATCATCGGCACCGGTTTCACGCTGTTCGTCGTCCCGTCGATCTACGTCCTGCTCGCGCGCAAACGGACAGGAACGGCGCCGGCGACGGTCGAGGAACCGGAGGTTCCGGGCGAGCTGGAGCCGGTCGCGACCTGATGACCCGTCGCACGAAAGCGATCGGAGGGGCCGTGCTCCTCCTCGTCGCCGCCTGGGCGCTGTGGCCGTCGCCGTACTCGCGGGTGGCGAATCTCGGCGCGCGCGGGTCGAGCATCATCGCCTTCGGCGACTCCCTCACGGCCGGCTACGGCGCGGCGGCAGGGGAGGACTATCCCTCGCGCCTCGCGGCGATGATCGGCGCGCCGGTGATCAACGCCGGGGTCAGCGGCGACACCACGGAGGGAGCTCTGGCCCGCCTCGATGCGGACGTCCTGGCGCGTGACCCGCGCATCGTCATCGTCGGTCTGGGCGGGAACGATTACCTGCAGAGCGTGCCGATCGGCGTCACCGAGGCCAACCTGCGCACCATCGCCCGGCGCGTCGAGGGAGCGGGCGCCATGGTCGTCCTCCTCGGCTTCCGCTTCCCCAGCCTCAGCGTCGACTACGGGAAGATGTACGAGCGCGTGGCCCGCGACGAGCGCTGCCTCCTCGTCCCCGACCTGCTGCACGGCATCATCAGCGACCCGGCGCTGAAGAGCGACGAGATCCATCCGAACGCCCGCGGCTACCAACTCTTCGCCGAACGGATCGCCGGCCCCTGCCGGAAGCTGCTCAAGCGCGCGGACGCGAGCCGCTAAACCCCCACCACTTCCACCGCGATCCCGTTCAGCGCCGCGTTGCCGGAGATGGCGTCGACGGCGTTCGCGTCGGCCAGGTCGTTGTAGCTGACGCCGGCGTGCTGCTCGGCGATCGGGAGGCGCGTGCCGGGGCGGTTGTGTCCGAAGCCGTGCGGCAGGCTGACCACGCCGCGCATCAGGGCGTCCGTGGCCTGCACCGCCACGCGCACCGAGCCGACGCGCGCGCGCACTTCCACCGTCTGCCCGTCCACCAGCCCGAGCAGCGCGAGATCCTCCGGGTGCATCATCAGCTGGTCGCGCGCCTTCCCTTTGACCAGGCGATGGGAGTTGTGCATCCAGGAGTTGTTGCTGCGGAGGTGGCGGCGTCCGATGAGCTGGAACGAGCCCGCAGCGGGGCGGGACCGCGACGTGAAGCGCGCGAGGTCGGCCAGCACGACCTCCGGCGCGCAGTCGACCTTGCGATCGGCGGTCGCCAGCCGCTCGAAGAGCGACGGCGCGAGCGGCCCGAGGTCGATGCCGTGCGGCGCGCCCCGCAGCGTCTCCATCGAGATGCTGTAGGCGGCGCCGCCGCGGTCCAGCACGCCCTCCACCCGAGCCGCGGTCGACTCCACCGCCCTCGCGGTTTGCCCCCGCCGCGCGGCGAGGCGCGCGCAGAGCTGGTCGAAGATCTCCCAGTCGTACCGCTCGTCGGTCCCGCGCGGCCAGATGGCTTCGTTGAAGCGCGCCACGTTGCGGACGGCCAGCGCGTTGAAGACCAGGTCGTAGTGGTCGTGGTTGAGGCTCGAAGCGGGCGGCAGGATGAGGTCCGCATGCCGCGTCGTCTCGTTGAGGTAGATGTCGATGGCCAGCAGGAAATCGAGCGAGGCGAGCGCGCCGTCCACCTGCCGCCCGTCCGGCGTCGAGAGCACCGGGTTGCCGCAGATCGTGATCAGTCCCCGGATCTGCCCCTCGCCCGGCGTGAGGATCTCCTCCGCCAGCACCGACGTCGGCAGCTCCCCGGCCGTCTCCGGCAGCCCGCGCACGCGCGAGCGCCAGCGGCCGTAGCTCCCCCGCGTGGCCGGCCCGGTGATCGGAATCAGCGGTTGGGTGGGCAGCGCGCCCCCTTCCCGGTCGATGTTGCCGGTGACGATGTTCACCAGCTGGATGAGCCACTGATTCAGCGTGCCGAACGACTGCAGCGTCGTGCCGATGCGGCCGTAGCAGACCGCGGAGGGGGCGGCGGCAAACTCGCGCGCGATGCGCCGGATCGTCTCCGCCTCGATGCCGGTGATCTCCGCCGCGACGGCGGGCGTCATGTGAGCGATCGCGCCCAGCGCCGTGTCCAATCCCTTCAGCCGATCCGCGTGGTGGAGGCGGAAGAGATCCTCCTCCCTCATCGTGTTGATGAGGGCCATCAGCAGCGCCGCATCTGTGGCCGGACGGATGAAGTGATGCTCCGTCGCGGCGGCCGCCGTCTCCGTGCGCCGCGGGTCGACCAGCACCACCTTCCCGCCGCGCGCGCGGATGTCGGCCAGGCGATGCGCGACGTCGGGCGTCGTCATCAGGCTGCCGTTCGAGGCGATCGGGTTCCCGCCCAGGATCAGGAAGTAGTGCGTGCGGTCGATGTCCGGGATGGGGAGGAGGTACTGGTGGCCGAACATCAGAAACGCGGCCAGCTGCTGCGGCAGCTGATCGACCGACGTGGCGGTGAAGACGTTCCGCGTGTTCAGGACGCGCGCCAGGTTCGGGATGGCGAACATCGTCCCCGAGTTGTGCACGGAGGGGTTGCCGGCGTAGTAGCCGACCGAGCTGTCGCCGTGCCGCGCCTGGATCGCGGCGAGCTTCTCCGCCGCGAGATCGAACGCCTCATCCCACCCGATCTCCGTCCACTCGCTGCCGGTGCGCCGCATCGGGTGGCGGAGCCGGTTCGGATCGTCGTGGACGTCCTGCAGCGCCACCGCCTTCGGGCAGACGTGGCCGCGGCTGAACGGGTCGGCGGCATCGCCGCGGATCGACACGATCTTCTCCCCCTCCACCTCGATGGCCAGGCCGCAGATCGCCTCGCAGAGATTGCAGGCGCGATACACCGTGCGCCGCGCGTCCGTCATTCCGCCACTATACCGCCGATTGGCGAGCGCAGGCGGCGGCGCGCTCGAGGAGGAGGTCGCGCTCCCGCGCGTTGCGCGTGAGGGACGCCGCCCTCGCGAACTCCGTGCGCGCCTCGTCGAAGCGGCCGAGCCGTTCCAGGAAGTCGCCGCGCACGGCCGGCAGGAGGTGGTAATTCTCCAGCGAGCGCTCGCTGTGCAGCGCATCGACCAGCTCGAGCCCTGCCAGCGGTCCGAAGGCCATGGAGATGGCTACGGCGCGGTTCAGCTCCACCACCGGCGACGGCGCGATCCGCAGCAGCGCCTCGTACAGCGCCGCGATGCGCGGCCAGTTCGTCTCCTCCGGCGTATGCGCCCGGGCGTGACATGCCGCGATCGCCGCCTGCAGGCCGTAGGAGCCGAGGTCGCCCTGTTTTTCCGCGCGCTCGAGCGCGGCGAGGCCGCGCCGGATGAGGAGCTGGTCCCACAGCGCGCGGTTCTGCTCGAAGAGGCGGATCGCCTCCCCCCGCGGACCGACGCGGGCCCGCGCGCGCGAGGCCTGGAGCTCCATCAGCGCCACCAGCCCGTGCACCTCTCCCTCGCGCGGTACGAGCTCGGCCAGGATGCGCCCGAGGCGCAGCGCGTCGTCGCAGAGAGCGGGGCGCATCCAGTCGTCGCCGGCTGTCGCTGAATACCCCTCGTTGAAGATCAGGTAGATGACCTCCAGCACGGAGGCGAGACGTGCCTCGAGCTCGTCGCGCCGCGGCACTTCGAATGGCACGCGCGCCTCGGAGAGCGTCCGCTTCGCCCGCACGATGCGCTGCGCCACCGTCGCCTCGGGGACGAGGAACGCGCGGGCGATCTCGTCGGTGGTCAGCCCGCCGAGGAGCCGCAGCGTGAGCGCCACGCGCGCCTCCGTGGAGAGCACCGGATGGCAGGAGATGAAGACCAGACGCAGGAGGTCGTCCCCCACCGGGTCGTCGAGCGCCGCCTCGATCTCCGCCGCCGCCGACGCCTGCTGCTCGTCCAGGTCGCGCCCGATCTCTTCATGCTTCCGGTAGAGCATCGATCGCCGGCGCAGCTGGTCGATGGCCCGATGCTTCGCCGTCCCCATCAGCCACGCTCCCGGATTGGAGGGGATACCCGCCTCCGGCCACTGCTCCAGCGCGGCGACGAGAGCGTCCTGCGCCAGGTCCTCCGCCAGTCCGACGTCGCGCACGATCCGCGTAAGGCCGGCGATCAGCCGCGGCGACTCCATCCTCCAGACCGCGTCGATCGCGCGGTGGATCTCGGCTGCCGTCACGGCGGCGGATCATACGCCTCCGCGCAAACCGAACTGCTTACTTCTTCGGGAACTGCTCCTCCAGCTTCCGCGCCTCCTCGATGGCCGGCGTCTGCTCGAAGTCGTCCAGCTCGAAGACCTGCCGCAGCTCGACTTCGCCCTCCTGATCCTCGCCGTGCGGCGCCGGGACGCGCCGGGCCCACTCCATCGCCTCTTCCCGCGACTTGACCTGGATCAGCCAGTAGCCGGCGATCAGCTCCTTCGTCTCGGCGAACGGTCCGTCGATGACCGTCTTCTTGCCGCCCGAGAACTTGATCCGCGCCCCCTTCGAGCTCGGATGCAGGCCGGCCAGGTCGAGCAGCACGCCGGCCTTGGCCAGCTCCTCGTTGTACTTGGTCATGACGGAGATCAGCTCGTCGGTCGGCATCACGCCCGCTTCCGAATCCTTGTTCGCTTTCACGATCATCATGAATCGCATCGTCGTTCTCCTCTTTCGATCAGTTCGCCGGCACGGGCCGGCGGCCAAAGGCGATGAGAGTGGCAAGGATACCGACCACCGCGGGGATCGCGGCCGTCGCCGGCTGTGGGGTTTTTAGCGTCAGTACCGTCGCCCCGATCATGATGATCACCAGCCCTGCCGCGGCGATGGAGGTCAGATACTGTGCGATGCGCACGAGGCCCGGCAAGATGAGCCCGATCGCGCCGAGGACCTCGGCCGCGCCGATGAAGAGCAGGAATGGCCCCGGCATCCCACTCTGCTTCGCCAGCACCTCGGGCGGGGTGACGAGCTTCATCCCTCCGGCGAAGAGAAAGAGGGCGGCGAGCAGCCCCTGAACCGTCCACAGCAGCGCATTGTTCTTCGTGAATCGCATGATTTTCGTCTCCTTCACTGACACGTCGGACGGGAAGGAGCCGGATCGACACGCGATCCAGAATTTTTTTGATTACGCCCGCAAGCGCTCGTACCGCGCCTGCACCAGGCCATTCGCATAGGAGCGGACCTGGGTCAGCGTCCAGCGATTCGTGCACGGTTTGCCGCCGAAGAGCGGCCGGCCGGCGCCGATCGTCACCGGCACGGTGGAGATCGTCAGATCGTCGACCAGATCCTCGTCCAGCCCCTGCCGGATGGCCATGCCGCCGTCGAGATAGACGCGGCGGATCCCCGCTGCGGCCAACTGGCTGGCCAGCGGGGCCAGGGCGCCGGAGTGCGTCGTCTCCCCATGCCGCGCGTCGATCGGCCGATGGGTGAGGACGACCACCCGCTTGCCGTCGTAGGGCCATGAGTCGAAGGCCAGGACCGTCTCGTACGTCTCGCGGCCGATCACCAGCGCGTCGATCGTCCGCATGTACTCCTCATAGCCGTGGTCATGCCCCTCGAACGGCTTGAGGAAGTCGAAGCTGCCGTCCTCCCGGGCCAGGAACCCGTCGATGGAGACGCCAACGAAGACGCTGATGCGCATCCCCAGATCTTAGCTGCATCACCGCGCTCGCCGGCGCGGCGACGAAGGACAGAGGCCGGAGTAGATGGTCGTCTCGTAATCCCCGACCGCGGCGATGTCGAGGCCCGGATTGCCGTCGAGCTCGGCCACGGTGAACGGCGCGATGGCGGGAATGGTGGTGATCAGACTGAGCTCGACGGGAAACGACGCGATCCGCCGCGGCGCCGCCCCGCGCCCGGCGGGAAAGATCGCCGTGATGACGTCCGACTCCCGCTCGTCGGGACCGAAGATCTCGTCCTTTCCGTCGCCGTCGACGTCGGCCACCGCGGTGATGCTGTAGATCGGCTTCTCCAGGCCCGATCCGGTGATGGCCCGGGCGTCGAAACCGCGCCCGGTGGAGTACGCGATGCGGATGTCGTCCGCTTCGATGGCAATGTCCGGACGGTGGTCGCCGTCGAAGTCGCCGATCAGCGCGCGGAGCAGCGGGATGTCCTTCGCGACGGGAATCGGATCGCCGAACGCGCCGTGTCCGAGGCTGGGCAGGACCGAGACGTAGCCGTCCGGAAGGATGTCGTCGCCATGAGGGTCGGTATGACTGCGGGACACCAGCAGGTCGTCCCGCCCGTCGCCGTCAAAGTCGGCGGCACCGCGCGGGAACGACTCGGGAGGAAGAGCGACGTGCGCCACGAAGTGCGGCTCGGGCGTGAACGTGTAAAGGTCGGCGCTCCCTCCGTCCGCATTGGAGACGACCAGCTCGCGCTTGCCGTCGCCGTCGAAATCGCCGGAGGCGAGCGTGCGCGCGGCGGAGTTGATGAACGAATCGAGCACCGCCTTGCCGTCGCGCACGCGGGTCACTTCGACCCGCGAGCCGCTGACGACGATCTCCGGACGGCCGTCGCCATCGAGATCGTCCAGGAGCAAATCGGTAGGGATGACGGTCGACCTGGGGCCGGTGACCTTGAAGGTGCCTCCTTCGTTGAGCATCACCGCTGTGGCGCCGCTCGGCCAATCCGTGGCGTACACGACGCCGGCGGCGACGAGGTCCTGGTCGCCGTCGCCGTCGAGATCGGCGGCGCGGAGGAAGCTCGCCGGCGCGCGGGGAGCCTCCGACACACCACGGAAGGTGCCGTCGCCCGCCCCCGGAAGGATGGTGAGCGAGCCGGCCGCGGCGCGCACCAGGAGATCGGGAAGCGCGTCGCCGGTGAGCTCCGTGGCAATGACGCCGAGGATCGATTGCTGCTGAACGTCGCGCACGCGGCGGAACGTGCGCCGGTCGTTCAGAAAGATGGCGATGCTGTCCTTGCTGACTACCGCCAGGTCGACGCCGCCGTCGCGGTCGAAGTCGGCGGTGACGATCTGCATGGCCGGTGCGCCGATGGAGAGGCGCGCCCGCTCGCTGAAGCCGCCGGGAAGGGAGCGGAGGACGACCACGTCGCCGGCGGACGTGACCGCGGCAACGTCCGCGCGGCCGTCGCCGTCGAGATCGGCCGCGGCGATCGCGGTGGCGGCGGCGGGCAATGTCGCCGAGGCGAATGGGTGCAGGTTGCCGCTCCCGTCGTTGACGTAGGCGCGGACGACGTCCGGCCGCACCGGATCGATGACGATCACGTCGTCCCTCCGGTCGCCGTTCAGATCGCCGGCGGCGAGAATCGTCGGCTGCGCGCCGAAGCCGCTGTGCAACGGATCGAGAAATCCGCCGTGGCCGTCGTTCAGCAGCGAGACGATCTCGTTGCCTGGCCCTCCGATGGCGATCACGTCAGGAAACGAATCGCCGTCCAGGTTGGCCGCCGCCAGCCGGTTCGACCGCACGTCGCTCACCGGCCGCAGCTCGCCGAACTGCCCGTTCCCCCCGTTGAGGGCCAGGGTGATCGACTGGTCGCTCGCGCCGGCGGCGCTGCCGAGGAGGAAGTCGTCGCGCCCATCGCGATTGAAGTCGGCCACCGCGGCCGCGGCGAAGAGCAGCGAGTTGAAGAACGTCTGGCTGCGGATGAATCCGCCCTTACCCCAATACGCGACGTGGACGCCCGCTCCGTAGGTGACCGCATCGTGCGCGCCGTTCGCGTCGAGATCTCCCAGCAGTACGTCGCTGTTGTGGTTGTCGGAATGCTCGAAGGTGGAGGCGATCGCCCAGTCCGGGCAGCCGGCGAATGCCGGCGCCGCCCCCCACAGGGCGATCAGGACCAGGAGAAAGCGGGGCATACAAGGCGTACGGAAGACAGCCTCGGAGCGTTTGGCCAAAAAGGTCTTGCAATGTGATGAGGTGTTGTAGTTAACTACATCACCAGCGATGGACCTCCGCGAGACCGAAATGCACAACCCCGCCCCAGCAGAGATGGCGGAGACCCGGCCCTTCCGCTGGTCAGTGCGGCGGGAGATCTGGGAGAACCGCGCGATCTACGTGGCGCCGCTGGTCGTGGCCGGCGTCTTCCTCTTTGGCTTCCTTCTCAGCACGATCGGCATGCCGGCGCGCCGGCGCGCGGTGCTCCTGCTCGATCCGGCCAAACAGCGCGCGACGATCGGGCAGCCGTACGACATCGCCGCGGTCGTGCTCATCCTCACCGGAGTCCTGATCGCCGTCTTCTACTGCCTCGACGCGCTGCACGGCGAGCGCCGCGACCGCAGCATCCTTTTCTGGAAGTCGCTGCCGGTCTCCGATCTGACGACCGTCCTCTCCAAGGCGACCGTTCCGTTCGTGGTCGTGCCCGCGGTGATCTTCGCCGTCGTCGTGGTCACGCAGTTCATCATGCTGCTGATCAGCAGCGCGATCCTCCTGAGGAGCGGCCTGGCCGGCACGACGTGGACGCGGTTCAACCTCCTCCAGCAGTCGGCCATCCTCCTCTACGGCCTGGTCGTGCTCGCGCTCTGGTACGCGCCGATTTACGGCTGGCTGCTGCTGGTCTCCGCCTGGGCGCGTCGGGTGGCGGTTCTCTGGGCCCTCCTTCCGCCGCTGGCCATCGCCGTCCTGGAAAAGGTCGCCTTCAACAGCTGGCACTTCGGATTGATGATCCGGTACCGCCTGGTGAGCTTCGCGGAGGAGGCGTTCGTCTTCAATGCCCAAGGCGACATCGGCTCGCTCGTGCAACTGACGCCGGGGCGCTACCTCGGCACGCCGGGCTTGTGGCTCGGCCTGATCTTCGCCGCGATCTTCCTTGCTGCCGCGGCGCGCGTGCGTCGCAATCGAGAGCCAATCTGACCATTGAGGAATACCGCCATGCTCATGTCCACGTTCGTCCTCTTTCACATCTGCAATGCCGTCGTCGGGCTGTCGGCCGGCGCCCTGTCGATGCTGTTCCGCAAAGGCTCCGGCCTGCATCGCGTCGCCGGAACGATCTTCTCCATCGGCATGCTGGGCATGGCCAGCTCCGGCGTCTTCATCGCCACGTTCCTGAAGCCGAACCGAGGCAATGTCATGGCCGGATCTCTGATGATCTACCTGGTGGCTACCGGATGGGAGGCCGCCAGGCGCAAGGAGCGGCGGGTGAGCGCCTTCGACTTCGGCGCGCTCGCCGCCGCACTGGCGGTGGGAGGCGCGGCCCTGACCTGGGGCATCCAGGCGGCGGGCCTCGAGGGGGGCGTGAAGGACGGCTATCCCGCCGGCCTGTTCTTCTTCTTCGGCACGATCATTCTGTTGTTCGCCGTGGCTGACGTTCGCATGATCGTGCGCGGCGGAGTCGCCGGAGCGCAGCGCCTGGCCCGCCATCTGTGGCGCATGTGTCTGGCCCTGCTGCTGGCCACGGTCTCTCTCTATCCCGGCCAGGCCAAGCTCTTCTCGGCAGCCATGCGCCGCAACAGCGCGCTCTATCTGCCGCACATCCTGCTCATCGGCGCGACCATCTTCTGGATGGTTCGCGTCCTGCGCCGGAAACGGGTACGCTCCGATCAGCCGGCCTTCTCCCCACACGACGCCGAGGCGGTGATCAGGAAGGTCGCGTAGCAGAGCGGAGGCGGTATGACTCGCAGGACGAACGCACGAATCGCCGGTGCCACGTATCTCCTCTACATCGCCGTCTCTTTTCCGGCCATCTCCCTGTTCGACCGGGCCATCGACGCGCAAGGGACGGCGGCGCAGCTGGCCCTCATCGCCCGGCATGCAACGGATCTGCGCGTCGTCGTGGTGCTCAGTCTTCTCGCCTGCTTCGCGGCGTTTACACTCGCCGTGGCGCTGTACGCGATCACGCGCGACGAGGACCGCGAGCTCGCCTTGCTGGCGTTGACGTGCCGGGTGGCGGAGGGGGTGGTCAATGCCATCAACGTCCTCGCCATCGTGGGCGTGCTGTGGCTCGCGACCGACGTCGACGCCGCGCGCGAGGTCTCGACGACGAACGTCCTCGGCTCGTTCCTGCTGAGCGTGCAGGTCTGGAGCACGGCGATTGCCGCGACCTTCTTCGCGGTCGGCAGCACGATCTTCTCCTGGCTCCTCCTGCGCGGCCGGATGATCCCCCGTGCTTTGGCCTGGTTGGGCGTGCTCGCCTCGGCGCTCGTCGTGCCTATCCTTCCGTTCCAGCTGATCGGCCTGGCTCCCGAGCTGCTCACACAGCTGATGTGGATCCCGGTGGGCGTGTTCGAGCTCGTGCTCGCGCCGTGGCTCCTCATCAAGGGAGTCGCCGCGCCTCAGCCGGAACCGAGCCGGTGAGCGTCTCCAGGAAGCACACCCCGCAGGACGTCCCTCGGAGATCCTCCCCACTGCCTGCTCCACGCTCTTCGCATCTGAAGGGCTGAACGAAACCCGGCGAGCTCCGCCGCTCGCGTCACGCTTGCGCCGTACTCGAGCGCCTGCCTGGCCCGCTCCAGCCGGATGGCGTGGAGATACTGCAGGGGCGACACGCGGGCATGCTCGAGGAAGAGCCGCAGCAGGTGCCGCTCCGTGGTGTGCCCGGCCCGCGCGAGCGCCGCCATGTTCCAGTCGCGCTCGGGCTCCTTGATGATGGCCTCCTGCACCCGATGCACCGCCGTGTGGAGATGCCCTCGATGCGCGCGAAAGGGTGACTGCTCCGGGTCCCGATCCGAGCGCCGGAGATAGACCACCATGTCCTCGGCGACGCTCGCCGCCAGCGCTTCCCCGCACTCCTCGGCGATGAGGTGCAGCGCGACGTCGATCCCCGCCGTGATTCCGGCACTCGATGCAAGGGGGCCATCCACCACGAAGACCCGGTTGTCGATCACCTTCGCCTGCGGCGCCAATGCGCGCAGCGCGTGCAGCAGCTCGTGGTGCGTGGTGCAGCGCCGGCCGCCGAGGAGCCCCGCGCGCGCCGCGAGCAGCGTGCCCGAGCAGATCGTCACCAGGCGATGCTCTCCGGAATCCTCGCGCAATGAATCGCCGAGGTGCCTGTTCAGCCAGCGCGCGGTGATCGTGACCGCCGGCGTAACGTTGCCGAGGTGCTCGGTCGGCTGACCCACCACCACGACCCAGGTGGTCGCGCAGAGCTCCTCGGGCAGCGGCTCCAGGCCGGCAATCGAGAGTCCGACCGACGTGTCCTGGACCGCGTTCGGCGCCGCGAAGCGCAGGCGAAAGCGCGGCGGCAACCCACGGATCCCGCGATGCTGATCGGCCAGGCGGAACGCCTCGGCGGGACCGGCGATGTCGAGCAGCAACGAATGCGGCACGATCACGAACAGGACGTCGATCCGATGGTCGCGGGTAATCATTTGTCCGAAAGTGATCGATACCTGTCGGTCCTCGATGCGACAACACGCCGCGCGGGCCGCTACCCTCGCGTCGCCATGCCACTGACGCTAGCATTGCTGTTTCTCACCCTCTGGCCGTTTTCGGACGCTGTAGCTGCCTCCTCGGCGCTGGAAAGCACCGTCGACACGAGCATCAAGCCCGGGGACGACTTCTTCGGCTACGCCAACGGCGCGTGGCTGAAGGCGGCCGTCATCCCGGCCGGCAAGGACCGTTGGTCGGCCCGCGACGAGATCAATGAGCTCACCCGCAAGCAGGTCGCGGCGATCCTCGACGACGCAAGCACCGCGCGCCCCGGCTCGCTTGCCCGCAAGGTGGCCGACTTTCGCTCCGCCCTCTTGAACGAATCGACCATCGAGGAGAGAGGAGTCGCCCCGCTCACACCGATGCTCTCCCGGATCGATCGTGTCGGCGACAGGCTTGCGCTCACGCGCCTGCTGGGCAGTACCATGCACGCGGACGTGGATCCGCTCAACTTCGGGATCTATGTCTCGTCGTCGGTGCTCGGACTGTCCGTGGAGCACAGCATCCACGGCGAGAAGAGCTATGGCGCCTTCCTGCTGCAAGGCGGACTCGCACTCGGGGATCGCGACCAGTACCTGAGCAAGGAGTCGAGCGCCGTCGAGCGGCGCGGCCGCTACCAGAAGTACATCGCCCGCATGCTGACTCTCGCGGGATTCGACCACGCGGATCAGCGCGCCGAGGCGGTGCTCGCGCTCGAAACGGCCATCGCCGAGACGCAGGCCACGAGCCAGGCAACGGCCGTCGACCGCAACGCCGACAATCAATGGTCGCGGGCGGACTTCGCGCGCGAAGCGCCGGGCATGGACTGGGGCGCATTCTTCGAGGCCGCGGGGCTCGGCAAACAGCAGGTGGTCGTCGCATGGCAGCCCTCGGCCGTGAAGGGCGTCGCGGCTCTCGTCGCCTCGCGGCCGCTCGAGTCATGGAAGGACTATCTCCGCTTTCACGCGATCGACGAGTACGCCGGCGTGCTACCCCGCGCGTTCGCCGGGGCGGCCGCGGACATGCACGGGGACCAGCGCACGCGCGCTGAGCGCGCGCTGGCGATCACGCAGTCGGCAATGGCCGGTGCCATCGGGGAGCTTTACGCCGCGCGCTACTTCTCGTCCGCGCAGAAGGCGCGGGTAAACGGCATCATCGCGAATGTCGCGACAGCGTTCCGCGAGCACGTGGCACACGCGGCGTGGCTATCGCCCGCCAGCAGGGAGGTCGCGCTGGCCAAGCTCGACAGCCTGTATGTCGGCATCGGGTACCCGGAAGAGTGGGAGAACTGGAGCGATCTTCGGGTCGATCCCACCGACGCACTCGGTAATTTGCAGCGCATCGCCGACCACAACTACCGTCACGCACTGACGCGACTGGCCAGGGCGTACGATCCGCACGAGTGGGTGTTGACGCCGCAAACCGTGGGCGCGGTCCTGATCTTCCAGCAGAATGCCTACGAATTCTCGGCGGCCCTTCTCCAGCCGCCAAAGTACGACTCCGGGGCGTCGGATGCCGCCACCTACGGCGCCATCGGCGCGATCATCGGCCACGACATGAGCCACTTCGTGGACGTCCTCGGGGCCGACTATGAGCCCGGCGGCCGGATGCACCGTTGGTGGACCGCCGACGACTCGGCGAGGTTCGAGGCGGCCGCCGAGCCGATCGTGCGGCAGTTCTCGGAGTACGAGCCGCTCCGCGGCCTCCATGTGGACGGGCGTCTCACCAGAACGGAGAACGTCGCCGACCTCGCCGGCCTTACCGCCGCATTCGAGGCGTACCGCAAGTCACTCGGCGCGAAGGCCGCGGACAAGGATTCCGTGCGCCGTCAGGACAGGGAATTCTTCATCGCCTTCGCCCAGGCCTTCCGCACGAAGGTGAATGAGACCGCCCTACGCGCCCAGCTCGCGACCGACCATGCGCCGGAGATGTACCGGATGGACACCGTGCGCAACCTCGACGCCTGGTACGACGCCTTCGATGTCGTCCCCGGCCAGCGGCTGTACGTCGAGCCGCGCGCCCGCGTGCGCGTCTGGTAAGGGTATGATCCGAACCGCGTCGGCCCCAACGACGTTGTCCCGACATGCATCGAGCGCCTGCAACGACTCCCATCGTTGACTTTACGCGACTTCGTTTCGCGGAGACGCCTTACTGGATCTATCAAGTTCATGAGAATCAGTCCTATCTGGGACGGACAGTCCTGCTCCTCAAACGCGAAACGACATCATCGTTGGCACACTGCACGGATGCTGAGTGGAAAGACCTGAAGGCTGCCCTTCTTCGATGGGAGGCGTTCATGGCAACAAGCTTCGCGCCTGATCGCTTCAACTACGCGCAGCTCGGAAATATCTACCCGCGCCTGCACTGCCACGCCGTCCCGCGCTATGCGGCGCCGCGGGAGTGGCGCGGAATCACCTTTACGGACAGACGCTGGGGAAAGAACTGGCCGCCGACCCCATCTTCGCCGATGCCACTCTCCGAGACTTATGCCTTCGCCGAATGGGTAGCGTATCTGTTTACCGTCTGAGCTGGACGAGGCAGCTTGAGCTAAACTTGCCGGGGGGGGGGTGCTGGGTGGCCGCGGAAGACGACAAGGACCGACGGATCGCGGAGCTTGAGCAACAGCTCGCTGAACGTGAGCGAGTGCTCGCTGAACGTGATCGAGCGATCGAGAACCTCCAGCGCAGGATCGAACGGCTTGAGCGGATCAATGAAGACCTACGGCGGGCGAACAAGCGCCAGGCGACACCATTCAGCCGAGGTGCACCGAAAGACAACCCGAAGCGGCGAGGCCGGAAGCGCGGGAAGCGCTACGGTGCTCGGAGATCGAGACCGATTCCGAAGAGGGACCGGGTGGTCCATGTTCCGGCGCCGCTTTTCTGCCATGAGTGTCAGGCCGCCGCGAAGTTGGTCGAACAGAGAAAGCAATGGCAGACCGACATTGCGCTGATGACGGCGGTGACGACCGAGTACCAGATTGACGTGTCGCGGTGCAGCCAGTGCGGACGCCTGTTGCACAGCCGCCATCCCGAACAGACATCCGATGCGACGGGCGCGGCAGCGGTGCAGATCGGGCCGCGTGCGATCGCGTTCGCCGCAAAGCTGAACAAAGAGTGCGGCGTTTCCTACGGTCGGATCGCGGACATCCTCGCGAAGGGGTTCGGCCTATCGACGAACCGGTCCACGCTCAATCGAGCAGTGACGCGACTGGCGGACCGGCTGGCGCCGGCGTACGAAGAGATTGCCCAACAAGTTCGAAGCAGTCCGATGCTTTCCCCGGACGAGACGGGCTGGAAAGTGGGAGGACACAAAGCCTGGCTGCACACTGCGGCCACGCGCGAAGCATCGGTGTTCAAGATCGCGCGGGGCCGGGGTCGAACAGAGGCCGAAGGGTTGATCGGCCGCGACTACGCAGGAACGATCGTCCGTGACGGATGGATCGGGTATCGCGGCAAAGGAGCGTTCCCCAAGGCTCGAAGTCAGACGTGCCTCGGTCACCTGTTGCGACGAATCCATGGGCTGATCGAACTGTCTCCGGAGGAGCCGGCCCTTCACTGGTTGTGCGCACTCAAGAAGATCCTGCAACGAGCCATCCGGATTCGGGATCGTCGAGATCAAGCCGAAATCGGTCCCCACGGACTGATGGTTGCCATCGGGCAGGTCGAAGCCGAAATCGACCGCCTGATCGAGAACTGTCCCGATCACGCCGGCTGCCGCCGCCTTGCAGCCCATGCCCGGCGTGAGCGGGCGGCGATCTTCACATTCCTTCATCAGGATGCTGTACCGGCCACCAACTATCTCGCCGAGCAGGCGCTTCGGCCTGCGGTCGTGAATCGCAAAATGAGCGGTGGCAACAACACGCCACGAGGTGCAAGAGCTCAGGAAATCCTCATGACTGTTCTTCACACCGCCCGCAAGCGCGCCGCCGATGGAATCGCGATCGCCGTTCGCGCCCTCACACACCCTGCCTCTGTCTCAGAGCTCTTCAAGCGGTAAACAGATACTGGGTAGCGAGCGCATGGAAGTGAAGAAGTCGCCCGGCACCGTATATTCGTGGGCCGAGCTGCGGGAGACGTTACGGCAACCGCTCCGCATCCAACCGCTGCAGATCGACATCGTGCGCCACGGGGAGACCGAGACGAACGCGGCCGGCCTCGTGTCCGGACTCGCGGATGTCGCACTGACGGAACGGGGGCGACAGCAGGCTCGCATGGCAGGCAGGCATTTGCGAGGAGAGTACGGCGCCGTTTTCAGTTCGAACCTGCAAAGGAGTATCGAGTCGACACGGCTCATGATGGACGGCTCGGAATCCTCCACGGGGACACGATCGGTCGATGCACGCCTCGCCGAACGCAGCCTCGGCGTCCTGGAGCAACTCCCCGCCACGCACATCGATGCATTCGCGCGCGGCGACCTCCTTTATGCGCCGGATCGCGGTGAGAATTACCTGTCCGTCGCGCAACGCGTTCTTTCCTTCCTGGTGGATCTTGTCCGTGCGAACGATCCGGACCCGCGCCGCGTATTGGTTTCCACGCACATGGGCCCGATGCGCATCATGGTTGGCATTCTAAGGAGCCAGCACGACGCGCGGGAGGTCCTCAACCTCCGCTTTCCCAATTCCCAGATCATTCCCATCCATCTCACCGAGTTAAGGTTCCCGCCGTTCGTGGAGGAGGCCCTGGCGATGCAACAGATGCTTCCCGTGGTCCCGAGCTACCTCAGCCTCACGCGGTATCACGCCATGGCGAGGAACTGGGAGTTTTCGCGCGGCGTTTTGCAGAAGCTTCGCGACGAGCTCAAAGACGCCTTCGATGACAGCGTCGTTACCGTGGCCATGGCGGGATCGATCGGCCGGTTGGAAGCATCCGACCAGTCGGACGCCGACTACATCATGATCGTGCGCAAGAAAGAGGACGGTGAGCGCAACATTGGGATCATGAACACCTACCTGCGAGGCCTCCAATTGTCGACGCCGAACCCGAAGGGGGTTTTTGCAACCGCGCGGACGATCGACGAACTGATCAGTGAGGCCGGCACGGCCGGAGAATCGCTGGATATCCTCGGCAAGCGCATGCTCCTGTTGCTCGAGTCGCGCGCTGTTTACAGCGATGCCGGGTACCGCGAGACGATTGACACGGTGTTGAACCGTTATGCAACGTATCTGATGACCGAGCCGACGAAAGAGTTCGTTTTTCTGTTGAATGACCTGATCCGGTACTTTCGCTTCATCTGCGTTAATTACGAATCGAACTTTCGCCGGGAGAACGAGAAGTGGTGCATCCGGAATGTCAAGCTGCGCCACAGCCGGGTAGTCATGTACGCTGGCCTCCTCCTGCTCATCGGCGAGGCCAGCAAGCAGGGCGCAAAAATCGAATGGCTGCGGGAACAGTTGTCGTTGACGCCCCTCGATCGGATCGCGGCCGTGTACAAATTCAATGACGATCGCAGCTTCGCGCGGGTAGCTGGTCTCTACAACGTTTTTCTGTCGCAGCTGTCGAAACAAGAAGTCCGCGAAGAACTGAATGTCGGCTACGACAGCCGCTATGACAACCCGGCATTCTCACAACTGAAGGCGAACTCCGACGCTCTGGTCGCTGAGTTGATGCGCTTCGTCTTCTCGCGACGCGGCGTCTGGAGCGAGCGCTTTTTTGAATACCTCATCTTCTAGCGCCGCCTGCAGACGCGGGAATGCATCGAGGTAGGCGTAGTTCTGCGGCGGCGTGAAACCGAGAAGCCGCAGCTCGGAGAGAGGAAGCGGCCGCGGCAAGGCGCGGTAGCCGCTGAGCTGCAGCGCGAAGCCGCTCCCGCGCAGATACTGAAGGACGCGCGACGCCGTGTTCGGGAAGCGTAACCGCGACTGCAAGGATTCCATCGTTTCCGCCGAAACCGTGTGAACCGAGACGACCGAGACCATGGCAGACAGTGCCGCGACAGGCAACGTCTCGTAGATGTACAACTCGTATGGAGGTGCCTGCCGCGACCAGACACGGCGAAACTCGAGCTGCTTTTCACCGCTTGCAATCGCGCGCGCCCAAGGCTGATGAAGCGACAGGACGATGCTGCGCGCGCTCATGAGACGAAGCGGCTGAACAGAACAAGCGGCGGGAGGCGCGGTCCCCGGCCGCGTTGTGCTTCGCTGACGAAACCGAAGCGCGTTGCAATCGCGGCCAGCCATGAGTCCGCCGGCGTCCAGGCATAGAGCTTTCGCGCAGCGGCGCGTAGGCGGGCTGTACGTAGCATCGACTCCAGAAAATGCTCGGATGACATCCCTTCGGCGGTCGGCGCTGAAAACGGCAGGTGTAGTTTCATGCTGCCGCCCCGTTTTGGAGTGGCGGAGACATCCGAAGGCGCATCGAGTGCGCAAGGCCGATCACCAGCGAGCTGCTTCGTGAAAACGAGCTCCGTTGATCCAGGCGCATAATGATCACGCAACGAAGCGGCGAGCCGATATCCGGCCCGCATCACGTAACGCCGTGCGGGCGCATTGATGGCCTGACACGTGCTGTAGGCGAGCGCCGCGCCGCGCCGTCGGAAAATCTCTTCCGCCACGACGCGCATGACGACCGCATATTGCGAGTTGCGGTGCTGCGGCAGCACGATCGACGGACCGAACTTGACCCGCTGCCCGTCCTTTTCCGCGGCCACCGTAAAACCGAGGAGCCGTGTGCGACGGTACAGGCCGAGAATCACCTTCGACCGGGTGGAGGTCCCGAACGCGCGCTCGTCGAGGTGGCCATTGTGCGCACTCCACAGTTGTTGCGCATACGCCTCGCCGGTCTGCGGGTAACGCGTGCCGATCTCCGCCGCGACGAGCTCGGTGAACGCCATTTGCTCACGGGCTCGGATCGGCTCGACGCGGAGGTCGGTCCCACGGTCGACGAGCGCGGCCCAAATGGTCGGAGAGACGTCGAAGAGAGCGTGTTCACCTTCAGCCCACACCATCACACGAGTATAGGCGGTTTGAGGCGACGGCACCGAGTTCTACCGCCTGTATCCTGCTGGCGGTTCCCGGGGGGTGAAATTGGTGGAGGCGGCGGGAGTTGAACCCGCGTCCGAGAAGCGTGGCAGCCTGGCTCCTACATGCTTAGCTCTTCTTTGGGGTCTCATCCGCGTCCTGCCCGAAGAGCGGGGAACGAGCGCGGACCAGCCTCTGGATTGTCGGGACTCGCGGCGAGGCGGACGCGAGTCCGTAGCTCACTTCATGACACCCGATCCGGACGGTGTGAGCACCCGCCCGGCGGGCGTCGCGGACCTAATTAGGCCGCGAGTGCGAGATCGCTGTTGTTCGCAGCTACTCAGGTTGATCGGATTTACGAGGCAATCAGCTCGGCATGCAACCATGACCCCGACGTTCCCCGTCGAAGCCGGTGCGCCCCCATGTTGTCAACGATCAGCATTCGGAAAACGCCCCCCGGACTGGCAGAATTTCTGCCTTCCGGAGTATCCATGCAGCTGAACCGCAACGAGATCGCCCGCATCGTGGAACGCGCCTTCGATGAAGACCTGCCGGACATCACCTCCGAGGCCATCTTCGATCGCCAAGAGCGCGGCGTGGCCGACTTCGTGGTCAAGGCCGCGGGCGTTCTGGCCGGGCTGCCGTTCGCGGCCGTCGCCTTCGAGATGCTCGATCCCGCCGCCGAGCTCGAGCGGAAGGCGGCGGACGGCGACGCAGTTGCGCCCGGCGCCATCGTGGCCACCGTGCGGGCGGGCGTCATCGCCCTCCTCTCCGGGGAGCGCACCGCCCTCAACCTCATGCAGCGCGCCTCCGGCATCGCCACCGCCACCCGGCGCTACGTCGAGGCCGTCCGCGGCACGCGGGCCCGCATCTACGACACCCGCAAGACCGCTCCCGGCCTGCGCCTCCTCGACAAATACGCCGTGCACGCCGGGGGTGGGGAGAACCACCGCATCGGCCTCCACGACATGTTCCTCATCAAGAACAATCACATCGACCGCGCCGGCTCCATCGCCGCGGCGGTCGAGCGCGTCCGTTCCCGCGGGTTGCCGCAGAAGATCATGGTCGAGGTGCGCGACCTGCGCGAGCTCGACGAGGCGCTGGCCCAGCATCCCGACTTCATCCTCCTCGACAACATGACCCCCGCCGAGCTGCGCCGGTGCGTGGCCCGGGCGAACGGCGCGGTCGGGCTCGAAGCCTCCGGGGGCATCACCCTGGAGAACGTCCGCGAGGTGGCCGAGACCGGCGTCGACCGCATCTCCATCGGTGCCCTCACCCATTCCGTGACAGCACTGGACATTTCCATGCGCATCCGCCGCGAATAGCGGCATGGTCCTTGCCCGGACGGCTCCAGATGCCCGGAACCTTCACCATCGCCATCGTGGACGACGATGCGGCGATCCGCCGCCTGGTCCGGCTCTTCCTCCGCCGCGCCGGATACGAGACCATCGAGTTCACGACCGGCACCGAGGCGCGGGAAGAGCTGCGGAAGAACGCGTGGGACCTGGCCATCCTCGACCGCCGTCTGCCCGACCTCGACGGCGTCGTGCTGGCGCACGAGCTCAAGTCCAATCCCGACTTCCGCACGCGCTACATCATCATGCTGACTGGGGAAGATGAGCAGGAGGACAAGGTCGAGGGGCTGGAGCTCGGCGCCGACGACTACATCACCAAGCCGTTCCAGTATCCCGAGCTCCTGGCGCGCATCCGGGCCGGCAAGCGGATCGTCGACCTGCAGAAGGAACTGATGGAGACGAACAAGCGGCTGGAGCTCCTCTCCATCACGGACGGCCTGACGAAGCTCTACAACCACCGCTACTTCCAGGACGAGCTGGCCCGCGCCTTCGACGAGTCGCAGCGCTACGACCGCCCCCTCTCGCTGGCCATCATCGACATCGACTTCTTCAAGAAGGTGAACGACGCCCACGGCCACGCGGTGGGCGACGAGGTGCTCAGGCAGGTCTCCAACCTCTTCCGCGACTCGATCCGCAGCACCGACCTCGCCGCGCGCTACGGCGGCGAGGAGTTCGCGGTGATGATGCCGGAGACCGAGCTGGGGGACGCGATCACGTTCGCCGAGAAGATCCGCGGCCTGATCGAATCGACGCCCCTGGGGACCACGGCGGGGTCGTTGCCGGTGACGGTCAGCATCGGCGTCTCCAGCGTGCCCCACTCACGCATCCACCATGCGAAGGAGCTGATCGTGGCCGCCGACAAGGCGCTGTACCGGGCCAAGAGGGGGGGGCGCAATCAGGTGCAGGCGGAGAAGCGGAGGGACGTGACGCGGACGACGAGGAAGGACGGGGTGGACGGTTCACGGTTCACGGTTCACGAGACGCAACCCGTCAACCGTCAACCGTAACCCGTCAACCAATCGCAAGCTCCCGCGCACCCCTCTGCACTTCCTCCCTCAGATTGACCACGTGCTGCTGGATCTTCGCCTCGGAGTCGTCCTCGCTCTCGCCGCGGGCGATCCGCTCGACCGCCTTCTCGATGGCCGCCGACTCGGAGGAGATCCGCTCGTAGCCGTAGCTGCCGCCGGCGCCCTTGAGCTGATGGGCGAGGTAGGCCAGGCGGTCGAGGGCGGCGCTGTCGCGTCCCGACTCGAGCATCTGCTCGATCTCGCGCACCTTGTCCTCCGCTTCCGCGAGGAACTCGCGCCTCAAGTCGTCCAGTTCCTGATCCACCATCGGCCCGGTCGGCCTCATCTGCACGCGCTGTGCCGAGCGCAGGGCGGCTATCATTCTCTCGTGTCCTCCGACGTGCTCCTCGTGCCGGTGGCGGAGTTCTCGATCGAGGAGCCGTGGGCCGTGCCGCCGCTCTGCGAGCCGGTGCGCCTGCGGCGGTCGACGGATGGCGGCGCGCCGCGGCTGGCGACTTCCGTCGCCGCCTACCACGACGCCGCGATGCTGAGCATTCTCTTCTCCGGCACGGACGACCACCGCGTGGCGAGCTATCGCCGCCACGACGAGCCGCTGTACGAGGAGGACGCGGTGGAAGTCTTTCTCGCGCCGGAGCGGCTGACGGAGTACTTCGAGATCGAGGTCAACCCGGTCGGTACCACGTTCGACGCGCGCATCGAGTCGCCGGACGGGGTGCGGCAGACCATGCGCGGCGACCGCGGCTGGGACTGCGACGGCCTTTTCGCCGGCGTGCGGACGGTCGTCGAGTCGAGCGGGGCGATGACCGTCGACACGATCATCCGCCTTCCCTTCGCCGCGCTGGGGCGCGGCCGTCCCCAGGCGGGGGAGACGTGGCGGGCGAACTTCTTCCGCATCGACCGCCATCCCTCCGCGGGGGACGAGTTCTCGGCCTGGCAGCCGACCATGCGCAACCCGGCCGACTTTCACGTTGCCGCGGCGTTCGGCAGGCTGCGGTTCGGGTGACGGCGAGCTCACCCGAATTCCGCCTAACTTGTTGTGCCACAGGGAATTCATTCGACATTTTCTGATTTGTAATCAGCGGCTTCGGACGAATCGCCGTAGAGTAACGGTCGGTCAGAGAACACCCCACGGACCTCGTTTCAGCATGCACTCTCGTCTTCTCCAAACCGTCATCGTGACCGTCCTCTCCGCCGCCGCGCTCTTCGCCGGTGACGAGCCGAAGCATTGCAACGCCCCGGCCCGCGAATGCGAGCAACAGATCCGGCAGATGCTGTCCGGACGCCGCTATCTCGGCCTGTCGTTCGTCGAGCTCAAGCCGGGGATCGTGATCAAGTCCATCGTTCCGGACGGGCCGGCCTCGCGGGTCGACCTGAAGGAAGGGGACCGGATCATGGCGGTGAACGGCCGTCCGATGACGACGGCGACGGCACGGGACTTCAAGCAGGTCCTGGCCGACGCCCACCAGACCGGCACGCTGTGGATCATCATCCAGCGGCGCGGCGCTTTCCGGAAAGTCGAGGTGCGGATGGAGCCGTATTCGAAGGAGCAGATCGACAAGATCGTCGCGGCCCATCTGGCGCAGAGCCATTCGGCCATCGCGGGATCGCAACCGTAGGGGACATGTTCCGAGACCTGATCGCGAAGCTCAAGGCGATCGCCCGTGGAGGCGAGCGGCCGGACCGCGTCTCCGTTCTGGCGCCGCTGCTCATCATCTCCGCCGCCCTCGGCGTGCTGGCCTGGCGCTCCTATACCCTTTCCGTCCGCTTCGAGAAGGGGGCGAGCATGCTGGCCGTGCAGTTCGCCGGGTACACGGCCGAGATCACCGCCAGCCGCGTCGACGGCGCGGTGGGGGGCGAGTTCTTCCGCGCCTACGACGAATGGCAGCAGGTCGAGCGGCACTACGCCCAGCCGAACTTCACCGCCTTCCAGGAGTGGCTCAACCGCAACGAGTGGATCGTCTCCGCGATCTACCTCCCGGACTCCGATCCGGCCAACTCGATCTTCATCAGCGAGCTGCAGGGGAAGCCGCAGAAGGAGCTCTCCCCCTCCCTTCCCACCCAGGAGTTCTACACGTCGAGCGGCACGGTCCGCTACACGTACGACCCCGCGCGCCTCCTCTCCCGCGTCCATGCGGCGGTGCGGCAGCAGCCTCTGGTCAAGATCTCCGGCACGATCCAGCAGCGGGCCGACGTCTCTCTGGTGCGCGGCGTGACCAAGCAGCACAGGCAGCAGCTGGTCAAGCTGCGCGACGGCGTGGCGGTCATCTCCCCCCTCGCCCCGCCGCTCAGCGGCTATGGCATCCGCGCCGAGGTCAAGACCTCCTACATCGGGACCGGCTGGGAGAACCAGCGGGTGACCAGTCTCATCCTCGCCCTCTTCGCCCTCGTCCTCACCGCCCTGGGCGCCTATCTCGCCTACCGCGGGCTGAAGAAGGAGGGGGAGACGATGCGCCTGCGCGGCGCGCTGATCGCCAACGTCTCGCACGAGCTGCGCACGCCGCTGTCGATGATCCGCCTCGGCGCGGAGACGCTCAAGCGCGGCGCGAAGCTGAAGGAGAAGGAGCGGCTGGAGATCGAGGACCAGATCCTGCGCGAGGTCCTGCACCTCTCCCACCTGGTGGAGAACGTCCTCGACGTGGCCCGCCTGCAGCATAACCACGCCAAGGCCATGGCCTTCACCCCCGTCTTCCCGCGGGAGCTGGTGACCACCCTCGTGTCCACCTACGAGTCGTGGATCCGCAGCAAGGGCTTCACCGTGACCGTGCAGATCGACGACGCGGTGGGCGAGCAGCTGTGGGACCGCGAGGCGGTGGCGCGCGCGCTCCTCAACCTGATCGACAACGCCATCAAGTACTCCGACGAGACAAAGAAGATCGACATCGCCCTCCGCCAGACGGCGGACCACGTGATCATCGAGGTGCGCGACCACGGCATGGGCATCGCCCCCAAGGACCTGGGGCGCATCTTCGACCCCTACTTCCGCGCCCAGTTCAGCGATACCCAGACCCGCCGCGGCGCCGGCCTCGGCCTGACCCTCGTGCAGCAGATCGTCGGCGCCCACGGCGGGCGGGTGGAGGTCGACTCCGAGCCCGGCGTCGGCTCCTCGTTCCGCCTCCTCTTCCCCCGGCTCACGGCAGCGGAACCGCGCCCCGTCACAAATCTCGTGCATGCACCCGGAGCGTTTTGAAATGGTTAACGGTTATCGGTTAGCGGTTGTCGGTTGCTCCGCTGATACCGCGATCGTGCCTGAGCGGAGCAACCGATAACCGTCAACCGGTAACCGTCAACCAAAAACCAACTCTGAAACTCTTCGTACGTCTAATTCGTAACAGGAGCACAGGGAGAGTACTGCATGACCAAGATCCTGATCGTCGAGGATGAAGCGGGGCTGCGCCAGGGGCTGGAGATCAACCTCCGCCACGAGAACTACGAGACGGTGACCGCGGGCGACGGCGACGAGGCCATCCGCCTCTTCCATGCCGAGAGTCCGGACCTGGTGCTGCTCGACCTCATGCTCCCGAAGAAGAGCGGCTTCGAGGTCCTGGACCACATCCGCAAGCTGTCGAAGGTGCCGGTGATCCTCCTCACCGCGCGCGGGCAGGAGACGGACAAGGTCCGCGGCCTGCGGGGCGGGGCCGACGACTACGTCACCAAACCGTTCGGCGTGCAGGAGCTCTTCGCGCGCATCGACGCCGTGATGCGGCGCAGCGACGTGGCCAGCTCGGCCAAGACCGTCTGCGAGGACCATCTCATCCGCCTCGATCCCTCCACGCGCGAGGCGAGCGCGAACAATCAGAAGCTCAAGCTCTCCCCCAAGGAGTTCGACCTCCTGATGTACCTCTTCAAGAACAAGGAGCGGGTCGTCCCCCGCGACGAGCTGCTCTCCCGCGTGTGGAACTATCGCGTCGACCTCAATCTCAACAGCCGGACCGTCGACACGCACGTCACCCGCCTCCGCCGCAAGCTGCAGAAGGCGGTGGGCACCGACGCCGCCGTGATCGTCGCGGTTGCCAAAATCGGCTACCGTTACCTCGGTCAGGCCAGTGCGTAGTACTATTCGCCTCCCATGACCTTTCGTCCGGACCACGCCTGCGCCTGTTGTTGCCGTGGAACGGGTCCGTTCGATAGGGCTTGACGTCCAGGCAACCCCAGCAGAGGAATCGAACTGACCCGGCGGAAACCGCCGGGTCTTTTTATTTTCAGGCAAAGGAGACAAGAGATGCAGCACGGCAAGATCTACGACAACATCACGGAGCTCATCGGCAATACCCCCATGATCCGCCTGCACCGCGTCGGTGCGGATGACGGCGCGGAGGTGATCGTCAAGCTGGAGTCGTTCAACCCGCTCTCCTCGGTCAAGGATCGCATCTCGATCTCGATGGTGGCCGAGGCGGAGAAGGCCGGCGAGATCACCCCGGGCGACACGATCGTCGAGGCGACGAGCGGCAACACCGGCATCGGCCTGGCCTTCGTGGCCGCGGCGAAGGGCTACAAGTGCACGCTGGTCATGCCCGACACGATGTCGGTCGAACGGCGGAAGCTGCTCCAGGCCCTCGGCGCGGAGCTGATCCTTACCCCCGGCCCGAAGGGGATCAAGGAGTCGCAGCGGGTGGCCGAGGAGTATGCGGCGCGCACGCCGCGCTCCTGGCTGTCGAAGCAGTTCGACAACCCGGCCAACCTAAAGGTCCATCGCGAGACGACGGCCCAGGAGATTCTGCGCGACACCGGCCGCAAGGTGGACGCCATCGTGGCCGGCGTCGGCACGGGCGGCACGGTGACCGGCGTGGGGCAGATCTTCAAGAAGGAGCTGCCGGACACGCTGATCGTGGCCGTGGAGCCGATCGAGTCGCAGGTGCTCAAAGGCGGGCAGCACAACGCGCACAAGATCCAGGGCATCGGCGCCGGAATGGTGCCGGCGATCTACGATCCGAAGGTCGTCGACCGGATCATCGACGTGAAGTTCGATGACGCCGTGGCCGTGGCCCGCCGGCTGGCCAAGGAGGAGGGGATCTTCGTCGGCATCTCGGCCGGCGCGGTGGCCTGGTCGGCGCTCGAGATCGCCAAGGAGCTGGGAGCCGGCAAGCGCGTGGTGGCGGTGCTGCCCGACACCGGCGAGCGGTACCTCTCGACGGCGCTCTTCGAGTACACGGACCTGGTCAATCAGCCGGCCACCACGCCGCAGATGCTCGCCGCGCAGCAGGCGGCGGCGCCCCCGGCGTAGGTTCTGGACGAGATTTCCAGTGATCCGGGCGAGCGCCCGGATCACTTTTTTCTAATCCTGGATCACTTTTTTCCGATCTTTGGTCATCGGAATCCAGCCGCGGATCATCTGAAAGTGACTCCCGGTCACTTTTTGATGATCCCGGGTCACTTTTTTCTGATCTACGGTCATCGGAATCCCGCTGCGGATCATGTGAAAGTGATCCCGGATCACTTTTTCATGATCCACGGTCATTTTTTGATGATCGGAGGGCATTCAGTCGTGCTTGAACCGGATGCCGCGGCCGTCGCGCCGCGGCATCAGGCGCATGCGGATCTTCTCGAACTCCACCCGTTGCTCGGGGGTCAGCACGCGCTCGATCTCGGCGTTGGTCTGATCGATCTCCTGCCGCACCTGCGGCCGGACGCTCTCCCAGATGTGGCCGATGCGGTCCTGGCGCTGGGCGATGATCCGCTCCACCTCTTTCCGCTGCGGGGGAGTGAAGTGCAGGCGGCGGTCGAGGCGGTCGACGAGGAAGCTGGGGGACAGATGCGGGG
>JADMIO010803664.1_pt1 | contig 37004 bp, 34 predicted proteins | sample 8958161 | NCBI WGS metagenome assembly JADMIO01 (sample SAMN16585339, study PRJNA669376) | soil metagenome | isolation source: Crop rotation soil | place: USA: Cullars Rotation, Alabama | collected 2011
CCGCGACAACTTGTCCACGTGGAATTCTAAGCTTAGGATCCCAATGTGCTGGAAAGCAAGGGCCGCGCGGAGGCGATCGAAGGCACGGCCGAGATCCTCGTGTCGGAGCTGCACAAGTTCCTCGCGCTGCGCACGTACGCGTCGTTCACGCCCGTGATCGCGCAGATGCGCGAGCGCTTCGACCGCGTGCGCGACGAGGTGCTCGACTCCGTCAGCGGCGCGCGCAGCGATCCCAAGGACGTGCAGCTCGCCCACGAGCTCGCGAAACGCCTGCTCGACGTCGCGATGGCGCAGATGAAGGAAGGCGCGCGCAGCACGCGCTCGGAAGAAGCGCTCGATCGGGAGTATCAGCGCTTTCTCGAGAACCTCTGAGCTCTCACACGCGTGAAGCGCGCCTCACGCCGCGTGCAACGGAGCGAGCTCGGCTGCATCGACCGGCGCCAATTCTTCGCGACGTCGATCGTCATCCGCAGCTCCCACTCCGAGAGTCCGCGCTGGGACATGCGCTCGAGCAGCTCATGCGTTGACTCGCGTTCGAGCGAATCCGCTCCGTGCGTTCACAAGCGCACGCTGCGACTGTCTGGCGCACACGTGCTCGCGTGCTCACAATCATCGCGACATGAAGCATTGTTGGATCATCACGCTCGCGCTGTGCGCGGCGTTGGCGGCGTGTACGCAGGAGCGGCGCGTCGAGGACTTCGAGCTCATCGGTGAGTTCACGGGGCACGCGAAGCAGTGCAAGGAGATCACCGCCGCTGCGACGAGCGAGATCGTGCTCAACTACGACGGCTCGTTCCGCGCGCGCAATCTGCCGGCCGCCTTGCTGCGTCACGCGAGCGCGCTCGACAAGTCGACGTTGGTCGCGGGCTCGGGCACTTGGTCGGCGGACTTGAAGTCGCCGGAGCAAGTGGTGCATCTGGCGTTCAAGGAGATCGATCGCGCGCCGCAGACGGTGATCGAGGACTTGTGCTGCGGTCACGCGGGTGCCGATCCGTTCATCTGCTTCGCGATGGAGGGCACGAAGGAGCGCTTCGTGCTGGCTCGCAAGAAGTCCGACAGCGCCGCGGCACCGCGTTGACGTGCGTCGGCGCGCGCGCGTGCGGCGATCCGGCCGCGCTTGCGCGCGTCCGAGTCGGTTCGCTCGGCGCGCGCGCGTGACTCGCTCGGCGCCACAGCGTTCAATGAGCCGGTGAAGATCGTCCTGGCGACGCGCGGCAGCAAGCTCGCGCTGTGGCAAGCGCACGCGACGCGCGCGCTCTTGCTCGCGCTCGACTCGAAGATGCAGGTCGAGCTCTTCGTCGTGCAATCGAGCGGCGATCGCGATCAGCACATCGAGCTCGCGAGCCTCGGCCGCATCGGCGTGTTCACCGCGGAAGTCGACGCCGCGGTCGCTAGCGGCGCCGCGCACGCGGCGGTGCACAGCTTGAAGGACATGACGACGAGCGTCGCCGAGCCGTTGATGCTCGCGGGCGTGCTCGCGCGCGGCCCCGTGGAGGACGTGCTCGTCGCGCGCGACGGCGCGAAGCTCGCCGACTTGCCGCGCGGTGCGCGCGTCGCGACGGGCTCGGTGCGGCGCGTCGCGATGCTCAAGCGCGTGCGCCGCGATCTCGAGATCGTCGGCATGCGCGGCAACGTCGACACGCGGCTTGCGAAGCTCGCTGCGGGCGACATCGATGCGCTCGTGCTCGCGCGCGCGGGACTCGTGCGCTTGGGTCTCGCGCAGCACGTGACGGAGATCTTCGACGCGCGCTCGTTCGTGCCCGCCGTCGGTCAAGGCATCGTCGGCTTGACGTGTCGCGCGAACGACGCGGCGACCGCGCGCACGCTCGCGTCGATCAGCGACCGCGAGGCTTGGGCCGAAGCGCAGGCCGAGCGCGCGCTGCTCAACGAGCTCCACGGCGGCTGCAACGCACCGGTCGGCGGTCACGCGCGCGCGGTCGAAGGCGCGATCGCTCTGCACGCGCGCGTCTTGTCCGCGGACGGGACGGAGATGCTCGAGGGCGAGCTGTCGGGAGCGATCGGCTCCGCCGCGGAGATTGGCCGCAAGCTCGCGCAAACGCTCGCCGCGCGCGGAGCACGGCGCTTGATCGAGGCGTGTCGAGCGCGATGACACGCCGCCTGCTCGTCACCGGCCCAATCGAGAGCCTCGACGAGTTCTCGCGGAGCGCGCGCGCGAGCGGTTGGGACGCGATCGAGTTCCCGTTGCTCGCCGTGCACGCGTCGACGCAGCACGTCGATCTGCCGCGCGACGCGCGCTTCGACGTCATCGCGATCACGAGCCGTCACGCGCTGCCGTTCCTCGAGCACGCGCGCGCAACGCACGCGGCGCTGCGCACCGTGGCGTGCGCGGTCGTCGGCGAGCGCACCGCGATCGCTGTCGAAGCGCTCGGGTTCGCGCTCGCCTTCCCCGCGTGCGCGAGCGCGAGCGAGCTCGCCCTGCGCGTGCATGCACGCGCGAGCGCCGGCTCGCGCGTGCTGTGGCCGCGCGGTCAGTTGAGCGACGAGCTCGCACGCACGTTGCGCGCGCACGGTCACGAAGTGCTCGATCCGATCGTCTACTCGACGCAGACGATCGACGCGATCGCTCCGCCGCCGCGCGCGGATGCGGTGTTCTTCGCGAGCCCGTCCGCCGTGCGCGCGTGGCACGAGCACGGCGCGCGCTGGTCCGCCGCGCAAAGCGCGCGCGACGAAGCTCGAACCCCGCCGCTCGCGATCGCGATCGGCCCGACGACCTTCGATGCGTTGCTCTCGGAGACACGCGCGGAGTTCTTCGATACCATCTCGCTCCCCCGCCCGACGCCCGAGGCCTTGGGAGCCGTGCTCGCGCACCTCGATCCTCCGCGGCACTGATCGGCGCGGCGGATTGCGAGCGCACACGGCGCTCGCGCGCGGTCGCACTCGTGCAGCAATGAACTACTTTCCTTCACACGGCATCGGTCCGGGTCCTGGCGAAGAAGCGCCGGTGTTGCCGCCGGAATACCTGGTCAAGCGTCCGCGCCGGCTGCGCTCGCATCCCAATTTGCGCCGCCTCGTGCGCCGCACGCAGCTCACGCTCGACGACCTCGTCCTGCCGCTGTTCGTCGTCGAAGGCAAAGGCGTCCGCACGGAGGTCAAGTCGATGCCCGGCGTGTTCCGCGAGTCGATCGATCGACTCGCCGAGACGTGCCGCCGCGTCGAAGCGCTCGGCATTCCGGGCGTGATCCTGTTCGGCGTGCCGGACAAGAAGGATCCCGAAGGACGTCTCGCGTGGTCGCCCGAAGGCATCGTGCAGCGCGCGCTCGAGAGCGTCGAGCGTGCCGCGCCGTCGCTCTTGCGCATCACCGATCTGTGCTTCTGCGAATACACCGATCACGGACATTGCGGCGTGCTGACGCGCGACGGCGACGTCGACAACGACGCGACGCTCGAGAACATCGAGCTGCAAGCGACGTCGCTCGCCGACGCCGGCGCGCAAGTGATCGCGCCGAGCGGAATGATGGACGGCGTCGTCGGCTCGATCCGCGCCGCGCTCGACGAGACCGGCCACACGAACGTCGCGATCCTCTCGTACGCCGTGAAGTACGCGAGCGGCTTCTACGGCCCGTTCCGCGACGCGGCGGATTCGGCACCGAGCTTCGGCGACCGCAGCACGTACCAGATGGATCCGTCGAACGCGGAAGAAGCGCTGCGCGAGGTCGCGCTCGACGTCGAGCAAGGCGCCGACATGGTGATGGTGAAGCCCGCGATGCCGTGCTTGGACGTCATCCATCGCGTGCGCGAAGCGGTCGACATTCCGGTGTGCGCGTACCAGGTGTCGGGCGAGTACGCGATGCTCAAGGCAGCCGTGCAGAAGGGCTGGCTCGACGAGAAACGCGTGATGGAAGAGTCGCTCGTCGCGATCAAGCGCGCGGGCGCGGATTTCATCCTCACGTACTACGCGCGCGAGATGGCGAAAATCCTGAACGGCGGCGGCGGGGATGCGTGAGAGCGTCTCGCGCTTAGTGTCTCGCACAGATGTTCGCGCGCGCTGACGCGCGCGCGAAGATCACGGACACCCGGTGAAGGACAACGCCTTCGTCAGACCGACGTTGTTCGACGGCGCGTAGCCCGAGTGCGTCGATTGCGCACGACGTGGATCGCATGTGTGCACTTCGCGCTATCTTGTCGCGCGATGAACCTCGAACGTTCGGCAGCGGTGTTTCAAGCGGCGCAACAGCTCATTCCCGGCGGCGTGAACAGTCCGGTGCGCGCGTATCGATCGGTCGGCGGCACGCCGGTGCATGTCGCGAGCGGCAAGGGCGCGATCGTCACCGATCTCGACGGCAACGAGTACGTCGATTTCGTGATGAGCTACGGCCCGCTCATCCTGGGTCACGCGCATCCGCACGTGCGCGCAGCGCTCGCGCGTGCGGTGGAATCGGGCACGAGCTTCGGCGCGCCGACGCAAGGCGAGCTCGACATGGCGCGCGTGCTCGTGGAGCGCGTGCTGCCGCTCGAGATGGTGCGCCTGGTGAACTCGGGCACCGAAGCGACGATGAGCGCGTTGCGTCTCGCGCGTGCGGCGACGGGGCGCGATCTCGTGCTCAAGTTCGACGGGTGCTACCACGGTCACGGCGATTCGTTCCTCGTGAAGGCGGGCTCCGGCGCGTTGACGCACGGCGCGCCCGATTCACCGGGAGTGCCGCGTTCCCTTGCGCAGCTCACGCTCGTCGCGGACTACAACGATCTCGACAGCGTGCGCGCGGCGTTCGAGAGCAATCGCGGCAACGTCGCGTGCGCGATCGTCGAGCCCGTCGCGGGCAACATCGGTTGCGTGCTGCCGCGCGCGGGCTTCCTCGAAGGCCTGCGCGCGTTGTGCACCGAGCACGGAACGCTGCTCATCTTCGACGAGGTGATGACCGGCATGCGCGTCGCGCGCGGCGGTTACCAAGAGCTGTGCAGCGTTCGGCCGGATCTCGTCACGCTCGGCAAAGTGATCGGCGGAGGTCTGCCGATCGGCGCGTACGGCGGGCGCAAGGATCTGATGCAGCAGATCTCCCCCGCGGGCGGCGTGTATCAAGCGGGCACGTTGTCGGGCAACCCGCTCGCCGTCGCCGCGGGGCTCGCGACGATGGAGATCCGGAAGCGCCGACGTTCTACCGCAACCTCGAGCAACGCTCCGCGCAACTGCAAGCCGGACTCGAAGCAGCCGCGCGCAAGAACAACGTCGCGCTGCACGTCGGACGACAGGGCTCGATGCTGTGTCCGTACTTGTCCAACGTTCCCGTCGAGACGCTCGAGCAAGTGATGCGCACCGACCGCAAGCGTTGGACGCGCTTCTTCCACGGCATGCTCGAGCGCGGCGTGCTGCTGCCGCCCTCACCGTTCGAAGCGTGGTTCGTGTCCAGCGCGCACGACGAAGCGATCATCGAGCGTGTCGTCGCGGCGGCGCATGAAGCGTTTGCGTTCGCGCGGTGAGCGAACGACGCGACGTGTATCTGCGAGATCCTCGATCCCTACACCTACTGGCCCCGGCGGCACCGAGCCGGACACGCTCGCCGTCGGTTGGCTGGACGAGCATCACGAGTTCACGAAAGGTGCATTCCCCGAGCACTTGTTAAAGCGCGTCTTGGCTTTGTGCTTCACGCCGGTGAATCAGACGCGCGGATATCACCTCAGCCCCTTCCTGCTGCGGGACGCGCACACCGCGCCGTCAACGACGCTCGGGTATCTCGTCGAGCATGGCGGAAGGACTCGACTCCTGGGCTCCGCGGAGATCCGGGTGCCTGGCGCGGCCCACGTGCGCTACGCGGCGCCGGATCTGATCTTCCACTACATCAAGGACTGCTCGTATCTGCCGCCGCGCGAGTTCGTCGATGCGCTCGAACGAATGCGCCACGTCGACTGACGCGCAGCCATCAGAACGAATCGCCTCCGATCGCGATCGTCGATCCAAGGAGAACGCACGCGATGAGCAGTACGGCGTCAGTCACCCTTCTGCAGCTGGCAGTAAGCAGTACGGCGTCAGTCACGCTTCTGCAGCTGTGCCTGGGCGGCTGCCATCGCCGCACGCGTACGGCCAAAGCTGCAGAAGCGTGACTGACGCCGTGCTGGTACTAGAGGGCTGTGCCACTAACCCAGCATCAGAAGCGCTGCGACGAAGACGCACGCGCCGAGCCATAGCTCGAGCAGCAAGCACGCTGCAACAGCGACTCGCATCCAGCCGCGCTTCATCACCACGATTGTGAGCGCGTGCGCGAGCTGTGCAGCGACAACCAAATAGCACGCGTACACCGGAAGCTCGCTGCCGTGACGCCCGTGTGTCTCCGTTTCGATTCGCGCGAAGCCGGCACCGAGCGCGAAGATTGCGATGCTGAACCATGCTTGGTGCCGTGTGGCGACGACCGCAGTCGCGATCTCCAGCTTCCTGCGCGCGACAAGAAGACCAACGCTTGAGACGAGCAACACGATCAACCCAACCGGCCGCGAGAGCATTACGAGCTGAAGCACCAGCAGCGACATGTCGATCACGCGGTTCATCACGGTGCGCCCCTTCAAGAGCAGCGAAAACGCCAACGCGCGTGCGACGGCTCATGCATCGCGGCCTTCCCGCGGATCATTTCTTCTTGAGCGGTACGGCGTCAGTCAGCTTTCCTCAGGTTCGTCCGCGAGCGTGCGGCTCCCAAACCGTTCGGGCAAAGCTGCAGAAGGGTGACTGACACCGTACTGCCGTACTGCGCGAACGACGCGAGCCGCGCGATTGTTCGCGCGGCTCGCTGCACGAGACCTCGAGGCGTGCGCTACTTCTTGTCGGGGTCGACCGGCGCTGACGCGTTGCTCGCTTGCTTGCCTTTCGGGACGACGGTGACGACGACGGCGCGGTCGCGGCCGAGATAGCTCTTGGCGAACGGCGTGAGTTGCTCGGCGGTCGCGTCCTTGAAGAACGGAATCAGCGTGCGCGCGTTGTCGAGCGTGTTCGGATCGGAGTGCACCGACGAGAGGATGCCGGCCCAGAACGGGTTCTGGCGTTGCGTGTCGCGCAGCTCGTTGAGCGTCGGTCCGCGCAGGCGATCGACTTCCTCCTGCGTCACGCCGTCCTGCGCGAGCGATTGCGCGACGTCGAGGCACGCGTCGACGAGCTCGTTCACCTTTTCCGGATCCGAGTTCGCGTCGATGCCGATCCAGCCGTCGTTGGGATAGACCTGGCTCAGTTGCGCGCTCGCGCTCGGCGAGTAGGACGCGCCGAGGCGCTCGCGCACTTGCACGCGCAAGCGATCGCCGATCACGTCGGCGAGGAACTGCAGGCTGCGGCGTTGCACCGCGTCGCGACCGTCCGTCGCGGGGAAGACGATCAACACGAGCGTCTTCGGCACCTCGCTGTCGATCGGGTATTCGAGCTTCAAGCCCGTCGCGAGCTTGGCGTCCTTGCGCCGATCCGCGCGCGTGTCATGGCCGTTGCGTTGCGGCAGCGCCCCGAACGTGCGTTGCGCGATCTCGATCGTCTTGTCGACGTCGAGATCGCCGACGAGCGCGATGTCGATCGTTTCGTTCGCAAGCTGCGGCTCGAGCCATTGGCGCACGTCGGCCATCGTCACCGCCTCGAGCGCCGCGCGATCGGGGAACGTGAGGCGATGATCGCCCGAGTAGAGCTGTTGCCAGAACTCGAGCGCGATCGGTCCGCCCGGCTCGTGCTTGAAGCGCTCGAACGTGACGGGGATCGACTTCTGGAGCTGACGCAAGCCTTCCTCGCGCCAACCCGGCGCGGTGAGGAACGCGCACATCATCTCGCACTCGCGCGCGAGATCGTCGCCGGTCGTGACGCCGCCGAGGCTGAAGTGATCGTCGCCGACCGAGAAGCCGACGCTGACGTTCTTGCCTGCGTTCAAGCGCCGCAGCTCGTCGTTGCTGTGCGCGACGAGACCGCCAGCGTTGAACAAGCGCGCTCCCGCCCAACCGAGCGCGCGTTGCGCCGGCACGCTCGCGTCGAGCGTGAGCTGACCCGCGCCGAACTCGCTCGCGATCATGATCTGGCGTTCCTTGAAGTCGGTCTTCTTGACGCGCACCGTCACGCCGTTCGCGAACTCGACCACCTCGAAGTCGAGATCGTCGACGTGCGAGCGGCTCTTGATCGTGCCGGGCGTGTTCGCGTCCGATGCGTACGCCCACGGCTTGTCCTCGTTCGTCGCGCGCGCTTCGACCTTCTTCGCGAGCGCGGCGGCGAACGCATCCGAGAGCTTCTGATCGCCGCCCGCGCCGAGATCGAGCGGCCCGCCCGCGCTCACGAGCAGCGTGCCTTCGTTCCACGCCTTTTTGAACGCGTCGTGCGCGGCTTCGACGGTCAACGCCTCGATCGCGGGCGTGAGAATGCGCTTGCGCGTCGCCGCGTTCGTCGGAACGCTGCGCAGCTCGCACGCGTCGAGCAAGTCACCGACGTACGACGAGCTCGAGCGCGTCTTCTCGCGCTCGACGGCCTCGTTCAAGCCGCGCAGCATGTTCGCGCGCACCTCGTCGAGCTCGCTCTTCTGGAAGCCGAACTCGAGCACGCGGTGCAGCTCCTCGACGCACGTCGCGAGCGCCGACTCCCACTTCTCCGGCGCGCACACGACGGTCAGATTCTCGCCGCCGCGCACGCGGATGCCGCTCGCGGTGTTCGACTCGCGCGTGTCGCTCACCGCCGAGTTCAGGAACGGCGCGTTCTCCTTCTTCACGAGCTCCGAGAAGCGCACGTTGAGCATCGTGCGCGCGACGTCGAGCGGCAGATCGCTCTTCCACGTCGCGCTGGTATCGGGCTTGTCGACCCACGGAGTCGCGCGGTCGACGCCGATCGCCTCGGTCGCGAGCTCCTTCTCCGTGATGACGTACGAGTGGACCTTCGTGGTCGGCGTGCCGAGCGCCGGCTCGTGCTCGAGCGCGCTCGCGGGCGCGAGCATGCCGTCGAACGCGTCGGTGATCAGCGTCGTCGGATCGAGACCGCGCAGGTCGCCGACGAGCACGAGCGTCATGTTCTCGGGGCGATACCACTTCGTGTAGAAGTTGCGGACCGACTTCGAGTCGAAGCGATCGCGCACGCTCTTCTCGCCGATCGGCAAGCGATCGGGAACGCGCGTGCCCTCGAGCTCGATCGCGAGCGAGTGCTTCAGCAAGCGATAGCCGGCCGAGTCGCGCTCGCGCTCTTCCGCGTCGACGACGCCTTTCTCCGCGTCGACGTCGGTCTGCTCGAGCAACAGCCCGTCGGCGAAGTCGCGCAACACGCTCAAGCCTTCGTTGAGCAGCTTCGCGTCGGAGTTCGGCAGGTCGAGCTCGTACACGGTCTCGCTGAAACCAGTCGATGCGTTCGTGTCGGCGCCGAACGCCATGCCGTGGTGTTGGAACCATTCGACGAGCTCGCCGGACTTGTAGTGCTTCGAGCCGTTGAAGGCCATGTGCTCGAGGAAGTGCGCCATGCCGCGCTCGTCATCGGTCTCGGAGAGGCTGCCGACGTCGACGTGCAAGCGCAGGTACGAGCGCTCCTTCGGCTCCGCGTTCTCGAGCCACGCGTAACGCATGCCGTTGTCGAGCGCGCCGAAGTGGATGCGCGGATCGGCCGGGATGTCGGAGCTCGCGTGCTCCCATGCGCGCGGCGAGACGTGCTTCGTCGCGTTCGCGGCGGATTGCTTCGCTTGCGCAGCGGCGGTCGCGCTCGCCTTCGCTTGCGCGTTGCTCGACGGTTGAGCGGGTTGCGCCGCGCTCTTTGCTTGCGCGCCGTTCTGCGTCGGCGCAGCGGTCGCGGTCGCGTGTGACGAGCTCGAGCTCTCGCTCGCGTCGTTCGGATGCGAGCTCTTGCAGCCCGTCGCGAGCAGTCCGAGAACGAAGACGGAGGAAATCAGACGCACGAACATGCCGTCACCTCGAAAGGCCTTTCGAATCGAGGCGCGTGCGCCTCAGGGTCAATGCTGCAGCTTGGCGGTGTACTTCTCGAAGCGCAGGACTTGCTCCAACGCCGCGACGTCGGCGTCCTTCGGCATGACGACCTCGGCCTGATGTTGGTCGAAGTTCACCGCCGCCTGGACGACACCCGGAACCGCCTTGAGCTTGCCGTAGATCTTGCCCGTGCAGTCGCGGCAGCACATGCCGTCGACCGTAAAGCTGTGCACGACGTAACCCGCCGGCACCTCGCCCGTGATGTGCGTCGGACAATCGCGCATCGCCGCGAGCTCCTCCGCAGTCGGCGCGACGTAATCACGTTGCGGCGCACGCCACGCGACGAAGCCGAGCGTCAAAGCCGCACACACCAAACCAATCGGGATCAGGAGCTTCATGAGGATGTCCGGACGTCGCGTTGCGAGGGCGCGCATCTTACCGCGGGCGCAGCCCGAGGGCGTTTTTGTGGGATCGCAAAGGTTGCGGTACCGTCTGTGACGATGTCGATCGAGAAGCAAACTGTCGTGAAGAGTGCCAACTCGTCTTCCACCGATCCCGTGCGCGCTTCGTTCGAGGAAGCGTCGCGCACCCTCGCCGCGTTCCTGGCCGACGAGAGCTGCATCGCGAGCGTGCAGCGCTTCGTGCAGGCCGCGAGCAAGAGCTTGCGCAACGGCGGCTTGCTCATGGCGTGCGGCAACGGCGGCAGCATGTGCGACGCCATGCACTTCGCCGAAGAATGGACGGGGCGCTTTCGCAAGGACCGCGCTGCGTTGCCCGCGATCGCGTTCAGCGATCCGAGCCAGCTCTCGTGCATCGCGAACGACTTCGGCTACGACGAGGTGTTCGCGCGCTCCGTCGAGGCATACGGCAAGCAGGGCGACGTGCTCGTCGCGCTCTCGACGAGCGGCACGTCACCGAACATCCTGCGCGCGCTCGAGGTCGCGAAGAGGAAGGGCGTCGTGACCGTCGGCTTGCTCGGCAAAGGCGGCGGCAAGGCCAAGGATCAAGTCGACATCCCGATCGTGGTGCCGCTCGCGACGACGAGCGATCGGATCCAAGAGATCCACATCAAGGTGCTGCACATCACGATCGAAGCGGTCGAGCGCGAGCTGTATCCCGCGAACTACGCGTAGCGCGCGTCGAGCTCCGCCGAGCCTCGCGCTCAGATCGAGTCGAGACCCCACGCGAACGGCGCGAGCGGCAACGCTTTCGACGACACGTCGAGGCGTTGCGCGACGTCGAGCGCGAGCGTGCGGTCGCCGCGCGCGGCGAAGAGCAAGCGCACGAGCTCCTCGGGCGTGCACGACACGCGCCGCTCGCCGTTGACGAACACCATCGAGCCGGTGTCGACGCCGCCGAGCTCGACCTTCAGTTGCTTGCGCCGGTCGAGCACGCTCGCCGCGAGCTCCGCGGCAGCGCGCGCGTCGAGCAGCTTGCCCATCGCGAGCACGCCGAGCGCCATCGTCGCGCCCAGCGCTTCGAGACGTTGAGCGAGATCGTCCGCGGACGGCGGCGCGATGATGTAGAGATCGCCGTCTTCACCGCGCGCACGGCGGCGCTCGAGGTGCGCGCGCACGAGACCGAGCACGGTCAACGCATCGCCGGCCCACTCGTGGATCACGTCGCGCAGATCGCGGCCGCGGCCCAAGCACGTGTAGGCCGCGATCTTGCCCCAGCGCTCGCACACGAGCACTTCCATGTCGGGACATTCGAGCAACGCCGCGGTCTCCGCGACGCTGCGCTGCACGCGCTCGGGATGCGTGCGGTGCAAGAGATCGATCGCGAGCGCGTCGTCGGCGCGGCGCTCGCGCACGTTCGATGCGGCGGGCAGCTCGTGCACGAGATCCGCGGGCAGCGTGAAGTCGATCTCCGTGCCGAACTTCGCGTAGCCGCGGCGCTCGTAGAACGGCGGATCGTCGGCCCACAGCACGGCGAGCAACGCGCCGCGCCGCGCAAGCTCCGTTTCCGCCGCCGCGAGCACGCGGCCCGCGAGACCGCGGCCGCGATACTCCGCTTGCGTCGCGACCGAGCCGATGAGACCGAGCTCGAACGTCGCGCGCGGCGTGACGAACGTGCGCATCAAGAACGTGCAGGCCGAGCGCACCGCGCCGTCTTGCTCGATCGTCGCGACACCGCCTTGCGAGCTTGCGTCGAACAGCAACGGGTACTCGCGCGCCAACGCCGCGGGCTCGGGCACCACGCTCGCGAGCACGCTCTGCGCGCCGCTCGATGCGTGCACCACCGCGTTCATCGCGGCTCGCGCGCGTCGATGGGACGCGCACCTTCGTGCGCCGACGGCGCGCGCAGGAGGTCGCTCGAGTTCGCCGCGCCGCCGGCGGGCTGCGTGAGCAACGCGCGGCGATAGGCTTCGAGCAATCCGTCGCTGAGAGAGAGCGCGTCCTGCAGCGAATCGTGCGCGCGATCGACGGCCTGCGCGAGATCGGCGGCGCTCTCGACGTTGCGGCTCGCTTGCTCGAGCTCGCGCGCTTCCGTCGTGAGCTTCTCGATCAACGCGTGGAATGCGGCGCCTTGCGCGTTGGACGCCGCGCCGGGTGTCGCGCTCTTCGCCTTCGCCGCAGCGCCCGCGGAGATCGGTGCGCCGCCCGCCGAGATGGGAACGTTCTCGAGCATCGTGCTACCTCAGGTAGTTGAGCAAGCTGTTCTGGATCAAGCGCGCGCCGGTTTGCTGCGCGGCTTGCAGGGTCTGATCGGCGCGCGTCATCTCGAGGATCGCCGTGCCGAGGTCGACGTCCTCGACGTTCGAGAGCAGGCTCTGCGCGCTCAGGTCGAGCTCGTCCATGCGCGCATCGGCCGACGTCAAGCGCGCGCTCGCTGCGCCGAGCACGCTCTGCGCGAGCTCGACGTTGTCGAAGTTGCGGTCGAGCTCCTCCAAGCGCGAGCTCAAGCGCTCGAGCAGCTCGTCGGACGAAAGCCCGTGCACGTTCTCGAGATCGTCGATGATCCCTTGCAGCGCATCGAACGCGTTGACCGTGCCGGAGAACGTGACGAGCTCGTGGCCCGCGCGACGGATGCCGGTCGTGTCGACGTGCAGGATCGTGCCGGTCGCCGGATCGCCGAGCTCGAGATCGATCGCCGCGAAATCGAGCGCGACGTAGTTGGTCCCGTCGAGCGAGATCGAGCCCGCGCCGCTGAGCGTCGTCGCGAGATCGCCGCCCGTGTACGCGCTGAAGTCGAGGTGCACGACCGCGCCGTTCTCGTCGGTGACGGTGAAGTCGCTCGCGTTCGCGCTGCCCGAGGTCGGCACGTGCACGATCGGGCCGTTGCCGAGCTGCACCGTGCCTGCCGCGCCGTCGATCGTCAGCGTCGCGTCGCCGAGCAGCGTGTCGTTGGTACCGCTCGCGACGAGCGTGACGCCGGCTCCGAGCGTGCCGCTCGTCGCGTCGTGGCGCACGTCGAGGTAGACGTAGCCCGAGCCTTGATCGGCCGAGCGTCCGACGGCCGCGCCGGTGAGTCCGCCGAACGTCGTTCCCGTCGGCTCGAACTTCGCGAACGCGTTGGAGCCGGCGACGCCGATCGCGAGCTTCTCGTCGTTGCCGATCGGCACGATCGGCGTCTTGTCGTCGCCGGCGTAGGCGGTCTTGTCGTGCGCGGCGTCGACGAACGGCTGCGCGCCGGTCTCGCTGCCGCCGAAGACGTATTGCTCGCCGAACTGCGTGTTGCCGAGCTCGAGCAGGTGCTGCTTCAAGAGCTCGAGCTGGTTCGCGAGCGTCGCGCGATCTTGGTCGTTGAGCGTGCCGTTCAAGCCTTGCAGCGTGAGCGCGCGCGCTTCCGAGAGCAGCGTGCCCGCGTCGTCGAGCGCGGCGACGCTCGCGTCGACGAGCGGCTTGCTCGCGCCGATCGTGTGCTTGTGGCGCGCGATGTCGGCGAGCTGGCGCTTGAGCGCGAGCGCGGCCGCGGTGCCGATCGGATCGTCGGAGGGACGCACGATGCGCTTACCGGAGGAGAGTTGCTCCTGCGTCTTCACGAGCTTCGCGAAGTTGAACGCGATGCCGGCCTTGACGAGCTCGAAGTTCGACGATTGCGTCGGGCGGATGTTCATGTGCGTCAGATGAGCTGCATCAGCTCGTCGTTGGTCGAATTGACCGTTTGGATGTATTTCGCGGCGGCGCCGAAGGCTTGCTCGAACTGGATCATGTCGACGAGCTCCTCGTCGACGTTGACGCCGGCGATCTGATCGCGCTGCGACGTCAAGCTGTCCATCAGGAATTGGTCGACGTCGCGCGCGTTGCGCGTCGAGTCGATCTGGAAGCCCAGGCCGCTGACGAGCTCGCCGTAGAAGCTGCTCGTCGTCGATCCTCCGAGCGCGTCGGCGCCGTGTTGGCTCGCCGCGATCAAGTCGAGCACGATGCCGTTGTCGCCCGCGCCGCCCGTGGCCGAGAGCGCGAGCTTGTCGTAGTCGAGCTCGATGTCGTCGCGCACGCCGATGTCGTGCGCGTCGCTGCCGGTGAAGAGGACGTTCAAGCCGAGCGCGACGAGCGCATCGCTCGTGTCCGAATCGGCGAGCGCATCGAACGTGAGCACGTCGTTGTCGCTCGCGGAGACCTCGCCGAACGAGAACGCGGCCTCGAGACCGTTGCCGAGCGCGAGCTTCGCGCCGGGCGTGTAGCCCGCGCCGACGTCGAGCGACGCGACTTGATCGCCGTCCGCGTCGAAGACGTCGATCTTCAGGCCCGCGGTCGTGCCGATCGTGCCGTCCATGCTCGGCACGAACGTGTAGGTCTCGTTCGCATCGCCGCTGTACGTGCCGCTGAGCGTGACGCCGACCGTGTTCGCTTGGCCGGCGGTCGTCGTGCCCGCGCTCCAACCGAGCGCGGCGAGCGCGCTGCCGCCGGTGAGCGTGAAGCTCTCGCTCGCGCCGCTCGTCAGCGAGCGCAGCACGAGGTGTCCGCCGACCGCGACCGCTTCCATTCCGCCGGCCGCGAGCGCGGGATCGCCGTTGAGCGCGCTCGCGAGCTCGCTCGCCGTCGCTTGCGTCACGTCGGCGAAGTCGCTGCCGTCGATCGTGATCGCGATCGGTCCAGTCGGGCCCGTGATCGCGAGCGTGTCGCCGTCGGCGAGGTTGAACGGTCCGGCCGCCGCGGTACCAAGCGTCGCCGCGTTCGAGCCGAACGTGCCCTGCGCATCGGGCTGCGTCTGCACGCGGCGGCTGAAATCGAAGCCGTAGCCCTGGTCCGCGTTGATCTTCAAGTGACCGGTCGCGTCGAGGCCCGCGTCGATGTGCGCGACCTGATTGAGCGCGTCGATCAATTCGCCGACGGTCGTGTCGTCGGGATCGATGTCGATGCGCGTCGTCGTGAACGCGCCCGTCGAGCTCTGGCTCACGTTGACGTAGAGCGCGCCTTGCGCGACGTCGAACGGCAGACCCGATTGCGACAGCAATTGATCGCTGACGACGCCGTCGCCGTCGGTGTCGGTGATCGCGTTGAGGCCCGTGAGCGTCTTGAACGGTCCGTCGGCCGGGATCCCGGTCGTGTGCGCGCGGTTGACGTCGAGGATCAGTTGATGCGCCACGAGATCGAGCTTCGCCGCCAAGCCCGGCACGACGTCGGCGCCGAGCTGCACGAGGCCGCCGATGCTGCCGCCGCGCACGTCGATCGGCTCGTCGTTGCCTTCGACGCGGATCGTCACCTCGCCGTCGAGGTTCGCCGTCGCGCTCATCGCGTAGGCGTGGTTCGCGCCGATGAGCAACGCGCCGTTCGTCGTGACGGTGACGTAGCCGTTCTGGCCTTCGTGGTAGCTGATGTCGACGAGCTTCGAGAGCTCGCTCAACGCGAGATCGCGTTGGTCGCGCAGGTCGTTCGCGGCGAGACCACCGTTCTCGAAGCTCGCGATCTGATGGTTGAGCGACAGGATGTGCTTGGTGAGCTCGTTCACTTGGCTGACCTGCACGCCGACTTGCGCCGCGGCGTCCTTGCGCACGACGTCGAGGTTCGACGACAGGTCGCGGAAGCGATCGGCGAGGCTCGTCGACGCTTGCACCGCGCCGCCGCGCAACACCGCGTCGCCGGGGCTCGACGTGAGCTTCGAGATGCTCGAGAAGAAGCCCTGCATCAGCGCGGAGAGACCGTTCTCGCCCGGCTCGCCGAAGAACGCTTCGACCTGCGACATGCCGACGAGGCGCGTGTCGAGCGCGCTCAACGACGAGCCTTGCGCGACCAGACGCCGGTTCAGCAACAGATCGGCGGTGCGCAGGATGTTGTCCGCTTGCACGCCGTTGCCGATCGCGAGGCCGTGCAGCTTCAGCGCGGGCGACGCGGACAAGAGCAGGCTCTGCCGCGAGTAACCCGGCGTGTTCGCGTTCGAGATGTTGTGACCGACGGTGTCGAGGCCGCTCTTCGCCGCGAGCAGCGCCTTGAGACCGACGTTGAGTCCGATGCTCGCCATGCTCTAGGCCTCCGCGTCGACGAGCGTTCCCGCCGCGGCCAAGGGTGTGATGCGCTCGTCGCCCGCGAGCAAGCCGATCAAGTCGCGCACGACGCGCCGGTGCAGCGTTGCGAGCGCGGCGAGCCGGCGGTTCTTGCGCGCGAGCTCCGCGGTCGCCGCGCGCAGCTCGTTGCGCAACGTGAGCAGCGCTTGCGCGCCGTTGCCCGCGCGCTCGGCGATGCTCGAGAGCGTCAACGCGTCCGCGGGCACGTGCCACAGTTGCGCGAACGCCGCGAAGATGCGTTGGCGGCGCTTCGTGCGCTCGACTTGCGTCTCGAGCTCGCGCTCGAGCTCGAGCGTCGCGTCGGACAATGCCTGTGCATCGCACGCGACGATCGCTTGCTCCTGACGCTCGACGATCGCGAGCGTGCGCTTGCGTGCGCCGGTCTCTTCTTGCACGTAAGCGACGAGGCTGTTGACGAGGCTTTGTTGGCCGATCACGGCGCCACCTCGCGTGCGTCGGCCGCGGTCGCCACGCTCGCTTCGTTCGCGGCGCTCGCCGGCGCGAGGCGCTTCGCGAGCGTCGCCTCGAGCGTGTCGGCGAGATGCAGCGCCCCGTCCTCGGCGATCTTGCGGCCGAGCTGCTCGTCGAACCAACCGCCGTAGATGTCGCCTTCCGATTCGCCGCCGAAGAAACCTTCGGGCAGCGCCTTGCGCATCTCCTTGATCAACATCGTCGCGAACAGCGCTTCGAAGTCGCGCGCCGCGCCCTTCACGTCGCCGCCAGCGCGCGCGCAATCGCCGACGTGCTCCGCGCGCGCGGCGATGCGCGCGTTGTTCGCCGCCGCGCTGAACGCGGCGTTGCCGATGCGATCGTCGACGGGCTGCATCACATCCTCCGGATCTCGGCGACGAGCAAGCCGCCTTGCGACATCGCTTGCAGGATGCTGATCAGGTCGCGCGGCGTCGTGCCGAGCACGTTGAGCACGTCGACGACCTCTTGCAGCGTGACCGCGCCGGGCACGAGCACGAGCGCGTTGTCCTCTTCCTTCACGTCGACGTCGGTGCGCGGCAACACTTGTGTCGTGCCCTGCGACAACGGACCGGGTTGGCTCGCTTGCGGCGACTCCGCGATCGTCACGGTCAAGCCGCCTTGCGCGATCGCGCCCGGCAAGAGCCGCACGTCGCCGCCCATCACGATCACGCCCGTGCGCTCGTTGACGATCACGCGCGCGAGGTTCTCCGCTTCGATCTCCTGACGCAGGATCGAGTGCAAGTAAGCGACGTGCGCGCCCTCGGGCAGATCGCTCGGCACCTCGATCTTGATCGTCTTGCCGTCGGGCAACGCTTCGGCCGCTTTCGGATAGAGCGCGTTGACGACGTCGGTGATGCGCACGACGTTGCCGAACGAATCTTGTCCCGCGCGCAGATCGAGGTAGATGAAGCCGTGCTCGCTCGCGATGCGCGTCGGCACCTCGCGCTCGACCTTGCCCCCCTCGGGCAGCATGCCGACCGTGACCTGGTTCTTCTTCGCCGACGCGCTCTGGCCTTCCGCGGCGAAACCGCCGACGGTCAGCGGACCGGACGCGGTCGCGTACACGGTTTGACCGCTGATGTCGGTGAGCTCGGTGAGCGTGAGCGATCCGCCTTGCAAGCTCGTCGCGTCGCCGATCGTCGACACGGTCACGTCGATGCGCCGGCCCGGCTTGATGCCCGCGGGCAACGTCGCCTCGACCTCGACGATCGCGATGTTCTTCGACGACAGCGACTGCAGATCGAGCTTGATATTGCGCGTGAGCAACAGGTTCGAGAGCAGTTGACGCGCGGCTTGGATCGAATCGCCCGTGCCGGCGAGACCGGTGACGAGGCCGATGCCCATCACGGTGTTGTCCTCTTGGCCGCGCACGGCGACGAGGCTTTGGATCGGCGACGAAAGCCGCACGCCGCGAGCGACGCTTCCATTCGGAGCGAAGCGCGGCGTGCGCGAGACGCTCGAGGTCGAGAGCTTGGTCGGCTGCTCGGGCGCCTCGATGCCGTCCTTCGCGCGCAGATCGAGCAACGTCGCGGTGTTCGGCCGCGTGTTGTCGGTCGGAGTCGTCTGCAACAACGAGAGTGCGAGGATGAGGATCATGTGTGTCGTGCTCGCGCGTTCTCAGAAGGGCCAGAGCCAACTGATCGCGTCGTGGATCCAGCCGCCGATGCCGCGGCGGTTGGTGGAGTTCGTCAGCGGACCGTTGCCGGTGTAGGCGACCTTCGCGTTGGCGACGAGCTCGGACGTGATCGTGTTGTCCGCGTTGATGTCGTAGCGGCGGATGATCCCGCTGAACTCGATCAGCTTCGTCTCGTTGTCGATGCGGATCTCGCGCCGGCCGTTCACGACCAAGTTGCCGTTCGGCAGCGTGTCGACGACGACGGCGGTGAGGCGCGCGGTGAACTTGCCCTTCTTCGAGTAGTTCGCGGTGCCCTTGAACGTGTCCTCGGAGTCGGCGGCGACGCGCGGCAGCGGGTTGAACGCCTTGGGCGCGATGTCGAAGTTCTTGATCTGGTAATCGAGCGTCGTCTCCTTGTTCAGGTCGCTCGATTCCTCGTTCTTCACGTCCTGCGATTCGGAGATCACGACCGTGACGAGATCGCCCATGCGCATGGCGGTCTTGTTCGAGATCAAGCCTTGCGGACCTTGGTCGGGGTCGTAGATCGAGCCGCGCCGGCCTTGCGCGTGCGACGGAACGCACACGAGCGCGAGCGCGACGAGCGGAAGAGCGAAGCGCAGAGCAGTCTTGTTCATCGCGCGGACTCCGATTGCGTGGCGTTGTTCGAGAGCTCGAGCTCGACCAGGTCGCGCCCGATGATGTGCGCCGTCACCTCGCGCGCGGCGCCGGCGGTCGCGACGCGGATCGTGTCGCCCATGCACCCGTCCTGACGCGCGACGGCGTTCGAGCGCGCGGTGATCGCACCTTTGCGCACTTGCAGTTGGATCGTGTCGCCCTGGCGCACGAGCCGCGCGCGGCGCACGTCGCGCTCGGTGATCGCGACGCCCGCGGGCAGGTCGCGCTCGGCGACCGCGCCGAGCAACGCGCTGCCTGCGAGCGCGGCACCCTTCCCGTCGTTCGCGCGCTTGATGCGCCGCACCTCGACCGAGTCGGCGGTGAGCACGTCGCCGCGGCGCACGTCGCGCACGAGCACGGGCAGCGCCTCGTAGAGCTCGACGTCGAAGCTGACCCACGCCGTCTGGTACAGCGCGCCGTCGACGCGCACTTGCACGGGCACCGACCATTCGCCGCCGCGCGCCTCTTGATCGGCGAGCGACGCGCGCAGCACGCGCGGCTCGAACCCGAGCGGGATCTCGACGTCGCGCTGCTCGCCGCGCCGCGTGATCGTCACCTCGCGCTTGCCGAAGAACGTGCGCAGCTCACGCTCCGCGGCGGCGACGATCGCTTGCGCGCCGAGCGTCTCGGTCTCTGGCGCGATCGTGCACGCTTGCGCGCCTTCGAACGCGATCTGCACGTCCGGCAACGCGCTCGAGAGCTGTCGCTCGAGCTGCCAGCGTTGGAACGCGCGCGTGTAACCGGGCGCGGGCGCGTAGCCGAGCGACACTTTGCCCGCGCGCGCGACGAGCTCTGCGTCGTCGCCCTTGATCTGCGCGATCGCACCGACGTCGATCTCGGTGCCGCGCACCTTGATCTGCGCGGGCAGCACGCACGTGAGACCGCTCACGAACAACGTGACGAGTTGGATCATGGTGCGCGCCTCAGCGGATGATCTGGTTGACCTGCTGGAGCATCTCGTCGCTGACCTTGATCGCGCGGCTGTTCACCTCGTAGCCGCGTTGCGCGACGATGAGCGCGACGAGCTCGTCGACGACCTCGACGTTCGAGCGCTCCTTGTAGCCCTGACGAATCGTGCCCGTTCCGGTGAGGCCGGGCTGCTGCTGTTGCGCGGCGCCGGACGCGGCGGTCTCGGTCAAGTAGTTGCCGCCTTGCGCCTTCAACCCGGTCGGATTGGGGAAGCGGAACAAGCTGATCGTTCCGACGTTCGTCGGCTGCGCGCCTTCGGCGCTGAACACCGCGACCGTGCCGTCGTCGCCGATCGTCACGCCGATCGCGTCGGAGGGAATCGTCGGCGCGGTGTCGAGCGGATAACCCTCGGCGCTCGTCAGCACACCGTTCGCGTCGAGGTGGAACGATCCGTCGCGCGTGTAGCGCAGATCGCCGCTCGGCATGCGCACGCGGAAGAAGCCTTCGCCTTGCACCGCGATGTCGTAACGACCCGCGGTCGGCTCGAGCTCGCCTTGCGTGAAGACCTTCGCCGAGCCGGCGACCTCGGTGCCGCTGCCGACTTGCAAGCCGATCGGGTTGCGTTGGTTGGCGCCGGTCGGCGCACCGGGCTCGCGATAGGTCTGGTAGAGCAGCGCGCGGAACGACAGCTCGGACTTCTTGAAGCCCGCGGTGTTCGCGTTCGCGATGTTGTTGGCGATCGTGTCGACCTGCATCTGTTGGGCTTTCATGCCCGATGCAGCGGTCATCAATGCGCGGATCATGCGATCGAAGCTCCGGTGTGCGCGCTAGCGCGGGGTGTTCAAGCGTTTGTACGACTGGTCGATGCTGCGCATCAGGTTCGCGGCCGACTCGAAGTTGCGCTGCACGCGCACCATCGCGACGAGCTCGTCGACGCTCGACGCGTTCGAGCGCTCGATCGCGCCTTGATGCACCGCGGCCGTCGATGCCGACGAGCGCACGTTGCGCGGCGCGTGGTAGTAGCCCTGCTCGTCGAGCGTGAGCTGCGACTTGTCGGCGAAGTCGACGACGCGCAAGCGTCCGATCGACGCGGCGCCTTGGCGCACGTTGCCCGACTCGTCGATCGACACGGGATCACCGACGGGCGAGAGCTTCGCGCTCGCGCCTTCCCACGCGACCGGCATCCCGTCGGTCGTCAGCAGCGCGCCGGTCTCGTCGACGTGGAACGCGCCGTTGCGCGTGTAGGCCTCGCCCTTCGCGCCGTCGACCACGAAGAAGCCGTCGCCCTCGAGCGCGAGGTCGAGCGCGTTGCCCGTGCGCTCGATGTCGCCTTGCGTGAAGTCGATCGTGTGGCGCGTGACGATCTGACGCACGCGCCCGGCGCCGTTGCCGACCTCGAAGGCCTGCGTCACGGACGCCTGGCGCTTGTAGGCGTTCATGTCGAGGTTCGCGAGGTTCGCGGCGATCGCCTCCATGCGCTTCTCGTTCGAGCGCATCGACGCAACGCCGCTGTAGAGACCGGTGTCCATGCCCGGCCTCACGCAACGCGGTTGCCAAGTGCGCGAGGCGCTTCACGCGCGTCGCAACGACGTGCGAGCGCGCGTTGCGCACGCGCGGGACGAAAACAACGCCTGCACGCGCTTCGCACCGCGAAAAAGCTTCGCGCGCGCGCGATGCGAGCCGAAACAAACCGAGCCGCGCATTTGCGTGCGCGGCTCGGCTCTCTCGGACCTCGTCCCTTCTCCGTCGTGCGCGCGGCCGCGGTCGGTCGCGCGCGGCGTGCTCGGATTCGTGTCGCTTACGGCACCCGAGCCACCGCCGGTGTCACCCCTCACATCGTCATCGGCATCGGCGCGTTCGTCCGCGGGGAAGCGCGGGACGCCGCTCGCGAGCTGGTTCGCCTCGCGAGCCCACGCGTCAGAAGCCGACCGTCAAGCCGACGGCGATCGCATCGGACTCCGACGCGTCGTCGTCGCTGTTCGCGCTGTCGACTTGCAACGTCCACTTGATGTCGTTGCCTTGCACGTAGCGGTTGACGCACGCGCTCACGATCGTCGTGTCGGCGTCGTCGTCGAGATCCTGGAAGCGGCCCGCGACCTCCCATTGCTCGTTGGGGAACAAGTACGCGAGCGACGCGTTCCACGCGGTCTCCGAGAACGACGCGCCCGCGCCGGGGATCAGCGTGCCCGTCGACGGATTGATCGCGTTGCCCGGCTGCATGTCGTCGTCGAAGTCGATGATCTCCGCTTGCGCGATCCACGAGCCCGTGTGGAACCACACGTCGCCGCCGAGCATCATCCCGTCCTCGAACGAGTGATCGTCGAACCACGCGACGCCGACCGAGAGCTCGGTCGCGTCGGCGTTGACCATCGAGCATTGCTGCATGCAGTTCGCTTGGCCGAGCACGTCGAAGCTCGCGCGCGCGCTGAGCGCGAAGTCGTCGCCCTGCCCGTCGAAGCCGTTCTGCGCCGCGAGCCACGCGTGGAACTTGTCGAAGTTGCCGTTGACCTGCACGCCGAGGTCGCGGTTGTCCCAGATCTCGCCGAGGAACGAGCGGTCGAGGAACGTCTGGTAGCGCTCCTCCATGCAACCCTCGGGCAGGAACATCGCGCAAAACTGACCCGTGCGCACCGACACCGTGTCGCACACCGCGACGTCGACGTAGGCGTCGAGCAGTCCGACGCCGGTGCCGTCGAAGGTGTCGAGCTCGAGCTGATCGCCCGCTTCGACGCTCACCAGGTACGAGAAGCCGTGACCCGCGTCGCCCGAGATCGACACGCGCACGTTGTCGAGGCTGAAGCCCGCCAAGTCCTTCTCGTCCGCGCCCGGATCCGTGTCGACGTCGTCGGACCACGCGAAGCGCGAGCGGATGAAGCCGTGGAGGTGCGGGCCGGTTTCGTCGTGCGCCGTGAGCGTGCTCAACGTCGCGTCCAACGTTGCGAGCTCGGAATCCTCGCGCGGAGCGGAAGCGGGAGCGGCGGCAGCGAGTGAGCCGAGCGCGAGAGCGGCAACGAGCATGGTTTTCCTCTCGATGGAAACTTCGTTCGGGGCAGCGCGCGCGAAGACACGCGTCGCTCACGCGCGTCGCAGACGACGACGCGCGAGTCGCGAGAGCCTAATGGCTCGCGACAGGCGACCACAAGCGCGCACGCTCGTCCGCCGCGCTCATAAAAACTGCGCGCGCTGTGCGTCAGAAGCCCACGGTCAAGCCGATCGCCGCTGCGTCGGACTCCGCTGCGTCCACGTCGCTGTTCGAGTGATCGAACTGCAACGTCCACTTCACGTCGTGTCCGGCCACGTAGCGATTGACGCAAGCGCTCACGATTGATGTGTCGGAGTCGTCGTCGAGATCTTGATAGCGCGCCGCGATCTCCCAACGTTGTGACGGAAGCAAGTACGCGATGCTCGCGTCCCACGGCGTCGCGACGTCGGAGATCTGCGCGCCGATCGGAACGAGCGTGCCGGTCGACGTGTTGAGCGCACCTGCCGGCCGCAGATCGTCTCCGAAGTCGGTGATCTCGGCTTGCGCGCTCCAGGCGCCGTGACGGAAGAACACGTCGCCACCGATCGCGCGGCCGTCGTCCAGCCCTTGATCGTCGAGCCAGTACACGCCGAGGTCGAGTGCTCGCGGCGGCGTGTCGTACGCGCCCTCGCGCACGCTCGGCGCGGTGTCCCACGCGTCGAACGCGACGCGCGCGGAGAGCACGAAGTCCTCGCCTCGGCCGTCGACGCCGTTCTGCGCCGTCGCATACGCGTGCCACGAGCCGAGCGTCGTCGAGAGCTCGACTCCCAGATCGCGGTTGTCAGACGCCTCCGAGAGGAACGGCCGCTCGAGGAACAGCAGCGAGCGCTCGTCGATGCACGTGCTCCACAGCGTCGTGCTGCTGAAGCGGCCGACGACGATCGCGGAGCTCTCGCCGAGAGCGATCGTCGCGAACGCGTCCATGAGTCCGACCCCGGTCGTCGTCGCGGTGTCGAAGCCCAACTGCTCACCGCCTTCGAGGCTCACGGTGTACGCACATCCCGACCCCGCTTCGCCGGTGAGAATGAGCCGCACGTTGTCGAGGCTGAAGCCCGCGAGATCTTGATTGCCCGCCGCGGCGTCCGCGTCGACGTCGTTCGACCACGCTCCGCGCATGCGAACGAAGCCGGTGAGGTGCGGACCCGCTGGATCGTCGCGCAGCGCGGCAACGAGGCTGTCGATCGACGAGTTCATGGAAGCCCACTCGTCGGCGGCGACTTGCGCCGGAGCAGTGGGTGTCAAGGGAATGCAGAGCATGAGAGCTGCAATGGCCATGGTCGCCTTCATCGCGCGAGCAGCGTGGCGTTCGTCGCTGCGTCGCGAGCAAGTGGGTAGCTCCTTCGCGCTGCACGCGACCGCGCACGACCGCTCGAAGGCGACGGGATGCTAGAGGCGATGCGCGCTAAAAAGTCGCCAAGACCGAGCGATCGCTCGCTGAGATTTCGTCAAGAGCGCGGCTCCCGTGAGCCGCGGTTGCGGTCCGTTCAGGGCTCCGGACATTGCAAGCGGTATCCGACGCCCGCTTCGGTGGCGAGGATGCGCGCGCGCGAGTCTCCCGGTTCGAGCTTGCGCCGCAAGTGCGTCATGTAGACGCGCAAGTAGTGCGTCTCGTTCGTGCTCTTCGGTCCCCAGACCTCCGTCAAGAGCTGCTTGTGCGTCACGACCTTGCCCGCGTGACGCGCGAGCGTCGTCAGGAGCTTGTACTCGATCGGCGTGAGATGCACGTCGGCGCCGTCGACGCGCACGCGGCGCGCGTCGACGTCGAGCGACAGCGGGCCGCACTCGAACACACCTTGCACGTCGTGCGCGGGACCGCGGCTCGAATGGCGCAACGCAACGCGCATGCGCGCGAGCAGCTCGGCGAACCCGAAGGGCTTGGTCAGGTAGTCGTCGGCACCGGCGTCGAGCGCTTCGACCTTGTTGCGTTCTTGTCCGCGCGCGGACAGCACGATGATCGGCATGTCGCTCCACTCGCGCAGCCGCGTCGTGACTTCAATGCCGTCGATGTCGGGCAAGCCGAGGTCGAGCAGCACGAGGTCGGGCACGTACTGCGCCGCGAGCGCCAGCGCTTGCTTGCCCGTCTCGCTCTCGAGCACGCGGAAGCCTTGGACCGGCAGGCTCGTGCGCAAGAGGCGCAGCACCTGCGGCTCGTCCTCGACGATCAGGACGAGCGGCGCGTTGGTCGTGCGCTCGCCGCTCACGTGGGCACCTCCGTGCGTTGGTCGGGGAGACCGCCGTCGCTCGGCAGCTCGACGTTCGGCGCCCCGCCGTCGTTCGGGATCCCGAACGTGAAACGCGCTCCACCGCCGGGCTGATTCGCGGCTTTGATCCAACCGCCGTGCGCGGCGACGATCGCCTTGCATACGGCGAGCCCAAGACCCGCGCCCTCGCCCGGCCGTCCGTCGCCGATGCGATGGAACTTTTCGAAGATGCGCTCCTCCTCGCCGGCAGGAATGCCCGGTCCGCGATCGGCGACCTCGAACACGATCTCGTTGCGCTCGGCGCGCGCGCTGATCTCGATCGGAGCGCGACGCGGGCTGTACTTCGCGGCGTTCTCGATCAGGTTGACGAGCACTTGCTCGAAGATCGTCGGGTCGACGGGCGCGAGCAGCATTTTCTCCGGGAAGTGCGTCGTGATTTCGCGTTCGACGAGCCGCGACTGCATGCGATCGATCGCCGAGTCGACCAGCTCCTCGACCGGACACCATTCCTTGTGCACTTGCAGCGATCCCGATTCGATGCGCGTCATCTCCAGCAAGTTCGCGACGAGTCGATTCAGCCGTTCGCTCTCTTCGCGAATCGTCTGCAGGAGCTCCATGCGCGCTTGAGGCCCAAGCGAATTGTTGGGCTCGACCAACACTTGCGCGGCGCCGCTGATCGACGCGAGCGGAGTGCGCAGATCGTGCGAGACGGTGCTGAGCAGCGCGCTGCGCAAGCGTTCGGTCTCGATCGCGACCTTCGCCTTCGAAGCCTCGGCGCGCAGCTTCACCCGCTCGAGCGCCAGCGCCGTCTGCGCGACGAACGTCTCGAGCAATTGGCGTTGCGCCGGTGTCGGATCGCTCGCACGCGCGCCGAGGTCGACCCCGAACACGCCGAGCGGGCCGACGGAACCGCTCATCGGCAAGAACAGCACGGACGTCGCGGGCAGCGTGTCCGTCCCGTAACCCGCAGGCCGACCGTTGTCGAAGACCCAACGTGCGACGGCGCGCTCGCGCTCCGTGTCGAGCGAGCTCGATCCGCCGCCGGCGATGGGTTCGAGCTCGCCTTGCGCGTTGGCGACGAGCACGACGGCATCGCACTCGACCAAGTCGCGGACGTGGATGACGGCGTGGCGCGCGATCGCGCTCGGATCCTCTTCGACGGCGAACTCGCGACTCATCGCGTAGAGCGAAGTCGTGCGTCGCTCGCGATCGCGCGCCGTCAGAGCTTGCTCACGGATCAACACGGTGCGACTGCTGACCATGATCCCGACGATCAACATCACGACGAACGTCAATCCATAGCGCATGTCGCCGATCGCGAACGTCATGTACGGCGGAACGAAGAAGAAGTCGAGCGCGGCCACGCTCGCGAGCGCGGCGAGCAGCGATGGCGCGCGCGCGAGCCCGCTCGCGGCGACGAGAACACCGAGCAGGTAGATCATCACCTGGTCGGCGAGCCCGAAGATTCTGCGGGTCGCGAGACAGATCAACGTGCTCGCGAGCACGGTGACGAGCGCGAGCGCGTACTCGGTAGCTCGCTTCGGCGCTTGTCTCCGGCGCGCACGCGTGCGCCCGAGGTCGTCCTTTTCGCCGGTGGTGACCAGCACCTCGATGCTGCCCGCGCCGCGCACGAGCTCGTCGATGCGCGAGCGTCCGATCCAATCGCGCCACGCGGGGTGCTGCGGACGTCCGACGACGATGCGCGTCACGCGGTGCTCGCGCGCCGCCGCCAGGATCTCCTCCACGACGCTCTCGCCGCGCACGACGAGCGTCTCGGCGCCCAGGCGCTGAGCGAGCGCGAGATGCTCGGCGACGCGCTCGCGTTCTTCCTCGACGAGTCGATCGAACGCGGGCGTCTCGACGGTCAGCACGATCCACGGTGCGCGCAAGCGCTCCGCTGCACGCCGTCCGGCGCGGATGACGTCCGCGCTCTGCGGCCGATGGTTGACGGCGACGAGCAGACGCTCGCGCGTCGGCCATGGACGGTTGATGCCTTGCTCGATCTTCCACTCGGCCGCTTGCGCATCGACGTGCTCCGCCGTGCGACGCAGCGCGAGCTCGCGCAGCGCGATCAAGTTGCCTTTGCGGAAGAAGCTCTGCAGCGCGCGCTCGGCTTGCGCTGGGATGTAGACCTTCCCATCGCGCAGGCGCTCGAGCAGGTCATCCGGCGACAAGTCGACGAGCTCGATCTCGTCGGCGAGATCGATCGTGGAGTCAGGCACCGTCTCCTGCACCTTGACTCCGGTGATCTGCGCAACGACGTCGTTCAAGCTCTCGACGTGCTGCACGTTGAGCGTCGTCCAGACCTCGATGCCTTCGTCGAGCAGCTCCTCGACGTCTTGCCAGCGTCGTGCGTGGCGCGAGCCGGGCGCGTTCGAGTGCGCGAGCTCGTCGATCAAGAGCACGGTTGGACGTCGCGCGAGCGCGGCGTCGAGATCGAACTCGCGCAAGACGACGCCGCGATGCTCGATGGAGCGCGGCGTGAGCATCTCGAGGCCTTCGGTCAGCGCCTCGGTGTCCTTGCGCCCGTGCGTCTCGATCAAGCCGATCACGACGTCGGCGCCCTGACGCTTGCGCGCACGCGCCGCCTCGAGCATCGCGTACGTCTTGCCGACGCCCGGCGATGCGCCGAAGAAGATCTTCAGGCGCCCGCGGATCGAGCGCGATTCCTCCATCGCGGCGCGCTTGAGCATCTCTTCCGGAGTCGGACGACGCTCTTGCATGTGGTCGTTATCGAGCTTTCAGCGTAACGCGTCCAGTGCGACGTTGAGCTCCAGCACGTTGACTCGCGGCTCGCCGAGCACGCCGAACGTGCGCCCCTCGATGTGTGCATCGACGAGAGCGGCGACGACCTTCGCGTCGATGCCGCGAGCTCGCGCGACGCGCGCAACTTGGTAGCGCGCGGCCGCGGGACTGATGTGCGGATCGAGACCGCTGCCCGAAGCCGTGACGAGATCGACGGGCACGCGCGCGCCCGCCGCGATGCGCTGCGCAGACGCCGGTTTCGTCGGCGCGCTCGTCACCGATCCATCGGTTGCCTCGGAGACGCCGTCGAGCGCACGCAACGCGGAGATACGCGCCTTCGCGGCATCGATCAGCGCCGGATTCAGCGGGCCGAAGTTGGAGCCCGACGACGAGCCCGCGTTGCAGCTCGGCGTGGTCCCCGAGAGTCGACCCCAGAAATAGCGCGCGTCGTCGAAGGGCTGGCCGATGAGACGCGAGCCGATGACGCGCTGATCGCGCTCGATCAAGCTGCCGTTCGCCTGCGCGGGAAACACGCTCTGCGCGACCGCCGTCACGGCGAGCGGGTAGAGCAGCCCGGTGATCAAGCTCAACACGATCAGTCCGACGATCGCGGGACGGAGCTCCTGCAACATGGTCTTGGTTTCCTCAAGTCAAGCCGAGGCCGACGAGCACGAGATCGACGGCCTTGATGCCGATGAACGGAACGATGATGCCGCCGAGGCCGTACAGCACGAGATTGCGCCGCAACAGCGTGGCGGCAGCGACCGGCCGATAAGTGACGCCTCGCAATGCGAGCGGAATCAACGCGACGATGATCAACGCGTTGAAGATCACCGCAGACAGGATCGCCGACGCCGGCGTCGCGAGGCGCATCATGTTGAGCTTCATGAGCTGCGGATAAGTCGTCGCGAAGCCGGCCGGGATGATCGCGAAGTACTTCGCGACGTCGTTGGCGATGCTGAACGTCGTCAACGAGCCGCGCGTCATCAGCATCTGCTTGCCGATGTGGACGATCTCGATGAGCTTCGTGGGGTTCGAGTCGAGATCGACGAGGTTGCCGGCTTCCTTCGCGGCTTGCGTGCCGCTGTTCATTGCGACCGCAACATCCGCCTGAGCCAGCGCCGGCGCATCGTTCGTGCCGTCGCCCGTCATCGCGACGAGGTGACCCTTCGCTTGGTACTCGCGGATCAGCTCGAGCTTCTTCTCGGGCGTTGCCATCGCGAGGAAGTCGTCGACGCCCGCTTCGGCCGCGATCGCCGCAGCCGTGAGCGGGTTGTCGCCGGTGATCATGATCGTCTTGATGCCCATCGTGCGCAGATCGGCGAAACGCTCCTTGATGCCGCCCTTCACGATGTCCTTGAGCTGGATCACCCCGAGCACGCGCGCGCCTTCGGCGACGACGAGCGGCGTCGCACCGCTGCGCGCGATCTTCTCGACGGATGCGCGCACTTCCGCCGGAAAGCTCCCGCCGTGCCACGCGACGTAATCCGCGATCGCGTCGTAGGCGCCTTTTCTGATCTCGCGGCCGTCGAGGTCGACGCCGCTCATGCGCGTCTGCGCCGAGAACGGCACGAACCGCGCGCCGAGCTCTTGGATGTTGCGCTCGCGCAGGTTGTAGCGCGCTTTCGCGAGCACGACGATGCTGCGCCCTTCGGGCGTTTCGTCGGCGAGCGATGCGAGCTGCGCGGCGTCCGCCAGCGCTTCCGCTTCGATTCCGAGTGCGGGGACGAACTCGGTCGCCTGCCGATTGCCGAGCGTGATCGTGCCGGTCTTGTCGAGCAGCAGGACGTCGACGTCTCCCGCGGCTTCCACGGCGCGACCCGACGTCGCGATCACGTTCGCTTGGATCATGCGGTCCATGCCCGCGATGCCGATGGCGGAGAGCAAGCCGCCGATCGTCGTCGGGATGAGACACACGAGCAGTGCGACGAGCACCGTGATCGACACGATCTCGCCGCGCCCGGCGCTCGCGACCGCGAACTGCGAGTAAGGCCAAAGCGTCGCCGTCGCGAGCAAGAAGATGATCGTCATGCCCGCGAGCAGGATCCCGAGCGCGATCTCGTTGGGTGTCTTCTTGCGCTTGGCGCCTTCGACGAGCGCGATCATCCGATCGAGGAAGGTCTCGCCCTGGTTGGCGGTCACGACGACGACGAGCCAATCCGAGAGCACGCGCGTCCCGCCCGTGACGCTGTTGCGGTCGCCGCCGCTCTCGCGGATCACGGGCGCGCTTTCGCCCGTGATCGCGCTTTCGTCGACCGACGCGATGCCTTCGCGCACTTCGCCGTCGACCGGAATGACGTCGCCGGCTTCCACGAGCACGATGTCGCCCTTCTTCAGCTTCGGCGCCGGCACGAGCTCGACGCGCGCGCCGCGCTCGGGCTTCGCGAGCTTCTTCGCCACGACGTCCTGCCGCGTGCGACGCAAGCTCTCCGCTTGCGCCTTCCCGCGACCCTCGGCCATCGCTTCGGCGAAGTTCGCGAACACGAGCGTGAACCAAAGCCACAGCGTGACTGCGAGGATGAAGCCCGCCGGCGCTTCGCCGTGGCCGAGGAGCGCCTGCACGAAGAGCACGCTCGTCAGCAGCGCGCCGACCCACACGACGAACATGACGGGGTTCTTGATTTGGAACCGCGGATCGAGCTTGCGAAGCGCGTCCTTGACCGCGGGCTTCACGAGCGTGGGATCGAACAGAGACTTCGATTGCGTCGACTTCGTCGTCATGTGTGCTTCCTCGTGAGCGACTGCGTCACGGCAGCTGCATCAGTTGCTCGACGATCGGTCCGAGCGCGAGCGCGGGAACGAACGTCAGCGCGCCGACGAGCAGCACGGTGCTCGAGAGCAGCACGATGAACAGCGCTCCGTGCGTCGGCAGCGTCCCCGGGCTCGCGGGCACGCGCTTCTTCGCCGCCAGCGAACCCGCAATCGCGAGCACGGGCACGGCGATCACGAAGCGCCCCATCAACATCGCGAGGCCGAGCGTGAAGTTGTAGAAGGGGTTGTTCGCGCCGAGCCCGGCGAACGCGCTGCCGTTGTTGTTGGCGGCGGACGAGTACGCGTACAGCACTTCGCTGAAGCCGTGAACGCCGGGATTGAAGATCGTCGCGCGCCCGAGCGGATGGAGCACCGCGACGGCGGTGCCGACGAGCGCGACGAAGCACGGCACGAGGATGGCGATCGACGCCATCTTCATCTCGAACGACTCGAGCTTCTTGCCCAAGTACTCGGGTGTCCTGCCGACCATCAGCCCGGCGATGAACACGGCGATGATCGCGAACACGAGCATGCCGTAGAGGCCCGATCCGACACCACCGAAGATCACCTCGCCGAGCTGCATCAAGAACAACGGCACGAGCCCGCCCAAGGGCGTGAACGAATCGTGCATCGCGTTGACCGAACCGTTCGACGCGGCCGTCGTCGCGGAAGCCCAGAGCGCGGAGTTGGCGATGCCGAAGCGCACCTCCTTGCCTTCCATGTTCCCGCCCGACTGATCCCCGCTCGCGCGCTGGTCCACGCCGAGCTCGGCGAATCGCGGGTTGCCTGCTTGCTCCGCCTGCATCGCGCCGATCGTGCACGGGACGAAAATGAGCAACATCGCGCCGAGCACGGCCCAGCCTTGACGCCGGTCGCCGACCATCGCGCCGAACGTGAAGCACAGAGCGGCGGAGATCACGAGGATCGAAAGCAGCTCCAGGAAGTTCGACAGCGGCGTCGAGTTCTCGAACGGGTGCGCCGAGTTCACGTTGAAGAAGCCGCCGCCGTTCGTGCCGAGCTGCTTGATCGCGATCTGCGAAGCGGCAGGTCCGACGGCGAGCACTTGCTCCGTGATCGCTTGGCCCTGCGCGTCGACGCTCGGGTCGACGAGCTGTGCGTGGACGTACGGTCCGACCGTCTGCACGACGCCTTGAGAGACGAGCACGAGCGCGAGGACGAACGACAACGGCAGAAGCACGTACAAGGTCGCGCGCACGAGATCGACCCAGAAGTTGCCGATGACGATCGAGCTCTTGCGCGTGAAGCCTCGGATGAGCGCGATCAGCATCGCGATGCCGGACGCGGCCGAAACGAAGTTCTGAACGGTGAGCCCGAGCATCTGCGTCAGGTAGCTCATCGTCGTCTCGCCGCCGTAGCCCTGCCAATTCGTGTTCGTGACGAAGCTGACCGCCGTGTTGAACGACGAATCGGGCGTGACGGCGCCGAGGTGCTCGGGGTTCATCGGCAAGACGCCCTGGAAACGCTGCAATGCGTACAAGGCGAGGAAACCGACGATGTGGAACGCGATCATCGCGTACGCGTAGCGCGTCCACGTCATCTCCGAGTCGTGCGCGACTCCGATCGCGCGATAGATCACGCGCTCGACGCGCCCGAGCACGGGTGACAGGAGCGTGCGCTCGCCAGTGAACACGCGCGCCATGTACTCGCCGAGCGGCTTGGCCGCCGCGACGAGCAGCGCGACGTAGAGCGTGAGCTGCATCCAGCTGTTGGGAGTCATTCGAACCGTTCCGGATTCATCAAGGCGACGAGCAAGTACACGAGCAGTCCAAGCGCGACGATCAAGGCGATCAGAGGCATCGGATTCATGTGAGTGATCAGGCCGAGTCGGAGCCGAAATGGACGAACAATGCGAGCAAGAGGAAGAAGCCGATTGCGGCCGCGAGATAGAAGAGGTCCATGGCGATCGTCTTGGCTCGTGTGCGCGCCGAGGCGCGCGTTGATGCGCACGAAGGCGGCGCGTCGGTCGATTGTTTCCGCGCGTGCCCCGTCGTTGCGTCGGAAGAATAGAGTCGGAGCGCGCTAAAGAGTCGCTAATACCGCGCGCACGCGACCGCGCGCGCGCGGTGACACGCGCGCGCGTCTAGCGAGTGCCGGCGCGTGCGTCGTAGTTCGCACCGGTGATCCGTTCGTCGAGGATCGCTTGGCGCAAGCTGTCGAGCGCGGCTTGGCATCGCAGCGTCATCTTGCGCTTCTGATCGAGCGAGATCGCAAGCGATCGCACGTTCGTGTTCTCGCGCGACAGCGCGAGAATCGTGCGGCGAATGGCGCTGAAACGCGCGTAGGCGTCCGTCGCAGCCGCAAGATCGGGGTCGTCGCGCAGCAGCGCGATCGCTGCCAGGCCGGCGAGCTGTTCGCGCACCGAGCGATCCGCGGCGTCCATCCGTTGCTCGAGCGCGTCCATCTTCGCATCGCTCTCCTCGGCGACGTGCGGTGCCAGCAGCGTCTCCAGACGCAGAGCGGCGCTCTGCGCACCGAGCGCGTGCTGCACGACGTCGGCACCCTCCGCCGAAGACGCGCGTCGGTCGATCAAACGCGACAGCGCGGCGTCCATGTCGTCGATCGCGCTCGATGCCGGGCCGAACGCGAGGGCGTAGGCTTTCAGGTTCGTATTCTTCACCGAGAGCGCCAGCAGCTCGTCGTCGATGCCGCGCAGTCGGGCGAAGGCCTCGGTGAATTCCTCCAGCAGCTCGCGTTCGTTACCCGACTCGTGCGCGAGCAGCGCACGCTCCAAGCTCGCGCGCTGCTCTTCTGCGGCCGCGCTCGACGCGCGTGCTTGGTCGGCGAATCTCTGCGACTCTTCGTCGGTGAGCGCCATGACAGAGCTCTTCTCGGCCTCGGACGCCGCGGCGAGCGCGAGCTGAATGCCTCGTACGAGCTCGAGACGCTGCGCTTTCGCCGCGAGCTGCTCGGCAAGATCGCGCTCATCCCGATGCAAGTGGTGGCCGACGAGACCGGCGCCGGCCAGTGTGCCGGCGAGCACCAGACCCCACACGACTTCGCGCAACGTCGGCTTGATTCTCATGAGCGCCGCACCGGCGAGCAGGCTAGTCCGCGCCGGCCTTAAGAACACGCTAAAGTCGCGCCCCACTCGGTGAGGCGCGACGCAAGCTGCGCTGCGCGCAGCGACGTGGTCTCGGCGCACGCGTGCGCGATGTTGCTCGAGCTCGGTTCCGCGATACCGCGCTCGAGCCGCACCGGCGCGGAGCACGCGCCGAGCGTTGCGCGCGCGGTGTGAGCCGCGCGACGCGGCGATGACCGCGGACTAGATCAAGTTGACCATGTCGCGCAGCACTTCGTTCTGCGCGCTGATCACGCGCGCGTTCGCTTGGAACCCGCGCTGCGCCTGGATCAGGAAGACGAATTGCTCGGCGGTGTCGACGTTCGAGTTCTCGAGCGCGCCGCCGATCACTTGCCCGGCGCTGCCGCTGTCGCCCGCTCCGAGCGTGAACGAGCCGCTGTTCTGGCTCTGCGCGAACAAGTTGTTGCCGACCGCGAGCAAGCCTTCGGGGTTGCCGAACGTCGCGATGCCGATCGCGCCGAGCTCTTGCGTCTTGCCGTTGGAGTACAGGCCTTGGATCGTGCCGTCGGAATCGACGGACATGCTCGAGAGCTCGCCGACGCCGTAGCCGTCCTGCTCGCGCACCATCACCTCGCCGTCACCGCCGAATTGCGTGAGGCCGGTGAACGTTCCGTCTTGGCCGAGATCGAGCTCGACGTCTTGCGACGAGCTCTGGCCGGCGAAGCTCACCGTGATCGTGCCGTCGAGCGAGCTCACGCCCGTCGGCGCGCCGTCGTCGCCGAACGAGATGCCCGTGATCGGGCTCGAGAGGATCGTGCCTTCGGACGCGGCCATCGTCGGCGTGAGCGTCCACGAGAGATCTTCCTGACGCTCGAACTGCAGCGCGATCGTGTGCGCGACGCCGGCGGCATCGAAGACCTCGAGCGCGGTCGACACCTTGTCGGGGCCGGTGCCTTGCGTCGTCACCGAGAGCGCGTAATCAGGCCAATCGGTGCGGCCCGTCGCGCTCGCATCGTCGAGCACGGACATCTGGAGGCTCGTGACGCCCGCCGTATCCGCGGTGAGCACGATCTTGCCCGATGAGTCGAGGCTCACGGTCGCGCCATCGAACTGCGCGTCGGCGAACGCGATGAAATCGTCGACGGTCGTGCCGTCGTTCGCGGAGCCGTACGTGAACACCGCGTTGATCGGCGTGCCGTCGACGTCGACGCCGCTGATATGGATCTCGTCGCCGTCGGAATAGTCGCTGATGTTGCCGGGCAAGTCGTTGAGCGTCGTCGTCGGCGTGAGATCGCTCTCGGTGCCCGCGATGAGCGACGTCGACAATCCGGTGAGCGCGGCGAGATCCATCCCGCTCGCGCCGGGCGTGATCTTGAGCGTCGCGTCCTCGCCCGTGCGATCGCTCGTGACGACGATCGCGCCCGAGCCGTTGACGCTCGCGCCGACGCCGTTCAGTCCGTCGATCGCGCTCGCGATCTGCGCGGCGGTCACTGTTCCGGTCACGCTCGTGACGCTCACCGTTTGCGGCGCGCCGCCGCTGACGGAGATGCGCATCGTCCACGTCTCGCCGGCCGGGATCGTGAAGCTCGTCGTGTTCGTCGACGTCATCGTCGCTTGCGTGCCGTGCTTGAGCGCGGTTCCGCCGGTCAGCACCTCGGGCAACGGGCCGTCGACTTCCTTCGGCAAGTTGCCGGAGAGCTTCGCGAGCGACGTCGCGCTCGGCGGCAGCAACGCTTCGGTGTCGACGGTGATCGGCTGACCGCTCGGGCTCAGGACTTTGAAGCCCGTGCGTTGGTCGACGAGGTTGTGCAAGCCGTCGAGGCCGAAGCTGCCGCTGCGCGCGTACAGGTTTGCTTGACCGTTGCTCACCGCGAAGAAGCCGTTGCCTTGCAGCGCGACGTCGAACACGCGGCCGGTGTTCGTGAGCCCGCCCTGCGCGAAATCACGCTCCGTGCCGCTCAAGCGCACGCCCATGCCGATCTGCATCGGGTTCTTCCCGCCGCTGTTCGAGCCCGGCGCCGTCGCGAACTGCAACGTGCGGCTGAAGCGATCGGCGAAGCTCGCTTGCGCGGTCTTGAAGCCCGGCGTGTTCGAGTTCGCGAGGTTGTTGCCGATGACGTCGATCCAGCCTTGGTTGGCCTGCAGCCCGCTGAGCGCGGAATAGAGTGAACTCGCCATGGACGTTGCTCCCTAGTCGTTCGAAGTCGTGGTGTTCGTGTCGTTCGCGCCGCCGGTGTCGCCCGTGTCACTCGCATCGCTCGCGGGCGCGGAGCCGGTGATCTCGGTGACGTTGCCGAGCGGCACGTCGTGACCGCCGATGCTCAAGACCGCCATGCCGTCGGCGATCTTCACCGAAGTCACGGAGCCGCTCTGCTCGTTCTCCGTCGTCGGATCGATGTACTTGACGTTCTTGCCGATCAACGCGCTCGATTGCGTGAGCTGCGACATGAGCGCGTTGCTCTGCTGCAGCACGGCGAGACCGAGGATGTTGTCGTTGAGCTTCTGCGCTTCCTCGAGCGACGAGAACTGCGCGAGCTGCGCGACGAACGCTTGGTTGTCGGTCGGCGCGAGCGGGTCCTGGTTCTTGAGCTGGCTCACGAGCAGCGTCATGAACGAGCTCTTGTCGAGCTGACTTTGCGGCAGCGCGGATGCGCTCGATTGCGTCGCGCTCGACGCGTCGTTCGTGTTGATGCCGGAGATGCTCATGCTTCGATTCCTCGTGATCAGGCGTAGGTGTCGACACCGCTCTCGGCGGCGATCATGTGCGTGAGGACGCGCTGCTCGCGCTCGTCGACGGCGGGCGTGGAGCTCGAGCGCCCGCTCGCGGACGCGAACGGCTCCTCGTGCGCGGATGCGTTGCGACCGTCGTGCTCGAAGCCGAGCGCGAGATCGAAGTGGCGCGCGTCGATGCCTTGTTGCGCGAGCGATGCGCGCAGCTCCGGCAGATGACGGCCGAGGATCTCGAGCGTCTCGCGCTTCTCCGCGCGCAACGCGGCGCGCAGCCCGCCTTCCTCGAGCGCCAGTCGGATCGAGATCCGGCCGAGCTCCGCCGGCCAGAGTTGGATCGTCGCCTGGCGCAAATCGGGCGCGAGGTGGACGCGGAATTGGCGCAGCACGTCGGCGGCGCGGTCGAGCGCTTCTTGGTGGGACGCCGCGCGGGTCGGCGCGACGGTGCTGGTCTCGGGCGCCGGTGCGTCGCGCTGCGCGCTCGGCGCGGCGGGCGTTTGCTGGCCGTGGTCGTGCACTTTCGCCGCCGCGTCGGGGGAAAG
>JADMIO011121681.1_pt1 | contig 37004 bp, 38 predicted proteins | sample 8958161 | NCBI WGS metagenome assembly JADMIO01 (sample SAMN16585339, study PRJNA669376) | soil metagenome | isolation source: Crop rotation soil | place: USA: Cullars Rotation, Alabama | collected 2011
CTCGTTGCGTTTCCGAGCCGCGACCGTAAGGGAGCGCTGCCTGTTCAGCAATATTTCACAAACCCGTCAGGGAGCGGGTCAGATCTTATCTGCGTTGATCTCCGTTCATCTGCGGCTTAGATTCTTCACGCCTCCTCAGGGACCGAATTCCATCCCTCCCCCTCTCCGTAAACACCCGAATTGACCATCCGCGGTCGCATGACCCCGCGCGGTCACCCCCCGTCGCCCCTCTGTCACCGCTAAAACATCCCAAAACCCAATGAATACGCCGTATTCCAACACCTGAGCCCGATTGGACTACCGAGTGCCCTTATGACAGGCAAGTGAGATTTGCGCTGGTCCGATTCAGGCACAGCGATTAGCAGCTCACGCGAGTTTTGAGTTCAAGGAGAACTAACAAATGAAATTATTCGGAACAGCAACACCCGCTCTCTGCATGGCGCTCTTGGGGACCATGTGCGTACCCGCGGCCCACGCAGATGATTGGAACCGCAAGACCAGCGTTACGTTCAGCGGCCCCGTCGAGATTCCCGGAGTCCACCTCAAGGGCTGGGGTGTATTGCCCGCGGGCACTTACATCTTCAAGATCCTGGATTCCCAGAGTGACCGTCACATCGTGCAGATTTTCAACAAGGACGAAACCACCATCTATGCGACCATTCTCGCCATCCCGAACTACCGCCTCAAGGCTACCGATAAAACCGTGATCACCTTCCGCGAACGCGCCGCCGGCGAACCGGAAGCGCTGCGCGCCTGGTTCTACCCCGGCCGCAATTGGGGCGAAGAGTTCGTTTATCCCAAGGCCAAGGCGATGCAGCTGGCCAAGAGCACCAACGTCCCCGTCCTGTTCACTTCGGTTGAGATCCCCCTTGAAGTAGCGGAGCCGATCAAGTCGGTCGACGCCCCGGTGGTCGTGGAGCTCAAACGCGCCCCCATCATGGCCGTCCGGCCGACCGGAGAAGAAGTGCAGCTCGCCGTAGCCGTGACGCCGCCGCCGGTGACCGTCGCCGCGGCCCCCGAGCGCGTCAAGCGCGTCAAAACCCTGCCCGGCACCGCCAGTCCGTTACCGATGATCGCGATGTTCGGAATGCTGGCGCTTGGCGCCGCCTTCGCGCTCCGCACGGTCGCAACCCGCCTTCAATAACCCATTAGTGTTTCTCGCGCGGCCCGCCGGAGTGGCGCGCCGCGCGAAATCCCGTTTCAGGAGTGATGCCGCATGCGACAAAGAGTGATACCGATCCTTGCCCCCGTGACCAAGCCTCGACAGCCTGCCTTCCGTTCATATCAAACCAAGTCCCGGGGAGCGGCGGTTCTCAATTCGCCTCTGCTCAACAAGGGAACCGCCTTTACGGCAGAAGAGCGGAAAGCCCTGGGCCTTACCGGCCTCCTCCCGCCGGAAATCACGACCCTGGACGCCCAGGTCAAACTCGCCTACATCCAGTATGACCGCCTGCCCGATACACTCAGCAAGAACGCTTATCTCACGACTCTTCATGCGCGCAACGAAGTGCTGTTTTACCGCCTGTTCTCGGAACACTTGCGGGAAATGATGCCCGTCCTCGATGATGTGACACTGAGCCTGGCGGCGCAGCGGAACCACCATGAATGCGGTCCGTCGCGCGGCGTGTACCTCTCCATCGACCACATCGAGACGATGGAAGAAGCCTTCGCCAACCTGGGCAAGGGCGCAGGCGACGTCGATCTCATCCTGACCACCGACGGCGAGCAGGTCCCGGGCGTTGGCGATGGAGGGGTGAGCAGCGTCGAAAGCTCGATTGGCAAACTCGCGGTCTATACCGCGGCGGGCGGCATCGATCCCAACCGCGCCATTCCCGTAATGCTCGATGTCGGCACCGACCGTCAGGATCTGCTGGACGACCCCACTTATATCGGCAATCGCCACCCCCGAATCCGAGGGGAAAGCTACGATGCGTTCCTCGACGTGTATGTCAAAACCGTGGCCAGGCTGTTTCCGAACGCATTGCTGCATTGGGAGAACTTCGCTCCCGGCAACGGCCGCCGCGTCCTGAAGAAATATTGCGGCCGGATGTGCACGTTCAATGACGATATGCAGGGCGCCGGCGCAATCGCCCTCGCCGCCGCCATCTCTGCCGTTCGGGTCTGCGGAACCGCGCTCCGCCACCAGCGTGTCGTCATTCTGGGCGCCGGAACCGCGGGTGTCGGCATTGCCGATCAGATCTGCGACGCCATGGTGCGCGAGGGGCTCTCGCAGCAGGAAGCAGTGCGCCAGTTCTGGCTGGTGGACCGTCAGGGATTGCTCACCAGTGACATGGCCGGCCAGTTGCGCGATCACCAGGCGCCCTACGCGCGGCCTGCGTCCGAAGCCAAAGCCTGGAGGCGCGACATGCCGGCGGGCGGCGTCGGGCTGGCCGAGGTGGTCCGTCAGGTGACCCCGACCATCTTGATCGGCGCGTCCTCGTCTTCGGGCAGTTTCACCGAGGCCATCATCAAGGATATGGCGGCGCACACCGCTCGGCCGATCGTCTTCGTGCTCTCCACGCCCCCTGTGCGCGCGGAGGCAAACCCGGTGGACCTGATTACGTGGACGGGCGGCCGGGCGCTGATTGCCACCGGCAGCCCATTTGCCCCAGTCACTTACCGGGGCGTGACATACGTCGTAGCCCAATTGAACAACGCGATGCTATACCCGGGCCTGAGCCTCGGCGCGATCGTGTCGCGCGCCGGCAGGATCAGCGATGCCATGTTCGAGGCGGCGGCGGCCGCCGTATCGAGCCTCGTAACCGTGCGCCAACCCGGCGCTTCCCTGCTGCCTCACATCGATGACCTGAGCAGCGTTTCCATGACCGTGGCAGCCGCGGTAGCCGAGGCGGCCATGGCGGAGGGCTTGTCGCCGGCGCCGATCGAGGATATCGTGCAACAGGTGCGGGATGCCATGTGGCAGCCGGAGTACCGTGAGATCCAGGCATCATGAAGAACCTGGTGCATCGTCTGCTTCTCTTGCTCCTCGCCTCGCACGTGGCTGCCGGGCAGGAGACGCCGGACTACCGCCTGTCGGTCAACGTCGATCTGGTAGTGCTGAACGCGACCGTTCGGGACCAGAAGGGCCGGGTCGCATCCGATCTTCGCGAGCAGGACTTCGAGGTCTTTGAAGATGGCGTCCGGCAATCCATCCGCTTGTTTCGTCACGAGGACCTTCCGGTCACGGTCGGCCTGGTGATCGATCATAGCGGCAGTATGCGCCCGAAGTTGGGCAGTGTGACCGCGGCGGCTCGCACCTTCATTCAGTCCAGCAGCCCGGAAGATCAGATGTTCGTCGTCAACTTCAACGAGAACGTGACGCTCGGTTTGCCCGCCGCAACGCCGTTTACCAACCGCTCCGACGAGCTCGCGAAGGCCATTTCAGATGCTCCGGCGACGGGGAAGACTGCCCTCTACGATGCGGTGTGGAAGGCGCGCGAATGGATGGCGGGCGCCAGCCGCGACAAAAAGGTCCTGATCGTCATTAGCGATGGCGGCGACAACGCCAGTACCCATACTCTTGGCGACCTTTTGCAGGCCGGCGCCAAATCCAACATTCAGGTGTACACCATCGGCATCTTCGACCCCGACGATCCCGATAAGAATCCCTCAGTCCTCCGGCAATTGGCGGCGGCGAGTGGTGGCGAGGCCTTCATACCTGCCGGGTTGAGCGACGTTGTTTCCGTCTGCGAAAGCATTGCCAGGGACATTCGGACTCAATACACGCTCGGCTATCTCTCGAGCGCGGCGACGCAGCGCGGCGGTTATCACTCCATCAAAGTAACGGCCCGCAGCGAAGGGAAGGCCAAACTGCACGTGAGAACCCGGTCGGGATACTCCGGTGGCGGACGGTGAGGCTCCGGGTCAAGGTCGCCGATGTCAGCAGAATTCTCCGCTGGAGTCAGCGTCTGCTGCTGGGTGGAGCGTGCCTGGCCCTGGCCTACTGCGGCTTCGTAATGCTGGACTCGTGGAGGTTTCAGCGCGGGGAACTTCGCGAGTTGAGCCGGATTCCGGCGGTGGCCTTGAAAGATTCGGTTCTACCGCCGGCGGATGCCCTGATCGGTCGAATCGAAGTCCGGCGCTTGGGACTATCCGTCATGGTCGTAGAGGGTACCACGACCACCGCCCTCAGGCGCGCGGCGGGCCACATTGAGAGTACCGGAATGCCGGGAGTGCCCGGCAACATCGGCATTGCCGCCCACCGTGACACCTTCTTTCGGCCCTTGCGCAACATCCGCAAAAATGACGTCATCACCCTCACGACGCTGGCAGCGGAGTACCGTTATCGCGTGGTTTCCACGAAAATAGTCCACCCCGAGGATGTCTCCGTTCTGGATCCGGGAGCCGATGAAATCCTGACCCTGGTGACCTGCTACCCCTTTTTCTTCGTCGGCTCCGCTCCCGAGCGCTTTATAGTAAGAGCCGAGCGCATCATCTAACTAATCTGCGTTTAACTAATCTGCGTTTAACTATCTGCGTGAATCCGTGTTCATCGGCGGCCAGTATTGTTGTTCAAACCAATCGCCGCAAGCCCCGTTCCCAATCCCCGTTGCCCTCGCGCTGCCAATGTCCCTCGGCCGTCCGCGGATACACCCGGCGGACGCCCCAGCACGCCAGCGCCAGCGCGAGCACCAGGTCGTCGTGCGCGCCTTCCGACCCGGCGTACTGCGCGTGGCCGTTGGCCGTCAGCTTCACCCGCATCTCCGCCATCTCGTTCAGCAGCGTGGGCCAGTAAGTCATCCCCGCCGCGATCTGCAGTCCGCCCTCCTGGAGCAGCGTCTGTAATCCCGTCACCAGGTCCCGCTTCGGCACCCGATACTGGCCCTTGCCGATGGACTCCTCGTCGCCGCCCGTGATCGTCACCGGCATGATCGTGCAGCCGAGCCCCGCCCGCCGCAGCATATCCATCACCGGACGGCCCACGCCCGACCCGTCGGCGATCAGGTGGCAGCGGCCCGCCAGTTCGCGCGACCGGGTCAGCCGCTTCGTCTCCTCCACCACGGCCGGATAAGAGGTCCCCAGGGGAATCCGTTGCAGGTGCCGCAGCCGCAGCTCCGCGGTCTTTCGGAAGGCGTATTGCGCGGGATCCCACTCGCCTGTGAGTTCGACCCGGTGCAGCACCGCCAGCGCCGTGAAATCCTGCGCCTGCCCCAGGTCCAGCCCGACGAAGTACCAGTCCTTAGCCATGCCGCGGGATCACAGCTCCAGGGGAGCGAAATCGCGGGTGATCGCCCCTTCCAGCAGGTCGCGGTCGAACACGCCGCTGACCGTGTCCACGAATTCGCAGAGGTACTCCTGCCGGAACCACTGGTCGCCCATCGCCGCGCGCTCCTCTTCCAGGAACGCCGCCGGGATGCGCGGGCAATCCGTCGCGGGAACGCGGATCCGTTCCCACTCCGCCCCGCTGTGCTCCCAGGTCTCCCAGAAGAAGCCGCGTTTGCCGAACGGAGTGCTCATCAGCCAGAGGCTCCCGCCGCTCACCGCGAGCATCGGCCGCAGCGCCCGGTACAGATCGTCGCTCACGCGCGAAGCCTCGTCCACCAGCAGCAGTGACACGGCCGAGAAGCCTCGAGTGGTCGCCTCATTCCCGGGCAGCCCGACGATGCGAGCGCCGTTCGGAAATTCGAGCGAGATCTCGTTATCGCCGTCGCCCCGAGCGATCACGCCCAGCCGCCGCGCGAACTCCGCGGCCTTCCGCACAAACTCGCCGCTCTGCCGCGCGCTCGGGCTGACCACCAGGGTGAGGCTGCCGATATGGGTCCAAGCATGATGGACGGCCTTCGCCGCCGTGATCGTCGATTTCCCCCACTGCCGCGTGCAGTTCAGAACGCCGCGTTTTGGAGGTGGTGTTGAGGACGCGAGTCTGAGCCTCGTCCGCGACAAACCCCAGCCGCATGCGAGCCCACTCCGCCGGGGTAAAAACCGGAGGAGGGGTCCTCGGTCCCTCCGGGTGGTCATGATGGATGACGTCCCACACGGCTGGATTGTAGCATAATTCATCTATTCATATCCGAAATATCTGATTTGATAGGGAGAAGACTGGGTTTGCACAATCTCAGAGAACTGCGACCCTGTGGCGCTGTGACCCACCGCTGTTAGAGCAGGGTGGCCGCCAGAGGCACTCCGGCGCACTCCCTGTCCGGCGTCAACTACTCTTCCCGGCGTGTTACCTCGATTAAGAATGTTACCGAATGCTAATCGTCGTTGGCGGCCGATTGCAGAATCTCTCCGATGTCCTTCGCCGCCAACTGGTCCGGCTGCGCGCCCTCGGGCAGGAAGACCACCCGAAGGGAGCAGTGGGGCCGCAACGTGTGAGCGATTACGGTACTCGCCTTGCGGCCGGTCGAGTCGCCGTCCAATAAGAGGATGACTTGGCGGAATCGCTTCAGAAGGGCGTGTCGATGGGGTTCATAGAGGGCCAATCCCATGAGCCCAACGACCGAACGAATGCCGGCCTGGTGAACTTTCATGCAGTCGAAGAAGCCCTCGACTACGACGACGAAGTCGTGACCTCCGGCGCTGGCACGATGCATGTTGAACAGGACCTCCGACTTGGCGAAAGCCGGCGGGAGTCGGTACCGCGGTTGAGTCTGGTCCACCGTTCGTCCGCAATAGGCGATCAGCTCTCCGTCGGCATTGTGAATAGGAATTACCAATCGGCCGTGCATCAACCCCGGTCCCGCGTAGAAACCGACGCCGAACTCGGCGGCCGTCTTTTCGGTAATCCCCCGACCCGCCAGATAAGGATGCGCGCAGTCGATGCCAGTCAACTTGAACTTCAAAGGTGAAGACACCTTTCTTCTCTCCGTAACCAGTTCCTTCCCATTCGGCGTCAAGGTTAACGGAGCCGACGTGCCCCTCATGGATTGCAGCCTCTGCGCCGCATCGAACAAGGAGCAACCCTCCATGGCGGCGACGAAATCCAAAACGGTTCCCCCTGCGCCACACGCAAAGCAGTGGAATGCGTCACGCGCCAGAATCACGTGAAAGGCGTCACGCCCGTCGCCGTGTTGAAAAGGGCAGCATCCCCGATATTGATCCTTTGGCTTTGCCGAAGCTCTACGTGGTAAAGCTGGAGCACGGACTTCAGTTTCACCGCGCGTTTGATGGATTTGAAATCCAGCCCGTTGATCATGGGCGCACCTCCGCGGAGTTGACCGCGGCGCCAGCGCATATTTCGGTTCCAAAGCTGATCCGAGTTCAAGACCGAGTACCTATTGGCGAGCGATTTCGCTGCGCCACTGTTTGACTCTTCGTTGGAGAGTGCGCAGTTGCCCAGGCGAGAAAACGCCGGGCATGCTTCCCTGCAAACGGAGAAACAGATCTTTGGCATTTGCATCCGGTTCTTCCTTGAGCCATGTGGCCAGACCGATTCAAATGGGTCGACCCGGGTGCGATAGGTTCGTGGCCCATTGCTTCTCTTGCGATGTGTTGGACGCACTTCACGATCGCGCCACGCTGTCGCAAGACCGACGGCGAAGCCGCTCAACGCCGAGGTTGCTTGGGCAGTGTCGGTGCTGGCGTTACCGATCTCGAGTTGCGCCAGCATTCGCTGTGCTTCTCGAATTTCGTTCAGCAATCGCACCGGCCGGGAGTTCTAATTGTCGCCGATCACTCCCTAAAACGCGGGCAACTGGTCGCCGCTCCTTCAGAACTTCCGGCCGGTCCCTTTCATGTGATCGTGGCAGACCCGCCATGGAGGTACGAATCTGGTAATTCCATTCCCTATCCCACAATGCAGATTTCGGCCGTTCAGGGCTTACCGATCCATGAGATCGCCGCTGAAGACGCCGTCTTGTGGCTCGGCCAGCAACGCCATATGAACGCCTCTTGGAGCGGACGGATGTTTCAGAGGACTGCAAGGCACAGTTGCGCCGAACATTGGCGGGACTGGATGACGACGAACACTCTTCTGCGCAGCGCGTTTTGACGTGATTGCATCGTGGGGTTTTGGCTATAAAACGACACTCACCTGGGTAAAAACCGTATGGGCACTGGAGAGTGGCTAGCCGGTCAAACTGAACACTGCCTGCTGGGCGCGCGAGGAAAGCCAGTTTTCCTACTTGGGAATTACCCAACAGTACTGGAAGCGGATCGAAGAGAGCACTCCTGGAAACCGGAAGAATTCTATGCTCTGGTTGAGGCAACATGCCCAGGCAGAAAGATCATCCATCCGATTCGTAAGGGACGGCTCGGTTGGAAGAACCCCTCATCGTAGAATCGATACTCCAAGCAAAAGGATAAGGTCCTCGCGGCGGATTGCAAGGAGCCGCTCATGATGTTCTGTCCCATCCGAATCTCTCCATGTTCGATCGATGTCGAGTTTGCCGGAATGCGTGCCTCAATGGAGCGTGTAGTGCTCCGATTCTCCCTTGCGAAGCGCGAGAACCTTATCCTGCAAGAACTGAATAGCGAACTCGCCGACCTCAATACCTGTCGCGCCATGTGGCAAGAGCACCTGAGAACGCATCGACCACGCATTATCGCGTGCTCACACATGGACTTCTGCAGGAATCGCACAATCAACGTGGGCCGCGATCAGCACCACCGGGTGCTTCGCTCATGTTCTTCCCTCATCTATCGGCGCTAAATTGTGGGCTGCTGTGTGTTCATGTGCACGAGCAGAACTCCGTGGTACATAATTAGTTTTTTCGTTGTCTCAACTGAGCAGCTAATGACTTCGCCTGCTCAATGTTTTTGCTGAGTTCCGGATCCGTCGAATCCATTCTTAACAGGGCCTCGCCCGTCCTTATGCTTCGCTCCACAAAAGACAATGCCTCCAAGTTCCTGCCAAGCTTCATAAGTATAGATGCGAAGTTCCACTCACTTACGAACAGGTAGTGCCGGAATTCGAGATTCTTGGGCTCCTGCTGGACTAGCCGGTCTGCCGTCTTCATGCTTGCGTCAATTAATTCTGCCGCCTGAGAGAGCCCTCCGGAGTTAATATGGCTCGCACCGTCCTTTGCGTAGACAGCATAGAGCTCAACTTCTGCCTCGGCACTTATATCTTTGTCAGCTAGCTTCTTCCGAAGGCCTAATGCAGCGTCATACTGCGTTATAGCCTGGTTCCAGTTTTTCTGTGCGAAATAAATCTCTCCAATCTGATAATATGTCGCGGCCAGCTCGCGCTGTATATCAACATTTTCTGTGTCTTGCTTATAGAGGGCTCCTCTGATAGATAAACTTGATCTAAGAGATGTAACCGCTTGATCCCACATGCGTAGATCTCTTTGCGCGTCTGCAATCCTGCTGTAGCTATTTGCAACCGCACGCTGCCGGTCCACGTTCTTGGGATCCCGTTGCATAATCTGATTCCCGATCTCCAGACAAGCCTGATAGGATGTCAAGGTTAACTGCAGTTCCTTCTGTAGGCGGTAAACGTCCCCAATTTCACAGTTTATTAAAGACAGAGCGCTTTGCCATTTCACATTCTGCGGGTCTTCACGAGCAAGCCGGCTTTTGATCACAAAGCTAGCTTTATAAGATGCGAGAGCCCCTCCTAAGTCATTTGTCCGCGCTTGGACGTCTCCAACATTCTCAAGGCCGACAGCCAAATCCGCCTGTTTGTTGCGATCGTCCCTATCCTGGTCTGCGAGCCGTTGGGCGATCGCCAATGCCGCCCGATAGGACATCAGGGCCCCTTCAAAATCGTCCTGTCGAAGCTTGACGGTGCCGATATTCTGATGACTAACGAACAAGTCTCTCTGCAACTTGCTATTTGATGGATCCACGTCACTTAGCTTCTGTCGAATCTCAAAACTCTCATCATAAGCTTTCCGAGCCTCGGCAAACCTGCGTTGGCGCAGATTGACATCGCCGAGTTTGTTGTTGCTAACCGACAAGTCTCTTTGCCACTGCATAGTCCGGGGATCTTGGCCCGCGAGGCGCTTGAGTATGTTCCGGGCTTTCTCAAAGGAAGCGGAGGCTTCAGCTAATTTGCCTTCGCTCAGGAGTGCATCGCCGCGATTCATCAGACTGGCCGCCTCCAGATGCAGTTGGGACTGTACCGTCCCTGAGCCGACTGAGTGAAAATAATCGTCGACCTTATCGTTGATTTCACTCTGGATTTCGAGAGGAACGTACGGAGTTAGCTTTTGCCGGAGGTCAAAGGCAAGATAGGTTACAATTACTTCTGCCTTTTCTCTCGCATCGTTCGCAATTGTACGCTGACGCTGGGCCTGCCAAAAAAAATAGCCGCACAACGCGAGGCCGGTTGCAACGGCGAGGAGTCCCCCGCGGAGACGATTGGCGGCCCGGGACTGCTCCTCCGCCAGCCTCTTAGCTGCGTCGCGCTCGCTCTCCAGACGTCTTTGCTCGGCCAGGAGCAACCCTTGGGCTGTCTTGCTACTGTGTTCTACGAACTCCTGCTCATCGGCGGAAAGGGCCTCCGGCCTTTCCGACAGCCATCGTTCAGCTTCAACCAGGAGCGAGCCCGCCAGTAGCCTTGAATTGTCGTTCTTGTCAGCCCGCCATTCGTCGAAATGATTCCGAAACCTTTCGCGCCAGTGCAGCAATTCTCGGTCTTCATTGAGCCACGCGCTTAGGACTGGCCAGTGGCGAATTAGGATTTCATGGCTGACTTCTACTGAGTCGGCCCCTAACGAATCCGTGTTCTCAAGTTGTCGGGTCGTCACTAACAGCCGCTTGTCCGCCAACTTGGTGACGACCTGCCAATCGTCGCCGCTGAATTCTCGTTTGAACGCCCGGCGCCGTGTGTCCTGTCCTGCATCGCCAGGTCGAACGACCCTCAGAAAAACTTTGCGAGCGATGCTCTTTTCTGTTTCTGAAAGCGAGCCATACACCGCATTCGCGTGACGCGTAAGCGCCCCGCGGAGACCGCCGATACTGTCATAGGTGGCTAGCGAGAATCGCCCATGATCTCTAGTCTCCCAGAGCGCCCGAAGGACGAATTCTAGAAGCGGCAAATGGCCAGGCTCAGTCGCCACGTCATGTAGCAGGCGGTTGAGAAGACTTTCTTCCACAATGCAATCAACTTTGGCAGCCGGTAGCAGGATTACTTCCTTCAGCTCGTCCGGTGTCATTGGACCGACGTTGTACTGACGGTTTCGGAGATAATCGCACAGAGGACGGTAATCCAGGACACGACCCAAAAAATCGGCGCGAATCGTGACCACTGCCGTCAGCGCCCCGTGCTGAACCGCATCCAGGATCTCGTCTATAAAGCACTGACAATGCGATGAATCCTTGCAGAGTGTGTAAAGTTCCTCCCACTGATCGACCACCAAGAGAAAACGCTCCGTTCCGTGCTGTTTCCTAACCACCTCGGCGGACAGGTCTCGTAACCTAATTTCACCCGATGCGAGCATGCCGGCTGTCTTTCGGGTCGCAGCGATGCGGTCAATTTCATCGCGGTCTGAATGTAGAAGTTGGACGAACGGGGCCGCCAATGAGCACAAAGGCTCGAAGCTTGGCACGAGAGCGGCGATCTCCCATGCGACTGTGCTACTCCGCCGCAGTGCCGCTGCCACACCCGCCCGCACGAGCGATGACTTGCCACTGCCTGAAGCACCAGCGATTGCCAAAAAGTGTGTTCGGTCAAGCTCCGCCAGGACGGCCGAGACCGAAGAAGTGCGACCGAAGTAAAATGGGGCGTCCTCTTCTCGGAAGTACGCCAAACCCTTGTACGGACAGACGGCGCCGAGTAGCTTAGCCGAATTCTCGGCGGGGAGCCGCTTCCGAATCGCCCCAGTCAGTCGGGGGAGTTCGTCGTCCCCAGCACGAAGGTCGACCCACGTGTTCTGACCTAGAAATCCGAGAACAAGAGGGTCGGCGCCGCGCAAGAGAACAGGAATTACAGGAAATCCAGCCTCTCGCTTTTGCCGCTCCAGAGCATAGATTGCCTCGCGGTGCTGCCAACTGCTCAGCCCCCCCGGACCAGCCACAACGACCACCGATTGACATGTATCGAGATAAAGGCGCAGTGCCTCCGGCCAAGGCTGACCGGGGGCCAGGTGCCACTTGGCGAAAAATGGTTCCAGGTGGCTTTCCCGAATATACTGGGCAATGCGATCAGACGCTTCGGAGTCTCGGGCGTTATAACTCAAGAACACATCAAACTTGGGAGCTTCTGAAGCGGCTGCCATCGCGATAGCATACCAATGCATTCTCCGTTTGAAAAGACGGATCTGAGCGAGAATTAGATGAAGTGGCTGATTGGCGCGGGTTTCAGCATTTCCGCGTTCCGGTGGCGTTTTCGCGTTCGGAGCGTCAATTAGGTTGAGGGTGCGGCGGGGCCGGCCTGAAATCCTGGATCGCCCACCCCGAAGCGACGATTGCGTTGACGAGGCACGAGCGGCGCTGAGGAAGCCTTGGAAGCTTTTGATTCTGTTGAAGTTTGTCGGGTTCTGCCTATGGAGAATGGTGTTGGCGTTGATAGCCGGCCCCCAGCGCCGGGGACCAACTGAATCCCCGCGTGTCGGCCCGCGCGGCGCGTGACCGACAGGTTGTAAGCGTGCGCCCCCGCCGCGGAAGCTCAGAATGGTCCCTCAAATGTCCACGAACATTGAGCTCCTGGAGGATCTGAGCAGATAACGTTTGGACACCGTCACAGGCATGCCTCCAAGCGAAAACCCCAATAAAAACCGGCCTCCCGTCAGATTCTTGCGCAGAGCCAAAGACTATTCGGTTCCTCTCCAAAAAGTGTAATTAGCGCATGACTGGCAGCGGGAGACGTGCGCAGCAGTGGTAGATGGCCGCGATGAAGTTCTCGGCAGTACGGAATCCAAACGAACGATGACTGATCGACTTGATCTTGTTATTCATGCCTTCGACGGCTCCGTTCGACAGCCGGATCGTGGTCCAAGGCAGAATGCCGTCGAGATTGGTTCGCAGCATCTGGGCAAACTTCTTGAACGGCTCCAGTTTGGATCGCATCGCCGACCGCATCCACTTGTTCAAGTGTTGCGCGGCGCGCCACGGCTGCTTGTAGTTCCAAAACAGTTGAAGACTCCTTCAGATACCAGGCGCGCACTAACGGCGTGTTCCAGCGGACCAGCGTGGAGAGGCGCTCTTGCTGGCTGTCTTTCAAGTTCTAGGGATTTTTCAACAGCAGCCAACGCGTTCCCTTGAACTCCACCCGCTCCTTAGCCGTAAGCCGGCGCCACAACTCGCGGCGGACCGCCTCCACGGCCTCATTGAGATGCTTGACGATTTGAAACCGATCGAACAGAATCTCCGCGTTCGGCGCGTGGTCCCGTACGAGTTTGGCGTATGTCGCCCACATGTCCATGCACACCACCCGCGCGTCCGCCAGCGCCGAGGGCCCATTTCCACGGTGAAGAACGGCTTCACCGCCTCTTCGGTCCGATCGTCGCCGACCCATAGCAGAACCCGCCGCTCCAGATCGTAGACCACCGTGAGATACACTTGGCCTTTTCGTCGGCTCACTTCGTCGATTCCAATTACATGGACGGGCGGACGTTTCCGGTGGCGCAGGCCGTAATCCACCGCTCGCTTCACCACCGTGGCCACGCTTTTCCAGTTCAGCCCAAAGTAGCGCGCCGTTCCTTGCTAACTCAACTCGCGCGCCAGCCTTGCCACTGCGTTGGACAACGCCATGGTGACGCGCGCCCATGGTTCGGCCCAGGGGAATTCCTCCACCCGAACCCCGCATCGCGGACACTCCACGCGTCGCGGTCGGTAGCGCCGTTTCAAGGCCAGCGTCCGCATCGCCACATCGCGCCATTCCCGCTCCGGCCGCACCCTATGCACCTCACGGCACCGGTGACGGCACACGCCACAACGCAACAGACGATGGCCGAGACGATCGATGTGAATCACCATCGCGTCTTGGTTCTCCACCACTTTAGTCGCCGTATGGGCTTTCAATCGGAGCTGCTTTCTGATAAACGTCTCGATGAGCACCTCGAATCCGATCCTTTCATTGTTGGGCCTGAAGAACACAACAATGAGATCGGCAAGAGGTGCTCATTTCACCACTGCCCACCCGCAACTTCATGCATCTACGGAGCTTCACCTCCAATTACAGTGTTGGGACACGAACCGACTATTCGAGCATCGAAGGTGGGTGGAGCGAAACTGGTTGTCGTTTTTTCGAAAAGCACGAATCGCTCTACGAGATGCCGCCAATTGAACACTTAATAACAGGGCGCAGAAATTCCTACCCCGCGACGAGGGAGGCTTTGGGGGTTCACGCGTCGCTCGCAGTCACCGAGGTCGCTGAACGGTTTCTTGAACGTAGCGTTAGCTCGTAAATCGTAGATTCTAAGTATAATAGCTGGATTTCGATGCGCGAGCTGCCTTTCATCTACCGTTGATGGTTCAATGCGGATTCCGAACGGGTGGACCTTGACTTCTGTTGACGAATCTATTTAAATAGAACCCTCAATTAAAGTGCGAATTTACACCATGCGCCGCCGACAATTGTCCAAGCCATGTGCTAAGGCAACAATCTTGCTATGCTTTACGAGCCTCTTTGCGCCCGCTGGCGATTTGGCTCTACTGATCGACGTGTCCGGAACTATGCGGCAGTACGGTACCTGGCAAGGTGCCACGGAGAATCTCGTCGAGGCCGTCCTCGCCGGCAAATCCCCTGATTCGGAAGTCTGGGCCCTTACCGGCGACCCAAGATCTCTGTCTGCGTTTCGAATGCAACCCGGTGAACGGATCCACCTGATCCGTTTCGGTTCCATTAGGCAAACTGCTTTTCCGTTCTTTGCAACTCCGCAGACAGTTAATGAAGTCTCCGGGTTGGCTGCAATCTTTCCCACTGAACCGTTGGTTTATTCGGAATCGAAGACTAACAAACCCCTTGCGATTGCAGTGGGTTCGCGAGTGTCATCAATCGGAGGTACAGGCAGACTGATTGCGGTTTCTGATTTCATGGTGGACAGCAATCTGATGCCGGCCCAACAGGACTACGTGAACGAATTTGAAGCGGCCACAAGAATGGAATCGCCGGTTATTTTCTCGTGGAAGCAGAACTCTCACGTGCAAGTCAAATTGATCCATGTAGCGATAACAACCACTACCGCCACAACATCAACTTCCGCGTCTACGGACGCTAAGTCGACGAACGGTATTACGCTCCGTCTCCAGAGCCCGACCATATTGAAGTCGCCGGATCGAGTTCAATTCCGATGGGTACGGCAAGGCGGAACCACACCGCGGTCCTATGAGTTAACCGTCAGAGATGCGCCGTCTCGCAAAATCGAGTGGCAGCAGCGCGGCCTTCTCAGCAGTTCAGCAGTTTGGAACGAGCCAAAAAGCGGTAAAAAGCTTTGGCAGGTTAAGGCGGTAATGGATGACGGAAGTGAGATTATGTCCACGGTAGTGCCGCTGGAGATACCTGGGTCGTCGATTGGGGCCATTTTTATGGCGCTGCTCCTTTTGGGCGCCGCTGGTGGCACCGCCTATTACCTTGCCGGCCGGCGCACGCGGAAAGGGCTGTCTCGATCGGAGAATGCTTAATGCAACCAGTCATCGAACATTACCACAAGCTATTTTGGTCGCCTGAGGCACTTCACAATGCCGTCGATTTCGTTGTAACAGCGGCTTCGCTGCTCCCGCTTTGGATTGCATGCTGGTGGTTTTGCGTCTTGATCGCCCGATTCATGATCAGCGATTTTCGCAGCCGTTTTGGGACCGCGACTGCCCTGAAGTTTATATGGGCCAGGTGTGCGCTTATACTATCTTCCATGCTCCTGATCGATATTGGATTAGTGTCGTATTTCGACAAGTTAACCGATTGGTCGGCGATCACGCCACACGCTCTATTCTGCCTCATTGGCGGCTGTGCGTGCCTATGGATCGCCCTTCGCATCAACGGCGAGTTGAAGGAGAATCAAAAAAAGCTATTTGCGGCGCTCCCGAAGGGAAATGTCGGAATGGCGAGGTGATATTAAATGAAAGTTAGGCCCTCCGTCGTTTTCGGTCTCGGCAGTTCCGGGGCATATGTGATATCAAACATAGAGCGTCTGCTTTATGAGGTTATTGGCGAAGCCAAGCTCGATTTTCTTCGCTTGATCGCGATCGATACCGACAATACGCGGAAAGAAGATGAACCGCCGCCGGGCGGGTATCGCCGCCAAAACCTGCCAATCTACGAATCGAATCTTGGCCGGGTTATGGCGACACTGCGCAACACGCTTCAGGAGCACTTCGATTGGTGCGGCACCACTCCGATTCACATCCCAGGTGCAGGCGCGGGCAATTTGCGCGGCGGTGGCCGCTTGATGCTGTTCAATAGGATTCCGGAGATTTGGCAAACGATCCAAACCGAAACGCATACAGTTCGGACGGCGGCGCTACAGGTGCAAACCGAGTCTCGTATGCGGGATGAGTTGAATCGACGAGGCATCGGGGCTCCTCCCGGTTTAATCCAGGCAGGACCTCCGGTAGTGTATACGATTGGCACGCTGGCGGGCGGGACTGGTTCCGGGAGTTGCGTTGATTTTGGCTACCTAATCCGCGATGCGGCTCCTGATAGCGTAAGGGTCGGCATCTTCTTCATTCCCGATCATAGTGCGCCTATGGTTTTTCAAGAGAATACCTGGGCCGCGCTAAAGGACCTGGAGTATTTCTGTCAGAACCCCGACGCCTTCAGTCGGACTGTGTGGCCCGAGGCAAACCAAGACCAGCATCACTACCGTGGAGGCACGGGCTGGCCGTATGACTGGGTTTACCTCATCTCCCAAGCGGACGAGCAACGCGTTCTCAGGTTGCGTTATGAATCTAATGCCCGATCACCCCTGATGACGATGGCTGCGTTGCAGGTTACCGCTGACATTCTCGGGTTGTTTGAGCATCGGGATGGCGTACTGAGTAACATCAACGCACAGGTTCCTGGGGAGGCAAAGCACCACATGTTCTTGAATTTCAATGTTCGGGCGGTATGTTACCCAAAGTACGAGATCTCCGAAGCGGCTACCTGTGTAGTTATCGGTGATTCAGTTTGTAAGACGTGGCTTAGTGCTGACTCCCACTACACCCAGACGGGCGCTGCACCAATTCGTGTAGAAGACTGGAGGACACTAGGCCGAAAGTTCTGGAACGATCGGTTCGATCCCGTCTGGCGCGGCGCACAATCATCAGTTGATCTCGCAGGATGGACCAAGAAGTTGATTGCGGGAGACGTGCCCGACCCCGAGGCAATTCTCCGCCACCAATTCGCCGGCAATGTTACGGGCACGATCTACAGCCTAGTCGCACACCAATTGCCGAATCGCCTTCGTGAACTTGAGACGATTGCCGCGGATGGTCTCAGCAATCTGCTCCAGCAGACGCGAAATATCCGATGTGCGGAGTTGTTTATGGAGGGATTTCGACAAGAGATTGCCTACACTCTGGAATACTGGACACAACTAGGGATACCGCCGAAGTCTGACGAGCCTGCGTGGCTGGCTCATGTCGGGAGGGAAATCGAAAACTGCCTTCATAATAAGTCCAGGCTTTCTGTTGTGCTCCTCAATGCTAGTTCGGAAGTGCTGCGCGACGAGCTCCAGGCCATTCTGGATCGCCTGGAAATGTTCCTCTTACGGCGCACGCTGTGGGATTTTAATGAGTGGTTGGACCGGCATATGGTAGCCTGGCTGGCGCAGCTCCGGCATTCCGTTGAAGCCGTCAGAAATCTCGCGGCGAATCGACAGGCGACCGTTCGACATCTTTTGAATGGCGAGTCGGCACCGGTTCTTCGGTTGTCGCGCTCGGCTAAAGTAAACTTTGACGAAGAGATCCAAGAGCTCGCTTCAAAGTACCCCACCACGCGCATCCATTTTTTGAAAGTCGACGATACTGGGCACTTCGAGGGATTGTTTGCGGTCAAAATCGGTCAGGACGCGGATGCGGACCAGGAGCTGTTTTTGTCCATGAAGAGTATGCTCCAACCAGAGTATCTCCGCAATCTGGAGTCAAAAGGTCCAGTCGATATTGTCCAAGAAATTAAGGCGCAGAATAGGACCGCCCAGGCCGTGTCCGCAATGAAGGAGACCTTCTCCATGTCGCTCGCCACAAAACTACCACTGGTTCGTTCGCATACAGCAGTTCCGTCTTTTGTGTGCGCTCGGGATAGCGCCACAGCCCAGCGTCTTTGTGATGTCTTGCGAGCTGAAAACCCAGGGTTGCCACAGATGCAGCCAAAAGCCCTGCCGGTGTTTGATCATATGGCTATTTTCTATCAGGAGGGCGCGAAGCTAGATCCCGACGTTTTGACCGATTCGGATTCCTTTGCACGAAATTATGAGCGCGCGATGAGCGACCAGAATCGCAGGGTGGAATTGCTTAACCCTCTTGCCACAATTAAGAAACGCGGGGCGGCTGAGACAGCTTAAACCGGTGAACATACGATGAGAATCATTTCCCTTCCTTCTCAGCAGGAGGCCCATAATGCGAAGCTGCACCGTAGCGCTCGTCTGCTCTTGGTGTTCTCAATCGCCTGCATTATCTGTACTCTCGGCGTAGTGGCTGGAGCATGGTGGTCCGGCCCTCGCGAATTTGTCAAGCTTCCTTCCCTCATCGGTCCGGATGGCGATTTCCTTGGATCGGCGCTGGTGGTTACGCCCGAACTAGCACTTTGCGCCATAAAGACAGTACCCTCCAACACCTCCATTGAGTTTCAGGACCATTCCAAGATTGGGGTAACCGCAATGCGGACCGAGGCGCTAACGCCTGAGACACAATTGACACTCCTCCGATTGCAGAGTCCGCCTGCAGAAAAGCTCAATTTTCCCAATCTCGCGGAAGCAACAAATGGAACAAAAGCCAAGGCTGCATCAACGGACACGGATTGGGATGGGGCCCTTCAGGAAATTCAGGAAGGGTTGTTCCAGGGACTTCCGCCGATCAACGTTTCGCCCGGCGCACCGGTTCAAGATTCTGCTGGTGCAGTTGTTGGTGTGACGGGCCGCTTCCAATCGATCGGCATCGTCATATCCACGCGGCGGTTGCTGAAGGCCTTTCCCGAATTGACGGGCTCCCGGTGAGTGTATCAGCCGTGGCGCTCCGGAGTGACGGTCCAATTTCAAACTCCAGTGTCGCCGCATGCGTACTGGTTTTTACCGGTAGAACGGCCCAGACAGTTCGGCCACGCCTAATATCCGAGAGCCGCTTAATGGATCAAGGAATCACTGCTGTCAATGTTTCGGCGCAATCTTCGATCGCAAGTGTAGCTCTCGAGCTGGTAGAGCAGGCCGAAGCTGTGCGAACGAGGGCAAACTTCACCTCGAAGTCTGTTGCGATTTTGACAGTCGCCGATCGACATACCGATTGGGCAACTCTCTCCGCGATTCTTGAGAGAGTGGTTTCGGATGTCGCCGGACGGTTCTGGGTTTCGCTGCAGTGTTTGTCCGCAAGTCGTCCTCCTCTCGGCAGCAACCTCATTTTCCAGACGATCTTCAGCATTACAACAGCCTTTCGTGGTGCTCCGCTCGATGATGTGGCTACGGCGGAGTCCCTGCGATATCTGACGGCGGCTTTTGCGCTTTCTATGCCGAGCAGAATGCACCTCGACGGGTTTGAGGCCTTCAGATCGGATGCCAGGGGCACTTGGCTCGTTTCAGTCGAATTTGCTACAACCCGCGACACCGCCAAGCGTGCCCGAGAGGGGCTCAACACGGCGATCAGGCTCGAGCTTTTTCCCGTTCTAAGCGCAAGAGTCCGAGCTGCATTTGAACAACGTGCCAAGGGTATTCGGCTTCCGATCGATGATGACGCTCCTTTCGGACGCCTAGCCGATAGTTGGGTCTTCGCATGCGGGACGCGCGCAACATCAATCCGGGATATTTATTCGAATTTGGCATCATACCCCGGTTCGTCTCACGCAGCATTGCTGGCGGATGAATTGATTCGCATTGAACAAGCCCTCAGCGACACGCCAATTAGTGAAGGAAAGATTGTGGACTGCGAAAGCCTGGTCCGTATTCACCCGTTACCTGCACTCGGACACTCAGAAATACTTCGAAAAACTGATAGTGGGCTTCAACTGGAACGGGAGTACTCCAGGATAATCGATCAGGAATTCTTTACGCAGCAAACCGAACTCAAGCGCCACGTGATAGCCCGGCACCATTCGTGGTGCCGTCCAAATTCGCCGTCGGCCGCGGAGCGCAGATTTTTCAGAGGGGCGTTCGACGAAGCGACTCTGCCTGACCGGCATCGCTCGTTTATGTTCGTTCCCTCCCCGGTGGCGATCGATGATTTCGAAGAGGTGTGGACCCTTGCGGAAACCGCAGCCTATCTCAATTTTGCGCAATTCTAAACGGAGCGTGCGGATATGAGTCTTAGCGAAACCGTCGCCACGGTTCCCATTGCTGAACTGATCTTCTGGCTCTGCATGTTCGGTGGCGCTATTTCCCTTGTGCTGGTCATGGTGAACATAGCACGTATTATTCAATTTGAGAAGCGCATCGGCCAACTGCCTACTACTTCGCTTCCAGACGACGAACCCTTCTCCGGCGAGTCCGAATTCGCGAAAAACGGTAACGCCTATGTGGAATCGTTTCGCCGCTCCGCGACCAGACACATTCTCGAGTCATTTGTTGTGGATCAAAGGAGTGCGCATGTTCGCGGGACGCTTTCCGCAAGCAGCGCCTGGCCTCGAGCCATTGTGGGTCTTTTGGTTCTGGGAAGCCTTCTTGTCACGCTGCTCAATATGCAAATCTCGGTTGCTCACCTGGGCGACGCATTTCGAGGACTGTCCGCGTCGACGTCTAATATAGGCAGTGCCGTGCCGTCACGTGCTCCCACTGCTGCAAAATCAAACTCTCGCCAGGCGAAAGATCCCAATAAGAGAGAGCCGAATAAAAGTGTTTCTTCAGGAGCGAATCCTAACACTGATTCGCAGGGCGATAAGGTCGAGCGAATTCAGAGGGCCATGGCATCCATTGCCGATTCGGCGCGGACAGCTTTTCAGAGGAGCGGTTGGATCATTCTTATCGGGGTGTTGACTCTCGCTCTCAATACGTACGCGACGCGCACGGCGCGTCAATCTTCGTTGAAATTCGTAAAATGGGCGCACACCGCGTACGATGAGGCATTCTCGCAACGGATCTCACGCGATCCTACAAGCCGAATGGCCGATCTGGCAAAGTTGATCAACAAAATGCATGAGATCTCGAGCTCGTTTCAAGAGACAAGCGGCGGACTCGCCGAACTCGGACAATTAGGCATCAAGTTAGATCAGTCAACCTTAGCGATTTCAGACGCTATTTCGAGGCTGCCGGACTCGGTTAGAACCTCTGTCACTGGATTGGGTGGCGAGGTGGCGCGCTACATCAGCGAAGATCTCAAACACCAACTTGAGTACCTCAAGTCTGTGGCGGCCATCTATGGGGACCAAGAAACCCGAATACAAGAGATTCAGAAGATTCTCATAGAAACTTCGCAGGCAACCCAAACCAGCGCCGCGGCCCTAAAGGCACTGCCGGGCGAGATAACCAATCTCCGGAAGTCGATAACGAAGCACGCGGAATCAACCGACGCACTCCGTGAGGATCTTACCGCACTGTCCCGAAAAGTCGACGCCTTGCCTATCATGGATCTCAAAGCAGCCTCGGAAGATATTCATGGCGCCATCCAGAGACTTGCCGATACCGGTAACGCGATTTCAGGGTACGCCACGAAGCTCTCCGAGTTTCTCGCGGGGTGGCGCTCCGCAATACATGGCGAAGTCAATGACGTTTCCAAAGCTGTCGCTAACTCAATGCAGAACATTTCAAGAGAACTGCTAGCGTCTTTGAACGTATCGAATGACGCGACGCGCGCGGCCGTGCAGAAACTGCAGCGCGAGACGGACCGCCTGATGCCTTTACTAGAGAGTCTCGACAAGCGAACCCAATCCCAAGCCAAAGAGTCAGGCGATAGACTATCACGCGTCAGTCAAGAGCTAGAGACCCTTACCAAAGCTGTCACAAGTTTAAATAGTGCCGCTTCCTCGTCGGCTTGGGCACGAATTTTCGGTCGTTCCGATTCTAAGGATCGAAATAGAGCTGCAGGAGCGTGAATATGGACGAAATGAATGAAGAAGGTATTGCTTGGCCGAGTTTTGTCGACTTCTTGTCAACATTTATCTTTGTATTGTTTCTGTTTATTGGCTCCATGCTGTATCTCCAAGCCGGTGATATCGAGACCTCCGAGTTTCTACAAGGGTCAAAGGATCTTCGGGAAGGCTTGGACGCGGAAGGAATCGAAAGTTACATTCGTGGCCGAACCGTAGTGATACCACTAAAGAACCAAGTCAAATTCGAAATAAATCAATCGACGCTTACCGCAGAACATAAGGCGTTCCTGCGAAAGATTGGAGCACGTTTGAGGGACGCCATCAAGTGCAGGCGGATCGTGGTCGTGGGTTATGCCGACGCGACACCGTTCAAGAACGATCCTTTTGGGAATTGGAGGCTCTCGTCGGCGCGCGCCCAAAACGTGCTCGAGTTTTTTCACACCTGTGAAGATTGCGGGTTCGCGGGCGAAATCAAGCAAAAGCTGGTCCTTTCCGGAGAAGGGGCCACAGGTTCGTCAAGTACTGTTCCCGATCAGGCCGCCCGCCGCGTTGATATCATAATAGACTATACTGATGCCTCCGGCCGCTAAGAAATCGGGACGACCCTTCGTTGGGATTGGGGAGCGGGTTTTCTGGCGACGGCGCGCAAGACGTCGGATCTCGGAATTGTCCGCGAGGGTCGACTCGCTACGCGAGGCGGTAAGGTCGCGGACGGCGTTTGGAAAGCACGACGCAAAGTTGATCAAAGACGTTAACCAGAAGCTTGGACAGGCAATCGACGACTGCAGGAAAATCGTCCTCGACAAGCGGGCAGGAAAACATGTCGAGGGAATTGAGCGCATCGGAAGGCAACTGAATTCTGCACAAGAACAGCTTGACATCGCCGTCAGATTGAGCGAGAAGTGGAATCGGCAACTATCGGATTTCTCAGCAAGAGTAGCGGAATTCCACGCACGCTCTGTGAGGATTCCAGGTGCCCTTTTTCAAAAAGAAGTAATGAAGCACGAGGAAGAGGTGGAGCGGGAATCAAAAAAGGCTCACGAAGCAAAGGATAGGAAGAACGTCGAAAACTGTCTTGCCAACGTAGAAAAGTATGTAATAAAGTTGGGAGCGTGTGTTCAAATTGCCGAAGAAACTCGGCTGGGGATTGATGAGTTAGACGCGAATTTGGACAGTCTCGATCCACTCGAAATTTCAAACGATCCAGTGACGCTGGATGCCTACCAAGGTATTCGGACGTCTATTCCGAGGTCGCAAAACCTGATGAGGGAAGGGAACTACCCCGCGGCCCACAACATTCTGAAACAGAATCTGGGGCGCTACCGCGAACTCAGTGAGTTGATCGCTCGACGGCACCGCTACGCACGGGCGGAAATTGACCTCTGGCTTCATCGCCCCTCAGTTGCGGCGAAGTTCGACCTGCGAAGCTTCCCCGAGAATCTGAGCGCTGAACATGTCGTTCGGTGGCACGAGATGCGATTGGAGATTGAAACCCAGGTTCTGGGCAGCGCAAGAAAGAAGAAACGCGAATACGCTGAGGTTATGAAGCAAGAGGATCCAGCGCTTGGCATTATTGATCCATGGGCAGCGACCGACGAAGAAATCATGGGTTTCGCCTCTGCGGTCGTTAAGCGACAGGCACGAATGCCCATCGCTCGTCAGGCGGAGGCAAAGGCTATTCCGTCCGTCGGACCCGACAAAGAGTCAAATGATCCGTTTTATTTCGTCAAGCGCAAATAGAACGGTTTTCAGGCGGCCGTCGAGTCGACGTAAGACCCGACGTTAACTGCGGTTGCGACAGCCAGAGCGCGTGTTGGAGCTTGGTCGTTGGCCGACTGAGCGTCCACTTCAAAGTACTCCGCGAATGCCGCTCTCTGTTCCGACGCAAGATATCGCGTCACCCGACTAAGGAAGTCCCAGGCTGCGGGGCAGTCCTCAAGCACACCTTTTCTTGCCGTCCCGACTATTTCCAGCGCTTTACCAATGGCCGAAATACGGTTCATATTCTGTCTCCGCTTCCTCTATCGACGGTTTCTGAAAGATCTTTAGCGCACATTTGGCGATGGCTCGAAGAAGAATGCAAGGCCTGCGCCGAGCCGCCGTGCGGTCACGAGAAAACCTCACTCACAACGCTAGAACAAAAGGCAGCCAATTCGCCATACTCCGATGGATAGCATCGCGGTCATAACTTTGGGCTCCGCAGCCTCAGCGGTCAACCCCAAGACTGCCAGCATGGGACATCCCATCGGGCAATCCAGTTGGACGAGTCGTCAAGTCGTCATGTCGTATGCGCTGGTGCTCAGGCCTAGCTTTGTTGGGCTGGTCCAAATGCCGGGCGGCGCGTGATCCAACGAGGATGCAGACAGAGCGGCCCACGCATCAGGCACCGGCGGTTCCGCAACGTGCTTTTGGCATTCGAGTTCCGAGTCTCGGCGAAGTCCGATCGATATCCTCTGGAGGTTAAGTTCTAATCGTAGTGGGATTTGTAGCTGTAGGATGCCAACAGGAGCCTCAGGAATCCACCGGCTACGACAGGTGCGCGAGGCCGTCCTGGAACGGGCAGTGCAAATAAATGAGTTGCTTACGAACGGTCGGGGCGAGGCGATTTGAACGCCCGACCCCCTGCGCCCAAGCAAGATTGCAAAACTTCGGCTAGGGGTCCGAAGCAACTCCTCCCTTTTCTGCCGGTTGGGTGCCATTTAGCTACATCCACTACTCTTCAGTTGTAGTCATTTTCGTAGCTGTCATTTCCACCAAGCTTCATCACGGGGATGGCTTCAGGGCGCATCTGCCCTTCCGGCACCTTGCGGAAAGACCGGACGGCTGCCGCTACGATTCTCGCTGCGCACTAGGCTGCTCCCACAGCAGCCCATCAACTTCGCAATCAGGGAGGCGTCCCGCCAAGAGGCATCGACGAGCCGCAAGTCCCCAGATCCCCGTGCCGGAGGAGTTGTTTGCTCCGTGTGTTCGGCGTTATACTGCCGATGCGTTGGTCGAAGGTCCTCCAAAAAGTGCGGTTACCACTTGGTTGTGGAGATCGAAAGCCCGGCGCGGGGTGGCGGTAATGGTATGAAGGAACGACTTAATTGGCTGATCGAGGGTCTACTCGAAGCCAAGCTCTTCTTGCCGGAAGCGATCGAACTTGTCGAGCGCAGCATCATCGAATGTTCGCTTAGGCGGAATGCCTGGAACGAACGGGCCGCTGCGAAGGAGCTCGGAATTCATCCCAGCACGCTTCACCGTAAGATCGGCGCGTACGGAATCGTTGCCGCTGGGAGACGACGCAAAGCGAGGCCGCCCAACACCAACGAACCCCGTTCCCCACTGGTTTTCCTCTGCCATAGCCACAAAGACAAAGAGTTTGTTCGGCAGATCGCACACGATCTCCTAAGATTATCCGTAAGGGTATGGTTCGATGAATGGGAACTTACTTCCGGTGATTCCCTTCACGGCTGCATCGGCAAGGCTATCCGAAGCGCTGCTTTTGTGGCAGTTGTCCTCAGTCCCGATTCTCTTAAATCACGATGGTGCCAGTCCGAATTGCAGGAGGCGCTGGCGATAGAAACGAGGCGCGGAAGGAAGATTGTACTTCCGCTGTTGTGCAAGCGAGTTCAACCGCCAGTGTTTCTAGAAGACCGCTTGTATACCAACTTCAACGTCCGGTATTTCGAGTCCTTAGCTCAACTTGTTGGCTTGGTGAACAAAATTGATCGGCGCTCGTTGCAACTCGAAATCTCTCGGAGTCGCCCCTCTTCTATCCAGGGCGTCCGTCGAGTTCTGCGGAACTGCGGCTGGGAATCCATTAAGTACATACCCCAAAACGAATACGAACGGATGCTGAAGACGCTAAGAGCGGCCGGCATCCCGATATCGGGAAACCGTTTCTATATCATTCCGCAACGTAGCGCTCGGATGTATTGTGGTGCGGCGTAAAGATCTCGCTTCCAACTGCATATCGGGCCCACGCTCGAAAGCGCTACTCTGGATTGGATAAATCCCGGAGACCACTTGCTCATCTCCTTTGGCCGGATGCTTGGCCTAAGCCAGCCACACCACCTAACGGATTGAAATGATTGGAAGATCTTGCTGTTGAGCCGGCCCATCCACTGCGCCCAAGAAAGATCGCAAAACTTCGGCTAGGGGCCTCCGCCAACTCGTTCTATTTCTGCTGTTTGTATGGCCCTTAGCTACATCCACGACACGCCACTTGTAGTCATTTTCGTAGCTCTGATTTCCCTCAGGGTTCATCATCAGAATCGCTTTTACCCCGAACCATTCGCCGGCCGACAGTGACAAATCTCAAGAATGACCGTCCGCCACATTGATCTGATGTCAACTGGCCGTGCGAACGAGCCGCCTGATGGTACTTCTCGAGGCTGTTTCTGACGGGTTGCGATTTGAAGATTACCTCGCCTCGCTACCGAGGCACCGCTGTTGCCGGTCATCAGGAATCGTCGTTTTTGGAACGAGCTTCGGCGGCGCTTAGGCGCCTCGGCTGGTCGCTGCGCCGCATCCAGAAAACGACGGGCGTATGCTGCGACGACGGCTGCCTACCTTGAAGGTATCCGCAGTCGGCAGCCGGCCGCCGCGCGTATGGTAACGCCGTTGCCTCCAAGACCGGCCAATGGGGTGACCACCGACTCCCGGCCACCAAAACAGACCAACTCGATCGCCGCCGAGTCGGAATCCGCAAAAGCCGCCAACGAGGTAGTCGGCGACACTGCCGCGGGCGTGCCCCCGGATTCGACCAACGGAGCCGTCCCGCAAGCGCTCGTTCATTCCGAGGTCCGGCGGCCATTGTAAACCGCAACCGTCGCTTGTACGACGCGTGACACTGTATCTGTACCGAGGTACAATCTGGCGTAGACCTCGTCGAGGTATCAAATGCGTAGGGCGGAATCTACTGGGCAGCCAAACTCTGACCGAAACGGCCGTGAAGCCAAAAGATTAAACCTCATGGTTCCTTTGCAAGGACCCCAAGGTCAGATGCTTGGCACTCTCCAAGTTGAGTTTCCGTCCTCCTCTCATCGTAAGGCGGATGAACTCGAACTTTTGCAGTCCTATTCAAGAAGGTTAGTCGATCTGTTGGTGCGTTCGTTCAGCAAGCATGACCTATTGTGATCTAATTTATCTAATTTAGCTCTTCCACGGCATCAGAACCCACTTTAGGATCGCGCTTTTGCCCATCTTGAGGATGATTCGCATGGGTTTTATGGATTGCTACCGGTTCGTTAAACGGGAGTTGAGGTTCGGCACCCTGCGGGGAAGTGGGATCTCGCGAAGGAGCGGGCCGGAACGTAGAGGAAAAACCACGGCGAACGACAGGTGCGGATAGACTTGGCGTTGCGCGGCCACCGCATTCTTGGCGTTTAGAGCCTAACGGAACTCAGCTCCATCTGGTGATTTCATCGTCAATTTTGCTTATAGCGTGCACGCTGTCATCCGGCTGGTTGTCAGCATAGTCGGCGAATTCGTCTTCGAAGTCCTGAACTGACCGGAGTACCGTGGGCGCGTGTCGTGTCACGACGGTCTGATAAAACCCGATGTCCCCATAAGCCAGAGCTTCAGCTTTCATGTAGTCACCTAACATCGTCAGAGTGCCGTGAGGTGGTTCATGCGAAAAGACCACTTTAACCTTTTCGGTGGGCATCTGCTCGAAGAATCGACGAAGAGTTTGGAGCCGCGCGACGATCACGGATGGTCCGCCAATTCCATCCCATGAATCGATGGGATCGAGGTGCAGTATAAGGCGGCAGCCAGCTTCACGGGCATGACGAGACAATTCACGTCTCTCAGCCCACTTGTTGCGTCGCTCCTGTTCGCTGAGGGGGCGTTTGTAGTGCGTAGCCCACAATGCTGAAGATGGAGGCCGGTCGGGCATCGCAAATGCTGAAAGACGAGTGCGCTTTCTAACAACTGCGTAACGCTTCGCATCGGTCAGCTCTTTTGCAATGCGAGCAATCAAAATCGGCCGTTCCTCCGGCAGTCTTGCCACTTCGACGCGCATGGCCGTTGGGCTTGCACCGGCACGGCCGACGATCGCGTCGAAGTCTTGGTTGGCCAAGGCAGTTTCAAGACCGGAACCGTTCTGGTCAAATTGAAGTGCCTGCAGACGGCCAGCCAATTCTTGGAGGGGCTCTGTATTGACGGCGAGCGATATGATGGGAAGGTTTAAGCCCAAAGCGTATCCTACTTCTTCGTGCACCCAAGCGCTATGTCTGGAATTAGGCGTGACGAGTGGAACGACAAAATGGGAATATGAGATCATTTGCTCAAGCGTTTCCCGCCACGGAACCCCGGCTTGCATGTCTCCGTCCCACATCACGTCGTGACCCAAGGATGTAAGAGCCGTCCGCAAGCGCATGCCGAGCATGTGATCTTGGCGGTCATAGCTGATAAAGCATCGATAGTTCATCGGCCTTAAACTGTATTAGTGCGTGGAGCCCCAAACATTCACTTCGTCGCAACTATTGTAAATGGCGCGATGCCCAGTCCGCAATTTTATCATGCAGGAGCGAGTAGTCGGGCTTGCCAGAATTTGAACACCGCCGAACTCGCGGATCTGCCGCCGAGCTTTCTGAAAGAACTCACTTACGCCCGCCGGCATTCGGGCACGCATACGAAAAGCCCGCCCCGGCGATGACTGGCGGAAATGCTTGTCACCCCCGAGTTTCACCGGCTTGATGGCCAGCTGTATCCAAGTCACGCCTCGCGGAGGAATCGCGCGGATTCCTCCGGCGGTACTGGGTTAATATCGACGCCGGTATTGAATTCGAAGCCGCCGAAGCCGTCAATATTTGGAGTGATTACAAGGTGCCAATGATAGTACGCCAGCGACGTTTTCTTGGACCGGGGCGCTGTGAACGACGAAATTATACGCCGGACGCCGCAAAACCTTGTCAATCTTCCTCATCGTCAAGCGCAAGACCGCAGCCAAGTTCTTGACGACGGACCCGATCGAATCTTCGAAATGTGACTCGTGTCGCATCGGCAGAATCCAGATTTCGAAAGGAAATCGGGGTGCGTAAGGTTGGAGTACAATAAAATTGTCCGATTGCGCCACTAGGCGTTCCGCAGAGGCCATTTCGTTTTGGAGCGGCGAAGCCACGTATTTTAACGAAATCGTCCAGTGAATCCGGAAGCCGTGAGAATCGGGAGCTGCAGTTGCTGGTTTTCTTTCAGGTGCACCGGCTCCAGGGGCGCAGAACGTCGGGTTCGTATACAGCCGACAAGGTCATTCGTCGCCATCATTACTGCTCGGCCCGGCGGACGTTTCAAAGGCGGCACCGCCGCGCCCTTTTTCCCCCGCAGCCTGCCAAACCTGGCGGTCCCTTCCGGTAACCACCGGAGCGCACCTGCCCGTCGCCTTTGGCCTAGGCCAGGCATAAAGCTTAACCCGTTGATATGACGGAACTAACGCCGCTGGAACAAGCCATCCACTGTGCCCAAGGAAGTTCACAAAACCCCGGCTAGGGGTCTGAAGCAACTCCTTTTGATACAATGGCTTCCGCGGAGTGTTAGCTACATCCACTACTCTTCAACTGTAGTCGATTTTGTAGATGGTGATTTCAATTCGGTCGCGCCAGCGAATCGGCCGGTGAGCGCACCTGTCGTCCCGCCACAATGGCGGGATGACAGCGGGCCTACTTGCGAGTTGGAATCGTCGCCGTCATTCGGCGTACTGTCCTGACCGACAGGAACAAAGGGCCTGCTTTCGGCAATCGGACCCGCCGCACGCGCGAGAATTCTTCGTATAATTTGGGTTCTGGCGCACAGGAAACTAAGGAGCGCGGGTGAGCGGATTTAACTGGAACGTCGATGCTCTTAAGCAACACGTAGCAGACGGAGCGTCTCTGAAGGAAAAGCTTAAGGCGAAGGTCGCCGGCTGGCCTACAGAAACGTTTCGGGGCGAGAACGTGCGGCAAGCTGTGGAGGCGGAGGAATTCCGAGAATTGATTGCAAACGCCAAAGCGTGGTTCAACTACTCAGAAATGCTCTGCCGTGGTGTGCTGACATATGACCTGGACCGCTCCGGTTTGCTAGCGGCATTGAGTTCCCTTCTGAAGACGTTCTTCAAGCGATATCCCGGCCCAGTCGGGTACATCGACGAGATTGATTCACATTTTGGTACTGCATTCTCCATACTTCGCGACCTCTATGTCACCCAATCGTGGCCGAGCCAAACCGCGTTCATCTTGATGTGGATGGATCCCAAAAAACCAGAGCTGCTCGATATCCTTGCCGTCTTCAAAGATGTCTTCTCTGAGTTTGGCATCAAGGCACAACGGGCCGATGACTTTCAGCACCAAGATGTGATCACACAGCTTATCCTTAATCAGATTCGAACTGCTCAGTATCTTGTTGCCGATCTTACCGGTGCACGGCCGAACGTCTATTATGAAATAGGCTACGCGCACGCACTAGGTAAACAGCCATTACTGTTCCGAAAGGCAGGAACGCGTCTCCATTTTGATCTTTCGCTGCATAACGCTCCCGAGTATCGAAATATCACTGAGCTGAAGGACCTTTTGCGCAAGCGCCTTCTCACACTCCGTGGACGACACGTTGCTGACGCGGACTCAACCATCAAGCGGAGTGTAGGCTTATGATGCTGCTGATCTGCCCGAACAAAACATCTCGCGCAATGGTTTTTTCTAAATTACCAGTCGGGAGATAAGCGACAACGTGGATTCTATGGTTGAATAAGGCCCGGCTGCCGATCTTCGCGTAACTTGAGACCCTATCAGATCGCCAGAGTGGAGAGATAGAGGTCTAACTCGATATCGTCAGGACATGAAGTGCTAGTTGAATCTAGAGCGTCGACGATAGTGACAGACCATTCACCGATCGGATTGACATTATAGCATGAGGTTGCACCACAGATTTCGGGAAGTATACGCTCACCTCGGCGAGTCACCCCGGAGAGTCTGCAGCGGATCGGGTCGCTTTTACCCTCCATGTTCGTTGCTTGCTCAAGGCTAGTCTTCTTGTTGGGTCCATAGATCATTGTGGTCATACTTGGCAGCTCAAGGTTGATAGTCCATAAGCGCTCAGAGTGCGAGCTACGAACCCAACCAACAATTCCTCGTATTCTGATGTAAGCCTCGCCACCAAACATTGTCTCAGGAACCTTAAACTTCCAAGTACGCGTATTCGTGCCGCTGTCCCAAGTGGAACCCGCAGCAACTTTTACTGAAATTGGCAGCACGTAATTGTGAAAACGGCGGGTCATTGCCGCCAGCCAAGTGGCCGTTCTCCTTGTCCATAGTACGATGTCATCAAAGCTATTAACATTGTCATCGAGCGCGGGCAATTTTTCGTCCCGCCCGTAGATATTGGTAACTCCTTTTGCTACGGCTTTCAAGCGATCGTGAGAATCCGTCAAGGCTTGATGAATCCGCTTGCTAGTATTTGCCATCTGCTGCTTAAAATCTAAGAATCCTGTGACATTGATAAACGCCAGTTTCAGATGGACAAGATCTTTCTCCAGTTGCGCTCGCTTCTTCAGGAATACACGATTCTGGTCATCCCAGGTGAGCTGATCCTGGGCGGCTGCAGCCGCTGAATCCGTCGAGGCTTTCAAACCGGCTACACTCTCGCGCGATGCCAGCAATTCATATTCTCGAACAGCGGTCTCCACAACTTGAATCTGGTTCGCAATGTGGTACACCAGATCTGGTGCCGTGCACGATTCGCCAGCAGCAGGTTTACCGAACATCGGGGGCCCCATCCAGGGCACTTTAGGGTCGGGTCCACCAAGCCCTGACCTTGTCACATATTGCAGATTCGCTGCACCAGTCCGTACCGTGTCCTTGCCTTGCTGAAAGAGACTGTGTGCTATTGCGCAGTTATTATAGGCGGACTGGTAGCCCTGGCTTAGGCGCTGGAGTGAGTCAAGTTGATTTTTCGAAACATTGTATGGTGTCTCGAATGGCAGTTTTCCTTCCTCGTCGGTTAATTCTATTTGCTTCAGGCTGCGCTCAACATCTAGTCTTAGAGTCGCCCATTTCTCGCTTGCGGTCTGAAACAAAGTCCGATCCGCTAATGCTCGATCCAACAATGCGCTGGCCTGTTCAAGCAGTGGTTCGCAATCTCGCCACCTGAAATCATTCGGTGCTGAAACACCGGCGGTTTGGCTGATCCCTTCCATTAGATTGAATTTGGACGCGGCTGCGAGATCCATCGTCGGGGGTATCAGTGCGTTCAGTTGTAACTTATCCTTCAGGGCTTCTTTCAATTGATCGAAGTTCATGTCATTCTCCTGTGTATTCAGCGAGAGGTCGATAGCCCTTGCAAACGCCTTCGTTAAGGCGGAGTGGATGATCGAACGGAAGGTGCGGGAAGCGGCGATTGACTTTTGGAAGCTGGCGCGTCCGCACGGGCATCACCCCTCCCCTGATTGCCTTTAGAGTCAGAACCGTCGATCTTCGGGGATTCTCGCACGGCATCCAGGGCCTTTCCAAGGATCTCTCCGGCGGCTCTGATTCGCTCTATACCCGGACCCTTGAGGAGGTGGCGGCTCTCTTGCACATTGTCAATTGTGCCGATTACAGATTCCGCCTGAGGAAACACCGTTGTGATGCCTAATTCAATGGGATGGAGTGCTTTGTCAATGCCCTTCAGAGCTTCCCGCATGTTTTTGTTCGTGACCAACTCAGCGACACCACTCGACATCATCCCCGTGCCGCCGGCCAATGCCATTCCCGTAGCCCAAGCCTTTCCCGCAGCGAGTTCAAGCGCTTCGGCGGCGAGGATTTCGGGAGCGCCAGCTAGCACAGCGCCGAATACGAGTCCACCAGCAACGACCTCTATTGCTCCGATCGCTCGCACAGGTATAACGATGTCATGAAAAGGGTCGCGCATTCCAGAGAAGAGACGATCCATACAGTTCCATTGTTGATGCTAGTCGGCGAGTGTATCACGAAAACGCATGTTTGCGATGATCTTGCAGCGAACCGGCGATGTGGTTGAATTCCAAACCTTCAAAGCATGTGCGAGCAATCAAGGGAGAGTCAAAAATTCTAGAACGCGTGAGTCGGGCCCGAAGGCGCTGTGGTTGAGTTCTCCGCATGATGAAGCGCGTTTCTAGTTCTACAGTGAAATCGGGCAGCGCCCAGATACCATTCGAATATGAGGTTCTAGGCGGGGCCCCAATCCCCTCACGGCGGCCGGTTCGTCTGCGGCCAACTCGCCGCGACCAACTATGTGTCACTCGCGGAGGTTCAAGTTTTTTTCGGCCATACGTCGGTAGATCTCTCGCCGCGTCCGGAATGGGTGCCATCCCCTACGTACGCCTTCAGAGCCTACCCGACAGTCACTGACGCTAACGAACTGAGGGCCGCTGGGTTCGCGGCGTCAGAGCACGCGGACGGCTTCGATTGCGGGGTTGGGCTTTTTTTTCAAGTCCGCTCGCTAGGGCTGCACTGCCCGGATGGTTTTCCTCAGGTGATTACCAGAGCGCACATGTCCAACGCCTTTGGCCGGGGGCTACACCCCGGCCAGGGTGACACGTTAAGCTCTTGATAATCTGCAAGCTACGGCGTCCGAACACGCAGACCCACTGCGCCCAAGGAAGATCACAAAACTTCGGCTAGGGGTCTGAAGCAACTCCTTCGGACGCAAGGAGTTACGCAGATGTTAGCTACATCCACTACTCTTCAGCTGTAGTCGATTTTGTGGCTGGTGATTTCAACACTGTCGCGCCAGCGAATCGGTCGGTGAGCGCACCTGTCATCCCGCCAAGATGGCGGAATGACAGAGGGCCTACCTTTCGAATTGGAATGGTGGCCAGCATCGGGATTGACCGTCCGGGTCAAGGCGAGGTGACCTGAAATTAGCCTTGCTGCTTTTCTCCCGCAAACGTGCGATCGTCTCGGCCGGCGTCCTCCGGAGGCCCTGGAAGGAGAGCGGGGTCGTGGACGAGCCAACTGTTGTGCATCGATACGGTCGTTCTTGCGGAGGCTTGCGCTGATCAGCTTCACCTTGTGCGGGTTTGCCACGATCACCTTCATGCCCGTACTCCGCCAGTTGCCGGCTCACCCATGGCGAATGCGTCCCCACCTCCAGTGCTACCCGGCCGGACACGGGCATCTTCTCGAAACAGCGAACTCAGACCCGTCTTGGTTGTCGGCAACGCCGCTTCACTGACCACCTCGCCGTCTTCATTCAAAATGCAGTAACGGCTGTGGCGATCCCCGAGGTCTAACCCTATCGTCAGCCTCGTTGTGTTTGCCAACTTCCCAATCCGCCTTTTTTCGTTCTTCGCGACGGGTCTTTTGCTTCTGTTTCGCAGTGGCATTCTTCATATATCCGGTCTCCTGTTTTGCACCTGCTTGAGTACGCTATTTGGGAGCTTATCGCATCCCGCCGGGAGACCCGCCTCATACCCTCTCTGTAAGTTACTGACGCTACAGAGCCGCGCGCGTCAGCAAGCCGTAGTTTGACTTACGCCACAGGGCTGCAAAATTAACGGCGCGTGGTGCAACGCCCAGATTTTTCTGCAATGATGCCAGACGCGAGAACCCGGAAACGGCGAAAGATATGCCAGACTCACAGTTAAACGAGCAGCCGCCGGCGCTCCGCCGCGGCGCCTTGAAGGAACCTCAATGGCGTGGTAAATAAGTTTAGGGGCAGTCCTTTGAACGGCAAAGTGTCAAGGATGCTGCAAGTCTAGAGTGTCAAGGATTTTCCCAGCCGATCAGCCACGGACTATTAGGGCAGCTGCCTCAGACATCGCCAAATCTTGTTTTTTTCCGTTGGACATCCAGAACTTCTTGATAGCAACTGTTCACAATGCAGTGTTCAATTCACGCTGGACCGTGTTAAAAGTTACGAACCCAGCCCAAGACGATGGCGATCACCTAATCGCCCACCAAGGCCTCTTCAGTTCCTCGTTGGTAATTCGTAGCAACCGATTATCGAGAGTGACTAAGGCGTAGCCGTAATGAATTGCCGTCGCCATAATAAGCGAGTCGTTCTTTCCTAGTATGTGTCCGTGGTGCGCCCGGGCGACCGATGCAATGCTACGTATCCTCTCATTTAATAAAACGCAGCGGAACGACCTCAGCAACAAGAGTTCATCCCGAAAGTCCTGGAACCAACGACGATCCAAGCCATAACGTGATGCAAAATAGGCGGGGCTGATCATCGGGGATTCGCCGCGGGACCGGTGCAGAAGCCCAAGTAGAGCATCCTCATCGAATCTGACATTCGTTCGGCGGCCCCGAGCACTTCGAATGGATGGACTCAAGCACAACAGTTCTTTAGCGGTCACGATGGAATAACAGGCTGGTCCGATTTTCTTGTTCAACACGTCTGGCTTTGGTCCGACCCGCCGAAGGTGGTCAATCAAAACACTGGTATCCGCTAACGTCACGGCGCATCACTGATAATGCTCAGGTGCGTTGATTTGGAATAGGCAGGTGGACACCACAATATGCGACGATCGTCTTGTCCAACGCGCCATCAGTCTCAAAAAACAGTTGTAGGCAGTTTTTCCGGTCTCCGCCGCCTAGATCGAGATGTTGATAAATGCGTCGTTTCTGTCCGTCCACGACAAAATCACGAAAGCGACCGTATTTTCGATAGTCGTTCTTCACCGTATCGCTTTCCGTCGGCGAGTACTGGGTGAAGCCTCGCTGTTTGAGTTGGTCGTCCCACGATCCCATCGATTTGCGTGCCTTGATGGCATCTAATGAGAGACGGCCGACCTCGCGGATCGCCAGCAACGCCCGATAGACCTCTTCCGGACGCGCAAAATCTGAGATCTGGGCCGCGCGCCGGGCATCATCCAGCACGAGAAGATCGTGCCCGAAATCCGCTTCGGCCTGAGCAAGTGCAGCCGCTACAGAACCAAACTCCAATACGCAACACTGCTCCGTTTCCGCGGGATCCTCTGCCTCTAATGCCTGATATTGTTGAAATAGATTGAAATTCTCCTGAACGTCACGCAGCTGAGCTGCAAGACTCTCGTGGTCAGCCTGCAATGCACTTAAACGGACCGTGAGGTCTGCGTTCTCTCGAATGGCTAGATCCAAGAGTCCCTGGACGTCCTGCAAAGTGCTCGCAGCTGCGCGCCCCTCCTGCAACTGCTTTTGCAGCTTTGCAGAGTCCTGAGCGCGTTCGGCGTCCAGGCGTGCCTGAATTTCGCGGACCACCCTAGCATCTGCATACCTGGCAACTGACACGTGCGAAAGATATCCAAAAAGCCGCTTCTCCAATGGCTTCTTCTGGTAAGCGAACCGTTCCAGTTGGGCCGGAAAATACAACCGGTGATGCAAGGGGTTGGAGTCGCGCGAAAGCGCGGGCCAGTAGATCCGCACGCAGCCATTAAAACACGACAACGGTCTACCAATCACATCAGTTAACGCAAATGCAGCCCACTTATCGAGTACAACTACTTGCGCGAATCCGAGTAATTCTTGGTGTAACCTGTCAGGATCAATGACCGGGCGATCCGTGAACTGGTCATGCGTAACAACAAGGAAGGGAATCGAGCGCTTCGCATCGAGCAACTCCTCCTCCACAAATTCGCGAACATCCTCACACGGGACCTCGAGCTTTTTCGACAGGAGTGGCTGATCCCCAACCCAACACGGATATGCCGCAAGCAGATCGGACACAAGTCGCGGACGACCGAGCGCGATTTGAGTCGGACGCACCACGTAGGATGTGGAGGAAACGCCGACCTGCATGCCGAAATGCAGCCGTTCGGTTGTGCGGGCGACGAGTACGTCTGTTGTCCAGCGCAAGTGCGGATCACTCCCATCCGGATGTACCCATCGCGTGCGGTGCCACCCCGCATCACCAACAGCCGCATGACTAACGTTGACCGCGTGATCCGCGAGCGGCACGAGCGTTTCCGTGTCAGGATGAAGTTCAATGGTCGTATTCCACTTGCGTACATAGCCCGCAACGATCCACGAGAGCACACGCTCCTGCACCTGCTTAAAGAGGACCATCGCATCCGCATCCGGGCCAGCTTTCCAGCACAGTGGGATCCGAAGCTTGGAATTCACGTGACTTGAAGTCG
>JADMIO010785037.1_pt1 | contig 37001 bp, 33 predicted proteins | sample 8958161 | NCBI WGS metagenome assembly JADMIO01 (sample SAMN16585339, study PRJNA669376) | soil metagenome | isolation source: Crop rotation soil | place: USA: Cullars Rotation, Alabama | collected 2011
CTTTCCCCCGCCGGCGCGAATCGATTGAGTCGCATGCGGTTTGGCTGACGCCAGGGCATCGGTGTTTGCTGAGTCAAATCCGGCTACAGACATTTGCGCACGTTAACCTGGTTCGCTCGCCGGCAAGTTACTTCCGGTCTTTACCTTTGTTTCGGCCATCGCCGCTTCCGCGTCACGCGCCACCGCGCGCAACGAAAGGCCGCGCTGCAACAGCAGTATCATACCTGTTGCGGCCCAAAAGACATCACGCGCCTTGCGAACAATCGCCAATGTTACTCCGGTGGTCATGGTGAATCCTAAGACCTTCGAAACGCGTCCGGTGCCGGCTTCGTCCGCGCCCATGCGCAGCGGAATAAATTTAAAGCCGACGGTGATCACTCGATTGACTGATTCAAGAATGAACGCCGTCAGAAACGTCGGCTGAAGATCGGGACTGATAAAACTCAAGGTCACGTAAATCTCGGCCACCCCAGCCAAATGAAAACAGCCCTCGAGCATCAGGATGGGCAGGAAGCGCGACGAATGGGTTTGGTAAAACCCATAGATGCGATCTTCGAGCGCGTGGCCTTTTTCGATCCACTTTTCGTTCAGACCACGCCGGCTGAGAAACCTGGCGCCGCCGCTGATAAACCTCAATCGCCTGGTGATCAGCAAAATACCCAGTGCAATCACCACCGCGATGATCGCCATCGTGATGATGCTTATCAGCCGCAAGCCTTTCGGCAGGGTAAAGCTCAACAGGAAGGCAACCATCCCGGAAAAAATGAAGAGGGCCACTGATAAGGCATAAAAAATATTTTCGATGGCGAGCGCGGAAAAACCGGCCATCAGCGGAACTCGATCGCGAATCAGCGCGGGCTTGGCCGGCTCAGAAACGATAAAGCCGGCAAAGGGCAGGATGTTCCCGATCGCATCACCCATGATGCGTGCCCGAAAGGCGTCGCGGAAGCGCAGCTTAATCGGAGCTTCCATGCACAGCGTCCACGCCAGCGAGCGAGCGATTTGCCGGATAGCGGAAATCGCGATGACCAGTACAAACCCCGCACCCAACCGGCGGATTCCATCGAATATTTCGTTGAGTCCGGCTTTTCTGACAAAGTATCCAAACAGCGCCAGACCCAAAAGAAGCGAAATCACTCCGAACGGAGTGACCCCTTTTCGTTTTGAAATTTTCCCTGAGTTCTCAGTCATATTTGCGTACGTGACAACATAAATGATTGCGCGAGGGATGTCCAAAAACAAAGTGCGTGCCGGAATATCTAAATTACAGAACCACAGCAGCCACGCAGGCCTTTGCCCTGCTGCCCTTTGATCTTCAGCAGGCGTTGACGCCCTGCGAACCAATTGGGAGGGGCAGGTTTTATCCGGAGCTGGGGCAGGATAACTCCGACAATTGAAGTCCGGATTCGTGGCAGGGTCTTCAATCTATGGTTGTTTTGGTCTTACCACAGACTGGGCTCCGTGCCACCTCTTTTTGCGTTTTGCCTGACGCGTTTATTATGATGTCGATACATTAGAACGTCATCCAATTTTTCCGCGGCCGGTTAATATGACTCAAACCCAGACTGCAGTTGAGCAATCCCTGGGGCGTCCATTGTCGACGCTCTCAGAAGACGAGCAAATGTTTCGCGACAGCGTGCGCGAGTTCGCCGAGGGCGAGATTCGCAAACGCGTCGAAACTATGGACGAACAGGGATACCTTGATCCCGATCTGACCCGGCAGTGTTTCGAGCTGGGCTTGATGGGGATTGAGACGCCGGAAGAATTCGAAGGCGCGGGCGGCTCGTTTTTTCAGGCCATCCTCGCGGTTGAAGAGCTTTCACGCGTTGACGCGTCGGTGGGTGTCTTTGTCGATGTGCAGAACACTCTGGTGAATAACGCGGTCATTCGCTGGGCCACGCCTGAACAGAAAAAGAAGTACCTGACGCAACTGGCCACCGGAAAAGTTGGCGCCTATGCCCTGAGCGAAGCCGGCTCAGGCTCAGATGCTTTCGCGATGCAGACGCGCGCGGTCGACGCCGGCGATCACTTTGTCCTGAACGGGCGAAAACTCTGGATCACAAACGGCAAGGAAGCTGAAATCTTCGTGCTGTTCGCCAACGCCAATCCGGAAGCCGGCTATCGCGGCATTACCGCCTTCATTGTCGAAAAAACCACGGAAGGTTTTTCCGTGGGTAAGAAGGAAAACAAGCTCGGCATTCGCGCGTCGTCCACCACTGAGTTGATTCTGGAAGACTGCAAAGTGCCCAAAGAAAACGTACTGGGCGAAGTCGGCAAAGGCTACAAGACTTCGATCGAGACTTTGAATGAAGGGCGCATCGGCATTGGCGCGCAGATGATCGGCATTGCCCGCGGCGCATTGGAAAGTGCGCTGGCGTACACGACTGAGCGCAAGCAGTTCGGCAAAAGCATCAACGAATTTCAGGGCGTGCAGTTTCAACTCGCGGAAATGGCGACCGAACTCGAGGCGGCACGCTTGATGGTTTACAACGCCGCACGCATGAAAGACGCCGGTCTGAATTTCGTCAAAGAAGCAGCGATGGCCAAACTCTTTTCTTCGCGCGCGGCCGAACGAATTACTTCAAAGGCGATTGAATTGTACGGCGGCTATGGTTACGTGAAGGACTATCCGGTCGAGAAATACTGGCGCGACTCGAAGATTGGCGCCATCTACGAAGGCACTTCGAACATGCAGCTGCAGACAATCGCAAAGCTGATTATTGGTGGGAAGTGATTCACTCTCTCAGTGAGGGCCATCACATATCGAAACTGACCTTGAGAATGAGGTCAGTACCACCTGCGGTAGCAGGTGGGTCTCTGATAAAGAACACCCGTCCGCTACCGCGGTTGGTGCTGACCTTATCGTTAGTTTGAGTCAAGTAAGGGATCGGGTGACGGAATATGACAGCATCGCGTATTGAGGTCTTCGAACAAATGTTAACCGCCGATCCGTCAAACACGATGGTGATGTTCGGACTGGCCAAGGAGTACGAGAAGAGCGGCGACGAAACGAAGCTGATCGAAACGCTGGAAAGATACATCGCCACCGCTGACGACGAAGGGAACGCTTTCGGCATGCTCGCGCGTGCTTACGAACGAACGAAGCAAGCCGACAAAGCGCAAGAGGCTTACGAACGCGGTGTTTCGGTCGCGACGGCGCACGGCCACCCGGGCATGGCCGAGGAGTATCGCCAGATCCTGGAAAGTGAATATCCTAAATGAGCGACACCAAAGTTCTCAGACTTGTGAAAAAGAGCGAGGGCGGACTTCCTGAAGAGGCCTTCACCGCGAAAGCTGTCGCCAGGCCTGAACCCAAACCGGCTCCAGCGCCGATCATCAAACCCGCGCCGCCACCGAGGCCGGCCAAACCCGCCAAACAGCGCGAACGCGAATCGCCCAGACTGAGCCGCGAACAGATGCTGCAAATCTTCAGCACGATGTACCGCTCGCGCCGGCTCGATGACAAAGAAATCCAGCTGAAGGGGCAGAACCGCATCTTCTTTCAGATCAGCGGCGCCGGCCACGAGGCCATTCTGGTGGCGGCCGGTATGTGCCTCAAGCCCGGTTACGATTGGTTCTATCCGTACTATCGCGATCGCGCGTTGTGCCTGCAGTTGGGCATGACGCCGCTTGAAATGCTGCTTTCAAGCGTGGGCGCTGAAGCCGATCCGAATTCGCATGGACGCCAGATGCCTTCGCACTGGGGCCACAGCAAACTCAACATCGTTTCGCAGTCGTCCCCCACTGGCACACAGCTCTTGCAGGCGGTCGGCTGTGCGGAAGCGGGTTACCGCGCAAAGCTGATCAAGGACCTGAAGAAGCGCATCAAGAAGTTTCACAATGATGAGGTGGTTTATGTTTCGCTCGGCGACGGGACCACCAGTGAAGGCGAGTTCTGGGAAGCGCTGAACACGGCGTGCAATCTGAAACTGCCGGTGGTGTTTCTGGTCGAAGACAACGGCTACGCGATCAGCGTTCCGGTGGAAGTGCAAACCGCCGGTGGCGACATCTCGCGCCTCGTGAAGGGATTTCCGAACCTGTTTGTGCAGCGATGCGACGGCACTGACCCGATTGAATCACTGGTCACCATGCGCCGCGCGGTCGAAAACTGCCGCCGGAATCGTGGGCCCTCTTTCGTACATGCGAAAGTCATTCGGCCTTACTCGCATTCACTTTCGGACGATGAAAAGCTCTATCGCGCCGATGAGGAACGCACCTCAGACGCGGAACGCGATCCGATCAAGCGCTTTGGTGGCCATCTGATCGATGAAGGCGTGATTGATCAGGACGGCTTGCAGAAGCTGAAGGACGAAATCGATCGGGAAGTAAATGAGGCGGCGGACGCGGCTCTGGCCAGTCCGCAACCGGCGCCTGAGACCGCGAAGCTCTTTGTCTATTCGCCGGACGTCGATCCTACTGCGAAAGAATTCGATACGGAAGGACAGGTCGAACTCAGCGGCAATCCCGGCACCATGGTCGATTTGATCAATCGCTGCCTGCACACTGAGATGAAGCGCGATCCGCGCGTCGTGGTTTTTGGCGAAGACGTGGCCGATTGCTCACGCGAAAAGTCTCTGGACAAAGTTAAGGGCAAGGGCGGCGTCTTCAAAGTCACCGCGAACCTGCAGCGCGAGTTTGGCAGCGCACGCGCCTTTAACTCGCCCCTGGCCGAAGCCAACATCGTGGGGCGCGCTATCGGTCTCGCTACTCGCGGCCTGAAGCCGGTCGTCGAGATTCAATTTTTTGACTACATCTGGCCTGCCATGCACCAGATTCGTAACGAGCTGGCGTTGATGCGGTGGCGCTCAGCCAACGACTTCTCATCGCCGGTGGTGATGCGTGTGCCGGTGGGCGGCTATTTGAAAGGCGGCGCCGTCTATCACTCGCAATCCGGTGTGTCGACTTTTACTCAGATTCCCGGACTGCGGGTTGTGTATCCGTCGAACGCACTCGATGCGAACGGACTTTTGCGCACGGCGATTCGTTGCGACGACCCGGTTTTGTTCCTCGAGCACAAACATCTTTACCGCCAGGCCTACAACAAATCGCAGTATCCCGGCGATGACTTCATGGTTCCCTTTGGCAAGGCCAGGACAGTGCGCGAAGGATCTGATCTTTCGATCATCACTTACGGCGCGCTCGTGCAGCGTTCACTGGTGGCCGCCAGGGAAGCAGAAAAGCAGGGCATCAATGTCGAGATTATCGACCTGCGCAGCCTGAGTCCGTATGACTGGGAAGCGATTGCCGAGTCGGTGAAGAAGACCTCGCGCGTCATCGTCGCCCACGAAGACTCACTGTCGTGGGGCTACGGCGCCGAAATCGCTGCGCGCATTTCCAACGAACTCTTTGAATACCTCGACGCTCCCGTGCGTCGCGTGGCCGCGCTCGACACCTTTGTCGCCTACGCGCCGCAACTCGAGGATGTGATTCTGCCGCAAGGTGCGGATGTGCTGGCGGCGATTGTGGGCATACGTGGTTACTGAGTCTTTTCTGAACCGATTTGCAGCCAGCCATGTTCCTGCCCAACGGAAAGCTCGCCATTGTTGACATCAGAAAGTTGCGCGATTATTGCCTTAACCCAGACAATCCGAGGGGATGCGCCAAAGCCAAAGTCTTTCTTAGTGCCCTAGGAATTACGGTCAATGATTCCGAGATGTTGCGCACCCGGCTGTTGGAGGTAGCAGCGGCTGAAGACGCAGCGATCGGCGAACTTGACCTTTATGGCCAGCGCTATACGATAGACTTTGAAATGGAGACCGAAACCGGAAGAGCGGGGCTGCGGAGCGGTTGGATCATCTTGCGTAGCGAAAGCGCGCCGCGTTTGACGACCTGTTATGTGAAGAAGAGGAAAAAGTGATGTCCAAAAAGAGAATCAAATTGCTTGATACGGTCGCCCTGGTCGACGACTTACCGGAACGCAACCTAAAACGGGGCGAAGTCGGAACGGTTGTGGAGATTCTTGCGCAAGGTGTTTTCGAGGTGGAATTTTCCGACGACGATGGGCAGACCTATGCTGAACTTGCTCTCCGCGCCGACCAGCTTATTGCGCTTCATAATCAGGGCGAGAAGCTGAAGATTGTCGCTTGAACTCCGGTCTTTTCCCCACGACCTACCTCATGACCTTGCCATGAAATACATTTTTGGCGCGCAATAAGTCGTTTTGAAGAATCGTTGCGGCAAAGAATGTGGACAACGGTTCGGGATTAGTAGTTTTATTTCGTTTTCGTTTTTTCGCGAATCATGAAGTCGAAACATCATCTGTTTTGAGAGACTCTTCAATGGCTCGTCCAACGTCTTCAAACGATACCCCCAAATTCTTTCCCACACCCGCTGCCTTCCGCAAATGGCTCGCCGCCAATCACAAGAAAGCGAGCGAGCTTTGGGTCGGCTTTTACAAGAAGGGTTCCGGCAAGCCCAGCATCGACTGGCCACAGTCGGTGGACGAAGCGCTCTGCTTTGGCTGGATTGACGGTATTCGGAAGACGATCGACGAAGAGAGTTACAAGATTCGTTTCACGCCGCGAAAGCCGTCCAGCGTTTGGAGCGCAGTTAACGTCCGCAACATGGAACGACTGATCAAAGAGAAGCGAGTGCAGCCGGCAGGCTTGGCGGCCTACGGGAAGCGAAAGGAAAATCGCTCAGGCATCTACGCGTACGAACAACGCAGTCCCGAGCTGGTCGAGCCCTACGCAAGCAAGTTCAAACAAAACAAGGCCGCCTGGAAATTCTATCAAGCCCAGCCGCCCGGTTATCGCAAGATCATGAATTGGTATGTCCTGAGCGCGAAGCTGGAAGAGACGCGATTGAAGCGGCTGGAGAGATTGATTGAAACGTCCGCGCAGGGAAAGCGGATTACGTAATTACATGTTGTTCCCCATGCCATTTGTCGCTGACTCACCAATTGTTGGGACACTCTTGTTGGAAGCTCCAACGCGCGAGATGTAATAGCCTCGGCTAACGGCCCCGTAGGATCTCGGCTCTGCCGCGCCCAGCGCGGTGAGGCTTGCCTCACCGAAACGCGAGTTATGAATTAGGCTAAGCCTCGATGCCCGATTCGCCCAACTCATCACCTGACATCCGTTGCGAAGGATTGACTTGGGAACACCAAACGATCAAGAGGCGTAGCCTAACCTTGTCTGGCCGGGGCGATGAGGCAAGCCTCAACGCACCGGGCGCGGCACAGCCGAGATCAGGCAATGCGTTTTTTGAAACCAAACGCCTTCCGGAGCGTGCATTCAATTAAGTCGACCACGCGAAAGGATCATCATGATGAAGGCACTCCTGGTTCCTGCACTCTTGCTTACCGCCTCCACCGCCTGCGCTCAAACCCAGATCAAAATCAAGGGCGACGTACTCGTAGTTAAAGACAAGTCAAAGCCGGTGCGCCGCGCGCTGGAGCAGCAGTACGCGATCATTATGCAGGCCAACATTGATAAGGATTTTACGGCTCTGCTCGCGACCCGCACGCCTGATTTCTCCGTGAAAACAGCCGGCGGCGAGACCTGGAATTATGACCAGTCGGCAAACTACTCGCGTCGCGCCTTTGAGCAGGTTCAGTCCACGATCCTTCTTACCAATGAAATCGGGACGATCGAACTGAATGGTTCCGAAGCCGCCGCCGAGATCCATCAGCACTGGGTGCGTCTGCAGATGAAGGGTGGAAAGCTGCGTCGCATCGACACCAGCACCATCCAACGCGAGACCTGGATAAATACTCCCGCAGGTTGGCGGATGAAGATGATCGACGACATTCATCCGGGCGCGTGGTTTGTTGACGGCCAGCGGGTCGATCCCAGCAAGCCTTACGATCCGGGTGCGCCGGCTTTCGTTCCCGACCCGAAGGACCCTCAATAGTCCTCGGTCAGAAAGTAATACGCCCAATGTATCGCTTTCCTTCGCCAAAAAGGCCTGCGACATGGCCTCTTGTCCGCTAATTCAATACATTTTGTCGGCACGTCGCTTGCTCCCTTTCTGAGTGCAAACACACGAAACCTCTATTCCCGACACAACGAAACCATGGTTTATAGGAGGAATAGATTATGAGCAAACGTCTGATTGCAGTGTTCGGAGCGACACTGCTCTTACTCTCGCTGGCTGTTGTGAGTAGCGGCCAGGTGCAAACGACTACAGTCACAAAAACACAAACAGTTCAGAATCCCGATGGCACATACACCATTGTCGAGTATCCCGTCGGCAAGGAAACCACAGTCACTTTGAATCCGGTAGGGCTGACCGGCGCCACCGGAACGGCAACCATCTTGCGCGCAGCGGACGGAACCACCATTCGCGTAAATCTCGCGAGCCTGCCCGCCGACTTGAGCGCGTTGAATCTTTACGCAGTCGATCCAACCGGAGCGGTTAGCTTGTTGGGTCCGATTGAAGTAGCGAACGGCGTAGGCACATTTACTACTACCACGCCGCTGAATCGTTTCATGCTGTTCACCGCGGCAGACGGAACGCTGTCCGCTTATGACGCTAATACAAAAGTGTTCTTCCGCAGTGGCGTGCCTCAGGGCCTGACCGTAATTCCTTTGGCTACCACTACCGCCACGGGTGAAACTGTCGCGGCAGTTGTGGCGCCGACGTCCGATTACGCGGCTCCCATGCTGGGCATTGCCACCTTCAAGAAGGGTGACGATACGAAACTGAAACTCGAATTTAGTGGCGCGGCAGAGGGCGCGCGCGCGAACATCTTCATCGATCACAAGAAGGACAAGCTTACGGAAGTCCGTATGCGTTTCCACGAGCTGAAGGACGCGCCCAGCGGCCAGGCTTTTACGTTATGGGCCGTATCACCTGATAACCAGTTTCAACGACTGGGCAGTGTGGTTAACCTGAAGGGTAAGAATGAAGCGGAGATCAAGTCGGACGTAGCATTCGACGACTTCGGTCTGTTGTTGACGACCGAAGACGTGGCCCTGGGCACCACCATCATCAAACCCGCGGGCCATCGCGTTGGTGTGATCACGCTCGTTCCATAACCTAAACCTTGAGAACTGAAGCTCTTGGGCCGCCCTTTTCGGCGGCCCTTTTTGTTATCTAATGCCCTGCAGGAAATCGACGGAACGATCAGCGCGGCCCCCTCGTATACTGAACACGAGCCGAAACAACGGCATTAGCTCAGGAAACGAAGGGTATCGGGACTAGCGATGAAAGAGACGACGGACGTACTAAAAACAGTGGGCATGGTTTTGCTGGCGCTTTTTGTTCTGGCAGTCGGAGTGCCCCTGGTGCTCGCCCTGGCCGGTGTGGTGCTGGGCTTCCTGGTTACCCTGGCAGTCTGGGTCATCAAGATCGCGATTGTGATGGCGGTGATTTACCTGATCGTAGTCGGCATTCGCGCCGTGCTGAAGTAAGGCCACGACGCACTATCTCAAGCGTCTAATTTAGTTCGCTGAGCTAGCCCATTCCACAGCAATTCTTCGCACTCGTTGCAACAAAACTTTGCGCTTGACAGGCATCCCTCCTCACGGGAAGATGCAGGCGCAATGACTCCTGAGCAAAGACTAGATCGGTTGGAACGCATCGTGATGATGTTTGCGCGTAACGGCGCACGCGCGCGGCGCGAGCTGAACGAAAAAGTAAACATGCTGCTCGATGCCCAAATCAAGACCGAAGATCGAATGGCGAAATTTGACGAGCGTTGCGCTAAGTATGACGTGCTGTTTGCAAAACACGAGGAACGCTTTGCGAAGCATGAAGAACGTTTCGTAAAGGCTGATGAACGCTTTGAAAAGTTCGATCAGCGATTCAAAGAAATGACTCTGCGTTCGGATGAAATCCTGCGAATCGTGAAGGCCCTCGTGAGAGACACGCAGAACGGAAACTGACTAGCTAAACATTAAACCTGAAGTTCACTACATCGCCTTCCTGCATGATGTAGTCTTTCCCTTCCAACCTTAACAACCCTTGTTCTCTGGCCGCGGCATAAGAACCAGCGCGCACCAAATCGTCATAGCTGACAATCTCAGCGCGGATGAAACCGCGCGCGATGTCCGAGTGGATCGCTCCGGCAGCGTCCTGTGCGCGTGAGCCCTGCGGAATGGTCCAGGCCCGCGCTTCTTTCTCGCCCGCTGTCAAAAACGACATCAATCCCAACACGCGATAAGCGCTCTTGATTAGTTGATCGACGCCGCTGCTTTTCACCCCGAGCGATTCAAGATATTCGATGCGCTCAGCCGGAGAGAGATCCACCAGGTCAGCTTCGAGCTGCGCGCAAATCACCACGCACTCAGCGCCTTCGGCGCCGGCAATCTCACGCATAGTCCTGACGTGTTCGTTTTCGTCCGGCGCATTTAAGGTCGCTTCGTTTACATTAGCCGCATAGATCGTCGGCTTCATCGTCAAAAGAAAATAGTTGCGCGCGATGGCCTGCTCGTCTTCGTTCAGTGTCACGCCGCGCGCAGGCTGAAATTCCTCGAGCACGGGCTGCAGTTTGTCGAGCACTTCCAATTCCGCTTTAGCCGTCTTGTCGCCGCTCTTCGCGGTCTTTTGTACGCGTTCACGACGCCGCTCGACTGTGGACAAATCAGCGAGCGCCAGTTCGATCTGAATTGTTTCGATGTCGCGGCGCGGATTAATCGAACCTTCCACGTGCGCCACTGATTCATCTTCGAAACAACGGACCACCTGGACCATCGTGTCCGTTTCGCGAATGGCGTGCAGAAACTGATTGCCCATGCCTTCGCCCTGCGACGAGCCGCGCACCAGTCCGGCGATGTCCACGAACTCGACGCTGGCGGGCACGATGACTTCGGTCTTGACTACCTTAGCCAGCGGCGCGAGGCGTTCGTCCGGAACGGCCACCACGCCAACATTGGGTTTACTGGTGGAAAAAGCATAGTTGGCGATGAGCGCCGATGATTGCGCGGTGACCGCGTTGAATAGGGTGGTCTTTCCCACATTGGGAAGGCCGACAAAACCTGCTTGCAGCATACTGATAAAAATTCCTCCGAAAGTCGAAACCAACTTTTCTACACTGCTGAGGTCGTTCTGTCCAGTTGGGTGGGCGCTCTAATTTGGAGTGCGGTGACCTGTCACCGCTTTTGCTCATGGCTGCTCGACGTCGCAGTGACCAAAGCAACCACTCGCACAAAAGAGCCGGCCAAGATGCGCCCGGCCGGCTCATGTCCCTATCCAAAACTGTTGAGACCCGTCTATTGAATTTTCTGCATGGTGATGGTAACCGTAGCGTCCGTTCCGGCGGTGCGACTATACGAAACCCAGAACCCGGACTTCGGATATCTCACGGTCTTGAAGATCGAGCCATCCGCTTTTGTTTCAGCGTCCGAGCCGAACACCTCTTTGGCGGTGGGGATCGGGTTGGCTCCCGACATGTAATCGATCGAGATAGCGCTCACCGCACCGGTCTTGTCGTAGTAGACCTGAAGGACCTCGTTGTCATTGAGCATGTAGAAGTCCTGTTCGGCGCTCTTGTCGCGTGGTGTTCCTAATTTTTTGCGCGCATCGTCGGCCGTCATCCCGATCCGCACACCTTTGAACTCGTTGACGGTGGGCTCGGCTTCCTCTCCTGCATTGAGCGCCGCTCCCTTCGACCGCTGTGCCTGTGCGGACGCGGGTATCAAAAATCCGAGTGCTAAGGCAAAGCTAAAGACGACGATGCTGTTAACCCGTTTCGGAAACAGATCGAGGCAAATGCAAAACATTTGTGGGTCCTCCTCAAAAACTCCTTGCCACGTAAGAAAACGCGACGGAAGGTAAATACCTGGCGGGCCTTCAACGGACTGAATACGTCGATAATCGCCCGCTTTTGCGAAAAACAATATGCCAACGGCGAATTCCAGTCAACAATTTTTCAGCTCCGGGGTGGACCGCAAAAGGGCTATTGACGGAGACGGAAGTTTTAGCTTAGAAACTTAATAGGCCCCCGCTGGTTTACCCTCACACGTTCGCCACTTTTCCTGAAGGAGTTTCTGATATGAGAAGTTCAACGATGGTCCGTTTAGCGCTGGCGATTCTGATGACTACGCTGCTGCAGATTGGTTGTGCCCAACCCCAGAACACCAACACGGGGACGGCGGTGGCCACGCCTGAACCCACGCCGGACAAGACGGCGATTACAGACGAACTAATTAGGATAGAAAACGACTGGCCACGGATCATCAAAGAACGCGACGTCGAAGCCGTCAAGCGCCTGGAAGCCGACGATGCGCTGATTGTGTACTGGGATGGAAATTCAGGCACCAAGGACCAGGACATCCGGGATATCGGTTCGGGCAACCTCTCGGCTGAATCAATCGTGATGAGTGAAACGAAAGTCACGGTGATCGATCAGGATGCCGCCGTGGTGACCGGACTGATTACAATCACCAACGGCCAATATAAAGCCGAGGGCGGGACAATGAATGTCAGTGGCAACTACCGGTTCCTCGACACTTTCGCCAGGCGTGACGGCCAATGGAAATTGGTTGGGTCGTCTTCGGTGAAGCTCGGACCCGGAGCGGTCGTCTCGGCAAGTCCGAAAGCATCTCCAGCGCCCACCGCGTCACCGGTTACCAAAGCTGGGCCGGCGATGAAACCTTCACCCGCCGCGAGGCCGGCGCCGACAAGGAGACCTGCGCCACCAGTGCCTGCATCGACTCCTTAAGAATAGCTGACTGATTTTGGAGTGCAGTGACCTGTCGCCGCTTTCCGTTTCGGAATCGGCGGCTTTCGCAAACCACTGCGCGGATCGCAGCGACCAAATTAGGACGCCACCTGGGTCTTCGCCTCGTTGACTCACAATTGATTTTGTTATAGAAGCAGCGCTCTGGACTGCCTAATGCTGCAAAGGAGCGCTTGAAATGAAAAAGATCCTGATACTCGTGTGTTTTCTGGTAATCGCTGTAGCGGCGTGCACGACGCCGACCCCCACAAGCAATCAGCCGATGGCGAATGCCAACGCGCCCGCCGACACGAAAACTAACATGGCCATGCCTTCCGAGGCCGATATCATTGCCAAGGAAAAAGCCAGTTGGGACGTGATCAAAAAGAAGGATTGGGACGGATTTGGAAACATGCTGGCAAGTGATTTCGTCGAGGTCCTCGATAACGGCGTACACGATAAGGCGGCCGCCCTTACTGGCGTAAAAGATTTCGATCTGTCCGAAGTGACCTACGCGGACTGGAAGATGATCCCGGTCGACAAAGACCTGGCAATCATCACTTATACCGCGACGGTGAAAGCGAAGTACAAGAGCAACGACGTGCCCCCTGGTCCATATCGAGAGACATCAGCATGGGTGAACCGAAATGGTCAATGGCTGGCAGTTTTTTATCAGGAGACGGCTTCAGTGAAGGGCCCTCCGCCGCCACCGCCTGCCGAGAAGAAAGCAGCCAGCGCCACGCCTAACACCACTACTAAACCGGGAGAGACCGGCGCAGATCCAATCGCCAACGACAAGATCGTCTGGGATTTGTTCCGCAACAAGAACTACGATGCGTTTGCTGCTTTGTTGGCGCCGGAATTCATGGAAGTAGAATCCTTCGGCGTTTTCGACAAAGCCGGTTCAGTTAAAGGAGTGCAGACGTTTGATGCGAATGACGCTACGCTGAGCGACTGGAAGTCAGTGAAGATCGACGACGACGCGGCGGTCTCGATTTACACGATCGATTGGAAAGGTCCGCAGCCCGGGAAAGAATATCACTCAACGATCTGGGCAAACCGCAGCGGCAAATGGCTGGCCCTGCTTCATCAGGGCACGCCGGCGGCGAGACCTCAGTAATGTGTTTCAGGCGGAGAGAGACTTCAAACTCTCTCCGCCTTTCTTCTTTTCAAGCCCAGATACCCGGGATTGTTGTCCGGCAGGTTGGACAATGACCGTCCGGTGTCACCTTTACCTGACGGATAAGATAACCGTAGCGCTCGACAAGTAATTCATCGCAGGCCGGACAGTAAGTGTTCTCCCAACGCCCAACCCGGCCCGGCAGGTTCCCTGCGTAAACAAAACGCAAGCCGGCTTCGCGGCCAATTTCGCAGGCTTGGATCAATTGCGCTGCAGTCGTGTTAGCGTTCTCAGTCATCTTGTAGTCCTGATGAAACGCAGTCACATGCCAGGGAATGTCCGGTGACACCGACGCGATGAAATCCGCCGCGCGTCGCAGCTCGTCGGTGGAATCGTTGAAACCGGGTATGACGAGCGTGACGATCTCTTCCCAGAAACCTCGTTCGTGGGCCATCTTCACCGTCTCGAGGATGTTGTCTACCACGCCGCCGAGCTGGCGGTAGTTCTTGTCATTCATCGACTTCAAATCGATCTTGTAGCAATCAGTCCAAGGCCGGATAAAGTCGAGCACCTGAGGTGTGCCGTTTCCATTCGAGATGAACGCGGTGCGAAAGCCGGCGGGTTTTGCTTTCTTGAAAACTTCAATGGCCCATTCCGCTGTGATCAATGGCTCGTTATAGCTTGTGCCCACCAGCGATGCTCCGTAGGCCTTGGCCATCGCCACCAGTCTTTCGGCAGTCACAACGTTCGGTGGCGCGACTGCTTCGTCATCGCGCAGCGCTTGTGAGGTGAGCCAGTTCTGACAATAGGCGCAGTGCAGATCGCAGCCGAGCATGCCGAAAGTCAGCGTGTCAGAACCAGGCAACACATGAAAGAAAGGTTTCTTCTCAGTCGGATCGCATTGCAGCGCGGCGACGTAATTCATCGGCACTCGCAAATGGCCGCCGTCGTTAAAGCGCACTTTGCAAATGCCACGCTTGCCTTCCTTGATCAGGCAACGATGCCCGCAGGCAAAACACTTCAGGGCCCGGTTATCGAGATGCTCGGTCAATTCCGGTGCGCCCTCGGCGGTCATCTCGTCCAGAACTTCGGCGAGTGAGTTGGCGGTGGCACTTAATGGCATAGCAAGTAATGCGGAAAATCCGTTGAGGAATTATACTCCTCGAAAAGAGGTACTTTGTACTTTGTGCTTTCAGCTTCGTCGAATTGACATCAAAGTACAAAGCACAAAGAACCAGGCACATCATTATGATTATCGAACAGATCACCGTTACTGCCTTTCAGCAACACACCCGCATCGTGGGGTGCGAAAAGACCAAACGCGCCATTTGCATCGATCCAGGGGACGACTCGGACGGCATAGTCGAAACCATCGACAAGCATGGGTTTGAGTTGCAGGCAATTGCCTGCACGCACGCGCACATGGACCACATCGGCGGCGTCGCCGGCTTGAAAAAGAGAAAGCCCAAAGCCAAAGTGATCATTCATCCCGAAGATGAATTCATTTATGACTCGTTGCCGCACCAGCCAGAGTGGCTGGGCATCCCGCAACCGCAGTGGGCTGCTTATGGCTTCGCTTATGAACAGCCGCCGAAGGCCGATGAGTACTGGAGCGACGGCCAGGTCTATCAGGTTGGCGAGTTAAGCTTTCAGGTGATTCATTGCCCCGGCCACACGCCGGGGCACGTGGTGCTCTTCGAGCCTGCCGAAAGAAAAGTGTTTGTGGGAGATTGCTTGTTTGCCGGTTCGATCGGAAGAACGGACTTGCCCGGCGGTTCGACTGAGAAGTTAATGGATTCTCTCTTTAACAAGCTTCTGCCGCTCGGCGATGACGTTAAGGTTTATTCCGGACACGGGCCGGTAACCACCATCGGCGACGAGCGCCTGACAAACCCCTTCCTCACCGGCGCCTACCAGATTGGGAGCAGCGGGAGAATGTAAGGTGGATCGGTCGTGGCCTCTGTCGCTTCGATGCGCGGAAGTTCTGCCGGACGATAGAATAACTCTCGTCTGGTCGTAACGGGCTACGTAAATCCTGGCTCTGCCACTCCGATGCGCGGCAAGTCTTCGACTTGCCATCACCAGTCCCAAAATCCTCAGGGTCTTCGACCCGTCATAAGCAGGACCTGCGACCGAGGACTTCTCAATCTGATGCGCCGGTCGGAGACCTGAAACTATCGAAGAGTCGCCTACGACAAGTCAGAAACTTGCCGCGCATCGGAGTGGCAGAGCCATTACCACATCGACCGTTTTCTCGTTCCAACTCTACTTCTCAACAATGTCCTTCTTCAGCGACGACACGACTGCCAGTAGTTCGTCCTGCTCAGCCTTGCCGACTTTGAATTTATTAAGCGTGTCGACCAGGTGTTTAGCAGAAATGTCCCATTCCTCTCCGCTGATTCCCAACCCCGCGTGCGCGGTCTTCATGTCGCGTCCGGTGTAATTACACGGACCGCCGGCAGCCTCGCAAAGTTGGTTGATGACGTGCATGCGAATCTTCTTTAACGAATCCTGGCTATGTCCGACAAAGAACCTGGCAAGTTTCTTGTCGGCAACGAGCCGGCCAACAAAGTCGTCAGTGACCGCGGCAATCGCGTCGTAACCCCCGAGACGCGCGTACAGGGTTTTCTTCTCCTGCATGCCCGCGGTCATCGATGCCGGCGTTGAGTTCCGGGGAGTTTGCGCGGTTGCGACAACCGCGAACGCCGTCAATAAACAGAAAGCAAGTGCAATTCTCTTCATCATTTTTTCCTCACTGTGTTTTTGATACGACAAGCTGGCGGCTTGTCGCTGAGTCCTAAGAAAAAAGGCGGCTCGACCATTCCGGTTTCGCCGCCTTGATAGTTTTCAATTCGTGATGCGAAAACGTTAGTTTGGCAACAGCACGGCGTTGACCACGTGAATCACACCGTTGGACTGGTAAACGTCCGCGGTGGTGACGGTCGCGGTGCCGCCCTTTTCGTCTTTCAGAACGATGCTGTCACCATCCATCATCGCGGTGAGTTTGCCACCGCTCACAGTCTTGAGCCAGGCCTTTCCTTTGCCCTTTTTGATCAGCTTGGCCAGGACTTTCGAGTCGTATTTGCCAGACACGACGTGATAAGTCAACACTTTAGTCAGCATGGCTTTGTTCTCGGGCTTGAGCAGAGTGTCAACGGTGCCGGCCGGCAATTGATCGAAGGCCGCGTTAGTTGGTGCGAAGACGGTAAACGGACCGGCGCTATTGAGCGTGTCTACCAGTCCGGCAGCCTTCACGGCCGCGACCAGCGTGGTGTGGTCCGCAGAATTGACGGCGTTGGCAACAATCGTCCTGGTCGGATACATTGCCGCACCGCCTACCATCGGGTTTTCTTTCATCATCGCGTTCTCTTTCATCATTTGCGCGGACGCATTTGATCCGGCGAACGCAATACCCGCGATTACAAACAGAATGGCGTAGAGCCTTTTCATTTCCTGGTGTCTCCTCTTTCTTGTGTAATGCGATTTCGAACTTCTGGAGGCTATACGCGGGCAACGGTGAGGTCGGATTTGGTTGTGATGAAAAATAAGAGACGAGAAGCGCCGATTTGAATTAGCCCGAGGATCGAAGCAAAAGAAAGCGAGGTTGCGGCTATGCCGCTCTATTTGCGGGAAAGCTCAGCTTTTCCCGGATACTCAGAATCAATTGCTGCGGCTGCGCCGCCGGCGGCAAAGCCGCCAGAGATAAAAGGGCCGACCACGGCGAAGCAGAGCTTCGCCGCAAATAGAGCGGCAGAGCCCGCCTTGCCCCGAAGAGTGTTTTTTCCTCGTCCGCGAAGCGGACTGAAAGAAAATAGCCCAGCGCTTCAGCGCTGGGGTGACGCCGCAGGTTCCGCAGAGTCCGTGAAGCGGACGACTGAATGAACATGTGAACCTTTAACACCTAGACTCAGCCGTCCGTTTCACGGACTGCATTCATGTCTCCATCTTAATTCCCACCGATGAATCGGTGGGCTATTATCATTCGTCGGCTTCGCCGACTTTGAGGCAAAGCCGCCCGAGCGATAAAAACGACGGCCTACGAGGTTCTAATCAGATGGCAGGACTGCTCAGATAAATCGCGCCGGTGGGAGATGCCGATCCTTTTTCAGGTTCGAGCGTGACTGCGATCACCGCACTATCCATTGCTTCCGGCGGCATCTGATCCATCATCATCGCATGCCCTGATGGATCGACTTTGAAAACTTTTCCCGGCATCGGCGCGTGACCCTTGGGAATGAACCAGACTTCGTAAGCCATGCCAGCGGGCGCGGCGGGAAGGCCGTTAGTCATCAGCACCGCACGGCCTGACTTCTGATCAAACACGAACATGGCGCGAGCATTCTGGGCGGTCTGCGTCCCGGCCAGCTCCATCTTTTTCGATTCGCTTGAGGACAGCAGGGCCAGCACTTCTCGCTCTTTTCGCCGCGCCTCCTGCTCATCTTCAAGCTGTTTCTTGAGCAAACCGGTCTCGTATTCGTAGGTCGCGCGTTCGTGTCGGGCCCTGATCGCAACACCAATTAGTCCCAGCGCCACAGCCACAAACGCGATCACTGCGGCTACTCGCAACACAGTTGTCCAAATACTGGTCGCGCGCGGGGGTGGGAACTGCAGAACGGCTGAAGACGCTCTTGGCTTCGCTTCTTTGCGCACGGCATCAAGGATGCGCGCACGTACCTGCGGACCGGGCTCAGCCGGCGTCGAAGCGTGCGCCAGCAAACCAGCAGCATCACCCAATTCGGCCAGCTCTTCACGGCAGGCCGCACAAGTGCCGAGATGCTCTTCGAGCTGGCGCTGATCAGGCGCGTCCAGCGCGCCCAACGCCTGCAAAGTCAGCAGCTCTTCGTATACCTGATGTTCCATCATCTACAGTAGGACGCGTGATTTTTGCCGCAGCAACTCTCGCAACTTCATCAATCCGGATCGCATTCGTGTCTTGACCGTGCCCAAAGGTTCGCCCAGCCGTGCCGAAATCTCGGTCTGCGTCAGACCTTCAAAGTAAGCCAGAAACAGCGCCCGCCGCTGCTCTTCCGGCAGTTCTGCCAAAGCCTCGCGCACGATCGTACCCTGCTCTGATTTAAGCGCATCCTCCGCCGCGTCGCCGACGGGCTCGCTGGAGTGCGCCATGACCTCGTCCGCCAATTTCGCGCGACTGCCGAGCGCACGCAAGCGGTCGAGCGCGCGGCTGCGCGCAATAGTAACCAGCCAGGTAAAGACTCGCCCGCGCGCTTCATCAAAGTCACCGGCCCGCCGCCAAACCTGCAAAAACGTTTCCTGCAGAACGTCCTCCGCCTCCTGGCGGTCATGCAATATACGAAGGATTAGCCCAAATAGGATTAGCCGATATCGATCATAGGTGGCCGCGAGCGCATTTTCGTCGCCCCGCGCGATCGCGTGCAACAGCTCGTTATCGGAGATTTCTGAAGGCTGGGCGTGCAAGTCTGGGAAGCTCGCGTTCGTTCTCAGTTGGGTGCGTTTACGGCCGGACTGAGCCGCACCGAGGCCCCGTCGCGATTGGTGCGGACGCGGATCCGCCGGTGACCGGCGCCGTTCGACGAATAGGTAATCGTATAAGCCGTCCGCAGTTGCGCCACCACATCGTCATAAGCTTTCTGCAAATCTTCCAGGCGCTTAATCGAGTAAAAAACTCCGCCGGAAACAGACGCCAGCTTGTCGCCTTCTTCAGCCGCGCGGGTCGTAATCGTCAGATAACGGGTGCGCATCGGATCTACAGTTACGTTTGGACGGGGCACACTGGATTCCGGAATCAGGCCCGAGGGCACATAAAGCGGATAGATCAGCGCGCCTGACTCGATAGTCGCCTCGAGGATGGCCGGAAACGGAACAAAAGACTTGTTGTCGTCCCCGTCCGACAGGATGACTATGGCGGTGCGCTCTCCGCGCAAAGGCCGCAAAGTGTTGACCAGGGAATAAGCGAGCGCGTCGTAAAGCGCGGTGGCCCCACCGGCGTCAATGTCTTCCAGCTTGCGCGAGAGCAGGTTCCGATCCGTTGTGAAGTCGGATATCACCTGGATATCGTCGCGAAAGCTGATGATTGAAATCCGATCCTGCGGGCTGGCAGTGTTGAGAAAATCGCGCGCAGCCTTGCGAATAAAATCAATTCTCTCTTCCACGCTCCCGGAAACATCCAGCAGCAGAATCAGATTAAAGGGCTCACTGGCGGGCGTAACCGTGGTAATACTGCGCTCGGCGCCGTCTTCGAAGATGGTGAAATCATCTGAGCGCATGCCGGCAATCGCGCGCCCATTGCGATCCGTCACGCTGGCGTTAACCCGCATAAGTTGCGGGGAAACGGACGTGGCAACTTCACCCGCCGGCCGCAAAGTCACCAGGCTCGGCTCAGTTCGCGGTGGCGGCAGGGACTTTGCATAGTCACCAAACAATCGCGGGCTCACTTTGCGAATCGCATCGATTAGCGGTCCATCGCCACTGCGCACAATCGCCTTGGCTGCGTCGGTCAATGGCCGCTCGCGCAAATCGTTGGGCGCCATGCTCGGGTCCACGTTGAGCAGGATCACGCCGCGCTGCGTGGTCAAGTCCAACTGCACCAGATTGTCAGTTGGCTTGGCAGACTTTGACCGTTTCTTACCGTCATCGGTTTTCTGGCCGTCGGCGGCATTGTCTCCTGATCCATCCGTAACCGCGTCGGGATCCGCATTGGGTAGATCCACCGCGGGGTTGGTTTTTTCTTTCTTACTCTTCTTAGTTTTCTTCGCCTTAACTCCCAGCCTCCCGGAAATCGAAAACGACCCGGCGCGCCCCTCTTTCACTTTTGGCAGCTCGACATCACTGAGATAACGCGGATGACTGGCTTCCCAGAGAAACTTGAACTTCACCGCGTCCAGAGGCACATCGGCGTGAATTGTGCCGGTATCGGTAAGAACTTCCGCGGAAGCAAAGTCGCCAATCACATCGACCATGCCGCTTTCGCTTTCCACTTTCACACGCGCGCGCGGTGGAATGCGAACAATCAAGTCGATGCGATCCTGCGCGCGTCGCTCGCGCACGTTGATCTCTCCGTCGTCCACACTGATGTCACTCTTCTCCACCGGGACTCCTGGTGAAGTGGCTTGCAGGCTCGCCTTCTCTTTTTCATCTTTGAGCGTGACCACAGTGACGCGACCGTTGCGATTTTTGATGGTGAGTGTGGATTTGCTGCTGACTGTCAGCTCGCGCTCGTAAACCTGCGGCGATTGGGCCTTCGTCACCCGGCCGGCCGGGGCAGACGGCCAACCGGCCACCATGGAGACTGCCGCGACCACCAGCAAAAGTGAACGAAGAAGAATTCGGGGCAAAATGCGGGGAGCCTTTGATTTCAAGGCCGGCCAGAAAAACATAGCGCCTGATCTTGCATGTGGCGAAGTTCAGGGTCAAGTCCCGCGGAGATTTACCTCTCTCAATTCGCACCTCGCTTTAGCGAGGTGCGAGAGCGACCACCTGTTGAGGGAGCCGTTTTAACGGCTTCGAAACCATTGAAATGGTTATCTATGGAGGCCGGGCCTTGGGCCACCTCGCTGAAGCGAGGTGTTAGTGAGATTGGGCGCCGGTAGCATCCGGGATGACTTCTGCTAGAATGCCCGAATTCTCATGGCTGAACGTAAGTTCAAAACGTTTTCCGAATTCTGGCCCTACTACCTCGATGAGCACAGCAAGCCTGCCACTCGCGTGCTGCATTACATTGGCTCGCTGGCCGCGGTGGCGGTCATCATTACCCTGGTTCTGATCGGTAAATGGTGGCTCTTTCCTTTAGCGCTCGTCCCCGGATATGCCATGGCCTGGGTTGGTCATTTCTTCATCGAGAAAAATCGGCCCGCTACCTTCACCTATCCGCTATGGTCCTTCATAGGCGATTGGAAAATGCTTTGGAGTGCGCTGACTGGCCAGCGCTTTCGATCCTGAAGCACGAAAAAGCGGCGACGAGTCACCACACTCCAAAGATGCGCGAAACCAAATCCCAAAAAACTGAACGCACCGAGAAGATTATCAAGCTGCTCAAGCGCGCTCATCCAGATGCGAAGTGTGCCCTCAACCACTCGAACGCGTTCGAACTTCTGATCGCGACCATTCTCTCGGCGCAATGCACCGACGAACGCGTGAACATTGTTACTGCCGATCTCTTTCGCAAGTACCGCCGGCCGGAAGATTATTTGAAAGTTCGCGATACTGAGCTCCAACAGGACATTCGCACCACGGGATTTTTCCGCAACAAGACAAAATCGATTCAGGGTGCGTGCAAAGTGCTGGTCGAGGAATTCGGTGGCGAAGTGCCGAAAACGATGGAAGAACTTCTGAGACTTCCCGGCGTCGCCCGTAAGACAGGAAATGTGGTACTCGGCGTGGCTTACGAAATCGCCGCCGGCATCGTGGTGGACACACACGTTACCCGGCTTTCAAACCGGCTCGGCCTGACGAAACAGAAAGACGCGGTCAAGATTGAGCAGGATTTGTTGAAGCTGGTGCCGAAAAAAGATTGGATAATCTTTTCACACCTGTTGATTTTTCACGGACGCCGGGTTTGCAAAGCACGCCGGCCGCTGTGCGAAGAGTGCGTCGTTGAGAAGCTGTGTCCGTCATCGATGTTGAAGTCGGGGAAGATTCCGTCGAGTTAACTCTTCGCCGTTACGCTGGAGACGAAAGTGTTATCGTGCGGCTTCGACTGGCGTATTTCGAACGCGTTTTGCGCCGCCATCGCGCAACGGCAATCAAACTCCCAATCGGACCAAAAATCCGCACGACAATGAAGATCGCAAGGAATGCGGCAAAAAAAAGATCTTCTCCTCTTGCACTGCCAAAATCCTTATCTGCAAGTTGCAAAACCAAAAAGACGATGTACAGCGCGAAATACAACAACATCCCCGCGCCCCAACCGACCGTCCAGCCAAGCGCAATAGCGTTGACCAGCTCGCGTTTGAGGGCGAACTTTCGGCGCCTTAGCAGCAACCAGACAAGGAGGGAGCCTGACGGAAACATGCAAAGGAAGGTATCGGCAATGACACCGAGAACGCAGGGCAGTATTAGCCCCTTCAGACTTCTGGTGGTCGCTGCCATCTCGCGTGAATAAACTGAACGTGTTTGCCAATCCAGGATCGGAGTAGCCAACACATCGTGAAAGATCTCATAGCGCGTCGCGGTTTCTATTCCCGCCGGCGGCGTAATTGGTCTCAAGATGCGAACGTCGTGACTTAGTCTCTGCAATATGGCATTGAGCTGGGCCTCGGGCAGGTCGGTATAGTTGGCTAGATCAGATGCGGTCAGCGCGATCTTTGAACCCGACGGCGTAACCAGGTATCGGAAAATCTGGGCTGCGGTTTCCTGCTCTAAAGGAGATAGCGCGCTCATCGTCTTATCCAGATGACTGCTAACGATCTTCGACGCTCCTCCCAGGCGCGTCAGAGTCTCCACCCGCAACACCGATGACTGCGCATCCATCTCCTCATTCCAGAGTCGAGTCATAACCAGTTGCAGATACGGTGTTTCGATCTGCGCAGACTTAGAAGGGTTTTCGAAGACGCCTCGGCCAGAGCCTGTCCAGAGAACCTGACCGACCGTCACCTGATCGAGCACCGCATCTACCAGCGCCGGTTCGACTCGAATTGGTTGCTCCCGATGAACTCGCTTATTGAACTCGTCGACAGGTTTTTCAATTGCGTGGCGGGCTGCGTCTCGATCCAAATGTTCGATCCTAAGATAGGTGTCAAACAGGTTAGGTATTTGTCCTTTGAACAAATCCAACTTCGCGAGCCCGTCCTCGCGAATCGAAATCAGGAAATTCGCGCGTAGACCGGGGCGGTTGACTGCTTGCGCCAACTGTGCGGCAAAGCTTGTGTCGTCAACGCCGCCGCGGTGGTAGAGAAAGTACTCTTCGAATTGATCCAGGATGACGAGAATTTCGGTGCCCACAACCTCATTCGACTGTTGCAAGAAGTCCGCGAGGCTCAATTCCCGGTTCGCGGGAAGTTCCAGATTCGGTAGGAGTTCATGCATAGCTATCGTAATGCGCTGCTTAAGCTCTCCTACGGGATCATCGCGCCATGTGCTAAAAGCAACTACCAGCGATTCGATCTCTCTCCTGGAACTCAAATTAGCGCGGGCCTGTTCCTCCAAATACCACACGACGCCCGCGTTAATTACTGAACTCTTACCGACGCCACTCGGCCCATAGAGCAAGGTTAACCTTGAGGCCATGAGATTTGCCGTAATTAGTTCGCGTTCGCGTTCGCGCCCAAAGAAGAAGGGTTCGTCTTCTTTTGCGTAGGGCATTAGCCCTTTGTATGGTGAGGGAAGAGTCTGATTCATGATGCGGCTTGGCGCGGTGGCGCGGAATCCAGGCGGGCGCTCAATTCGGCCACGTAGTCTTCCAATTTCACGTCAAAAATTTCCACATCCCGCTTTTGCCAAAAATCATAATCGACTGGATCCGGCCCAAGTTGAATCGACCATGATTTGTAGCTGAGTTTTTGCTCGCCCCAAATGCGATGCAAAATCACGCGCAAGTTCCAATCGCGAAGCCCGTAGCCAAGGAACAGGAAATGACTTCGCCGCAGTTTGGCCGCGAGCGTCACGGGTAAGAGCACTGCGATGTCTGAGCGGGAAAGAAAATCGATGTAATGATCTTCAGTAATTACGTAGCTGTCTCGTTCGGCATCAGTTCGATCTATCTCGCCGTGAATCTTGAGGATAACGGTGCGTCGATCAAGTGAAAGATCCAAATATTGGTTGGGGATATTAATAACTCGTGGCTCCCCGTCAGGCGGGCGATGAAGAAATTTTCCGCGCTGATTGCCATCGGCGACATAAGACACCAGATCGAAAGGTTCACCTGCCGCATTAAAGGCGCGCTCGAGCACGTCGTCATAGTTGGTAGTAACGATTAGGGAATATTGCGTAGCGTACCCCTTTTGCCGAAGTCGCGAAGCAAGAGTTGCCAGAAAAGCATGGAGGGTTGTCGGGGGATAATCGGCATTGAAGAGCCAGTGCAATTTTTCGTAAAGGGGTCCAGACCCTTCGGTGATGGCCGCAAATTGGGACACGCGCACCAAGTCAATTGCTTCATTCTTGGGATATCCGAAAGTTTCAGCCAGGTAGGTTGCTAATTCCCACCCATTGGGCAGGTAACGCCCGAGTTGCCAAGGCGCTTTTTCAGGTCGGCCACAGAGGTTGACTCCCGCACCCAATAGCGGCACGACCCGACCGTCGATTATCGCTTGCAGTACTCGCTCATAGTGGGTGTCTAATGAGGTTGTCATAGCTCACGGCATAGGAGCAGCTCGGCCCTGAATTCTTCCCGAAGTTAATCACGGCGTCAAGGTTTTTGAAGCGCGCCCCGATGTAGTCGTGGGCTGAGAGAGCTTAATCCATTGCGTCTCGAAACAGAGGTCATCCAGTGGCTCACCTTTGAGAAGAACAGCCTCCGGCGATTCCAAGGCGTCAGATAAACTGCAAGCATGAAGCGCAGGAGCTTCTGCCCGTCTAGCTCTCCTTCTTTGGACGCTCATTCGCTTTCAGCACTCGCTTGCGCAGCCGAATGGACTTGGGAGTCACTTCCACCAGCTCGTCATCAGAAATAAATTCCAGAGCTTCTTCCAGCGATTGATCTTTTACCGGCACCAGCCGCATCGCTTCATCTGATCCGGACGCGCGCATATTGGTCAGCTTCTTTTCCTTGATCGCGTTCACATCCAAATCAACCGCGCGCGCGTTCTCGCCCACGATCATGCCTTCATAAACCCGCGTGTTCGGCCTGATGAAAAGCGTGCCGCGTTCCTGCAAGTTGTAGAGCGCGTACGTCGTCGATTCGCCGACGCGATCCGCCACCAGCGAGCCCGTGCCGCGGCCTTTCATTTCACCCATCCAACGATCGAAGCGGAGGAAAATCGTGTTGAGCAATCCCGTGCCTTTAGTTTCGGTAAGAAACTCGCCGCGGAAACCAATCAGCCCGCGCGAGGGCGTTTCGAACTCCATCCGTACGCGGCCGGTGCCGTGGTTTACCATTCTGGTCATCTGACCTTTGCGCCGTCCCATGGCTTCAGTCACCACGCCGATGAACTCTTCGGGGCAATCAACCACCACCTGCTCAATCGGTTCCTGTAATTCGCCATTGACCCGACGTGTAATCACTTCCGGTTTGGAAACCTGAAGCTCATAGCCTTCGCGCCGCATCATTTCGATCATGATCGAGAGTTGCAGCTCGCCGCGGCCTGAGACTTTGAATTGGTCCGGTGAGCCCGTCTCTTCGACACGAATGGCCACGTTGCCCAGGATCTCGCGATCCAGACGTTCCTTGATTTGGCGTGAAGTGACGTACTGTCCTTCGGTGCCGGCGAAAGGAGAGTTGTTGACGCTGAAAATCATCGAGATGGTCGGCTCGTCGACGGCAATCGCCGGTAACGGCCTGGGGTTTTCGGGATCGGTAATCGTTTCGCCAATGTTGATGCCTTCGACTCCGGCCAGCGCCACAATCTCGCCTACACCGGCGCTGTCTGCCAGTTCGCGTTTCAACCCTTCAAACACATAGAGCTCTTTCACCCGCGTCTTCTTCACCGCGTCCTCATGTCCGGCGATTACGATCTCCTGGTTCTTCGAAATTTCCCCGGAAAAGATTCGGCCGATGGCCAGCCGGCCCACATACTCGCTGTAGTCGACATTAGCCACCAGCAACTGCAGGGAATCGTCGCGCAGCGCATGCGGCGCCGGAATGGTTTCGATAATTTGATCAAAGAGCGGGCGGAGATTGGTAGAGGGATCATCAAGCTTTTTTTTCGCCACGCCCTCACGCGACACGGCATAAAGAATGGGAAACTCGATCTGCTCGTCGGTCGCATCGAGGTCGATGAACAGCTCGTAGATCTCGTTCACCACTTCTTCGGGGCGCGCGTCATGCCGATCGATCTTGTTCACCACCGCAATGGCGGGCAAACGTGCTTCCAAAGCTTTTCTCAAAACAAATCGAGTTTGCGGCAGACAGCCCTCGGCCGCATCGACCAAAAGCATGACGCCGTCAACCATCTTGAGCACCCGTTCGACTTCGCCGCCAAAGTCGGCGTGTCCAGGCGTATCGACGATGTTGATTTTGTAATCGCCATAGCGCACGGAAGCGTTCTTGGCCATGATGGTGATCCCGCGTTCACGCTCGAGGTCCATTGAGTCCATGACCCGCTCGACAATCGTTTCGTTGTCACGATAGGTGCCGGCCTGCTTGAGCATGGCATCGACGAGAGTGGTCTTGCCGTGATCGACGTGGGCGATAATGGCGATGTTGCGAATCTTACTTGTATCCATAGTGCGTGCTACCTTGTTAAGAAAATGCCTCTGCGGGCAAACGAATAGGATAGAGAGGGGCGGCGTAAAGTACAACTTGCCGAGGTCAATTGGTTCATTGGCTCATTGATTCATTGATTCATTACCTGATTGTTCGCTGATTGATTGTTTATCGGTTGATTGAATCAATGGCTCAATGTTTCAATGAACCAATGATTCAATGAGTCAATGAATAAATTTACTATTGACGAACGCGTCCGCTGGGGCGATGTCGATGCCGCGGGCATCATCTTCTACGGCTCGTACATCCGCTTCTTCGAGATCGCGGAAACGGAATTGTTCCGCGCTGCCGGCCTTCCTTACGGGAAAGTCTTTGACGAGCTGCAAATCTGGCTGCCGCGCGTCCATCTGGAATGCGACTTTCACCACGCTACGAAACTCGATGACCTGTTGGAGGTCAGTGTTTACGTTGCGAAAATTGGCCGCACATCGTTGCGTCTGAATTTTGAAGTGCGTCGCAAGGACCAGGACGGGAAACTTGAAGCGGACTTGATGGCCACCGCGCACTTCGTGCTGGTGTCGACGCGCCGCGATAACCTGCAACCGATTCCGGTCCCGGAAGAGTTGCGGCGCGCGCTGGAACCGTTTACCGAGAAATCCTGAAGCGCGCCCTGGAGTGCGCTGACTCGTCAGCGCTTTAGAAAGCGGCGACGAGTCGCCACACTCCAAAGCTATGCCCGGGATTTCACGTCATGAGGAAGCCGTTCAATCAGATGATCCAGGCCCAGCCATAGGCTCCAACTGTGATGATAGAAGGCGAGTGGAAAAGCGATTCCGGTGACGAAGAGGATCGTCAAAGTCGCCTGGTCGTTCAGTTTTGTGAAAAGCAGGCAAACGAAGTAAACGACTAAGATCAGAACTTCTGTCGCAACTACATTAGCCATGATGGCGCCGACAAAGAAGCCTTCTTCGCGCTTGAAAAGCACGCCACATGACTTACACTTTTTCCTGATATTGAAAGGACGCTCGATGATCGACCCCCCGCCGCACGCCGGGCAGCGCAGCATGAGTGATCGCTTCAAGGTAGTGATGATGGAAGGCCGCTTCATTGCTATTCACAGATGTCGCAGATTACCCAGAGGCGGATTCGATCTCTTACTCATTGAGCGCTGCATACTTGAACAGCCTGAAACGGTAGCGCTGCTGATCGCGAATATTCTTTGCGACCACGCCATGAAGGTCATCTTTCCAGACGGCGTATTGATCGATGAAGCGATCGGAAGCCGCCTTGTCGCCTTCGTACTGGACTTCCAAAACTTTCTTGAGCAGCTTGCCGACCACATCATGATACTTTTCATAATGAATTCGCAGCTTACCGTTTTCGAAAGTTAACAACCCGTTCTCGAGAAAGAAATTCCACTGCATCAGCTGCATGGTGTTGTAGGGTTGATCGCGGCGCGGCTTGTTGTTCTGCAACACACGCAGAACACCACCCGCGTAGACTGACCGCAACTGCTCGTCAGTGTAGTAATGCTGTTTGTGAAGCGCTTCGGCCACATACAGCGAAATCAGATCTGCCTTCATCTCTTCCAAAGTGTTCGAGTTGTCCTGCAACGCTTCATCCAGATCGCGATTGTCCCTGGTGCGATCCACCCCGAGGTAATGGCCCACTTCATGCCACAGCGTGCGATAGAAATTACCGTCCGGAGTTAAGTCTTTCGCTTGTTCAGGGCCGATGGCCGCGGCGAGGGTGCTTTCGCTGCTGCCAAAGATACTGGTATCGCGCATGATGTTCGCGCGCAGGAGAATCGTCCGGCCATAGCGCCGCGCGAGATAACTTTCGTTCGGCAGAATTGTCGCGGTATTGCCGCCACGTGCCTGACCGAAATCCGCAATCACGTCGTAAACGCCGACGGGGATGTCTTCACGAATCTTCTTGTGATGATCGTACGGCAGAGAATCCTCCAGTCCCTGCAAGCCTTTCATCGCTTGCCGCAGCGCGGTAGTTTCCTGCTGACGCGTCAGCAACAAACTGAAAGCGAAAAAGCTCTTCACGCCGTAAAGCTCGTCGTCGTAGCTTTCATACGAACCGATTTGCGCGTTGAGATTCTTGAAACGACCGGTTACCCACGCCGCATCGCCCGATTCGTAATCATCCGACAAGAGGTCGCGCGCGCGATTGCGAAGAAACCTCGCAAACTCGTCATCGTCCTTTTGCAGCGCGTTCGCAGCTTCGTTCAGTAACGCATGGGCTTTGATCAATTGATCCGCGTAAGCGACGGAATAAGGCACGGCATAAAAATCGATGAGCGTGACGCGATTGCGCGAGCCTCGTCGCATGTCCGCGCTCGCCAGCCCACTCAATCTCGCTCGCAATCCCGGATGCAGCGTGTCAAGCACCGGATACTTCACCAGCTTCCCCAGATCTTCCCGGAGGTTTTCCGGCGTGACCCGGCGCACGACTGAGCGCAGGTCCGAAACCTCTTCGCGATTGGCCCGGCCCGCGGCGATGGCGCTTTCGATCTCCTCTTTCTTGATGGCCCACGGGTACATGTTCTTTCCCGGAACGATCGGCTCGACGGGCAGAAACGGCTCGCGTTTGTTTTCCAGCGTCGTGGCGATCGGGCCCTGGAACAATCGATAAAGTGTGAGCAAGTCTTCGGTCGGCTGGGGATCGCCGACGTGCATGTGCAGCTCCCAAAGTTTCTGATAAGACGATAGGGCCTGTTTGTGTCGCTGCTCTTCGTAAAGACCCTGAAAGATCTTCCCGACTTCGAGTAGTTTGGCGACTGCGGCGCGCTCGCCGGCGCTCAACTGAGAAAGGTCCGGCGCGAGGCGAATCGTCTGGGTCTTGTCGATGATGGGCTGGCTTTTTTCTCGCGGCCAGTATCCGGCCGGCCAGGTGCCTGGCGTTTTGGGACCGGGACGTTTCTGGGCGAGCACAGTTCCCACCAAACTTAGCATCAGGAGCAGCGAAATTGTTTTTGCCATGGCCTCAGTATAAGCCAGATGTGATTGGCGAAAAAAAGACCCCGGTCACTTGCGTGGCCGGGGCCTTTGGCTTGTGCGCAATTACTCGCGCGATTGTTTACGGCAACGTTTCCACGTTGATGAAGAACTTGAACGTGCCGGTCTGTTGGATGCCGAGCAGGAATTGCAAACTGATGCTCGCTCCATTTGCCAGAGGCGTACCCAGCGTGATGGTGCCCGCCGATATGCTCGTGTTGAATCCGCCCCCGTTTAGCTGTGAAGGCGGCGTCTCGATCGTGGTGCCCTCCACATTAATCGAGCATGGCGTAGTGGCTGACCCGTTCATCGCCAGACACGTCGCCGCGTCGTTAATTCCCGACACGACCACGAGGCTCGAGGTCCGTGCCCGCAGATCGGCAATGCCTGGGGGCGCCGGGAACGTGGTGTAGTCAACGATGCGGAAGCGCAGTCGTGTGATTGGCGCTCCGGTGTTATTGACGACCCGCTTGCGCAACGACAGTGTTCCGAAAGTCGAGTTCTGCGCCGGCGCGGAAGTGAAGTCGCGAACGCGATTCGGAGGTGAGCTGGCGCCCACTGTCGCGTCAATATTCACAATACCGAACGACGCACTACGTTGGATCGGTGAACCCAAATTCTGCGGTCCAGCAGCTCCCAGCCGCTGGCCTGCGCCGGCGCTGATGCCGTTGGTATCCAAATAGAAAAAGTCCGCGGCGTTGTTGTCCGTGTCCTTCGGATTTGGCCCGGTCGGACATGGACCAAACGTCGGGATTGACCCGCCTTTGCCGCACTCGTCGCGGACAAACGCGTAGTCAAGCGAATCAAATGCGCCGCCGGTAGTTAAGGCAGGATAGCCCGTGCCCTCCTTGTAGAGCGTGTTGCCTTCACTGGTCGAGCCGACTGCATCGAGGCGGTTCGCCAAAGTGAAAGTGGTCGTGCTGCTGAACAGCGCGATGCCTGCGTTGGGCGGGATGTCCATGGTGTAGGTGGCATCACCCGTGGCATTCGGCACATTCGGCTGTGGATCGTCGACGATCTCGCGTGGCTTCGATACACCTCGGCGCAGGACCTTGTCATTTCCGATGGTGGCATCGCTCGGACCATTACCGGATGGGTAACTGCCAAGCGAATACCCCACGGAGTTCACGCAGAGGAAGTGTCCTCTGGCGGGAATGACCGTACCGTTGGGAATCGTACAACGCAGGACTCCGTCAGAAGCCGCCACGCCATAGCCCGCAGAGGCGTCGGTCGCGCCCACCGTGTGCGGCGAGTTCGTGTTGTTGTAAATCTCTATGAACTCGTTCTGCGCGGCGTTCGGGTTAGGTCCGTACAGGCGAAACTCTGAGATGATGAGTTGACCCGCACTTACCGGCGCATCGTCATTGGTGATGGTCAGCACCGCACTGTTGGGTGTGCCGAGACTGGTACCGGCGCCCTGCGGATTGCTAATCGCAAAGTTGACTGTTTCGTTGGGTTCAAATGACGTGTCGCCCTTGACCGTGATGCTTATGTTCTTGGGCGTTGCATCGCCCGAATTCCAGGTCAGGGTGCCAGTCGGAGACGCGATGGTGTAGTCATTATTGCTTACCAGGGCCGTGCCGTCAGTAACCTGATAATCCACCGAAACGTTTCCGTCCGAACCACCCACACGATTAACTACCGCGTTGAAGGTGTGATCGGCATTTGTCTCGCTGTCGGTATAGGTGGCCGACGAGAACTGGAAGGCGCCGGCCTGCACCGCATTCGGCTCGGCCAGGGTCCAGTCAGAGAAAGCAGAAACGCCATTAACGGTGGCTTGGGTCGTGGTTGGCGCGGCCGCGGGTGCTACCTGAGTCAGCGTGCCTCCATTGTTCTTGAAGAAGACGTAGCTGGCTGCAGTTCCTACCACATCAGTCGCCAGATAGTTGAAGGTTAGATTGGCCACTGCGCCGGTGATATTGTTGGTCAGCGGCCAGTACCTTTGCAGGGCGTTGGTACCGGTGATTTGCGGCATCTGGCCCTGAATGGCCTTGACGGTGAAGTCGCCGGGGAATGAGCCCGCGGTGACGTTCACGGTAACCGGCGAGTAGCCGTTGGCGGTGCCGACTTCAAAGGTCTTGCTGCCGGCCGCCGAATAGCCCTTCTTGAGATTGCCAATCACATGCCCACTCGTGCGCGCGACGGTTGCAGTCGAACTAATGATCGCCGTATTTGCGTTGGTGGTCAGGTTGCCGACCGTAAACGTCAGCGTGCTGGTGGCGGTTGTGGGCGTCCACGTCAAGTCACCTCCGGCGATTACGACGCCGTTAGTATTGTTAACTGTCGCGTTAACGATCGTTCTCGATCCCGGAATCTCAACGCTGGTCGTGCGCGGCGTTGGTTCCTGGGCCCACAGAATCGTTTGGCCACCTGAGCCGATGTTAAAGACGGGGGCCACGTCAAAGTTGCCGGCGGTGGTTAGCCCTCCGGTCAAACCGTATTGGAGCACGCCGACCGTAGTGCCGCCATTACCCAAAGTGAGCTTGTTGCTGTTGGTGATACCGCCGCGGAAGAAGTTGACGCGCTGCGTCACAATCCCCGCCGAGGCCGAATTTATGGTCATTCCCAGCGGATTGTCCATCGTCAGATCAACTGAACCGGATGCGGTCACGATGGTGCACGAACCGCTGCCCTGGTAGGTCTGCGCGTTGCTCCCGTTGCCAAGGAAGTAGAAACGCGCCCCGCTGGTCGGCAGCGTGATCGTTCCATTGTTGGTGATCGTGTCGCCAACGATGAGCCAGATGAACGACTGCGCGTTGACGGTCGAGCCCGCGGGAATCGTCGTGTTGAGGAGCGTGTTCGTCTGCGCCACGAGCAGAACGTTCTTGGCGTTGGTCGTGTTATCAATCACGAGGTTAGGCACATTTCCACGAATTCTGAAATCGAAATTGCCAGTGTTGCCGGAAGTGGCGGCCGTCCCAACGTTCAGCGTACCGCCCGTGACAGTGGCCACGCTCGAGACTTGATAGTCGAGCCGGTTAGCGGCGGTGGCATTCGAATTAATCTGGACCAGATTGATGGTTCCTCCGCTCATGTTGAAGAGCGAAGTGGTCGAAGTAAGACCGAACGACGCAGTCAACGAAGACGCGTTTCCGACCGTGCACATGTTCATGATGCCGCCCGACTGGTTGTAGGTGACGGCGTTAGCGCTGTTGAGGCGGCCGCTATAGTTCGACGTACCACCCTCAATCGTAAAGACTGCCCCGGCTCCCGCACCCATGGCATTGCCGGACGAAGTACCGGCGTTGAAGATGCCCTGCGAAATCCTGAGTAAGCCATTGTTTGTTGGTGAACCATTCTGACCGGCAACCGTAAAGTTCGGGTTGTTGAGCCAGAAGCCGGTGGTGGCGCCAATGGTGTAAGCCGCCGCGGTAAAGACTCTGTTCGTTACCGTGAACGTACCCGAAATTTTCAGCGTGCCATTGGTGAGCGTCAGGAAACCGGCTACGTCGGTGGTGACACCCTGAACGCTGAAATTCGAAGTGGTGACCTCAATCACCGAGCTCGAGTCAGTGCCCTTATTCACGGTCAGCGTGCGCAGGTCGGTCATCGCGCCCGCGCCGCTGAAGGTGTTGTTAGTCGCGCCGGTGAAGGTGATCCCAGCGCCTGCCGTGTTGCTGTTGGTGCTGAAATCGAGAATGTTGTTATTGGTCAGGTTGCCCGCGAGGGAAAGGGTATGCCCCGTCTGCGTGCCGGTCGCGGCTGATTGGAACGTGCCGTTCGTTCCGATGAGCACGTTGCTGCCGACTGTCAGTGAACGCGCAGTGGTCGCTTCGTATTGCACTTTCCAGCACATTGGGATCCTAAGCTTAGAATTCCACGTGGACAAGTTGTCGCGGCCGCTTCTATAGTGTCACCTAAATACTAGTGACTCCAGCGTAACTGGACTGGCCACAGTTAGGCCGCAAATGTAATCACACTGGCTCACCTTCGGGTGGGCCTTTCTGCGTTCGCGAGTGGACCCGATAAGCTCATGGAGCGGCGTAACCGTCGCACAGGAAGGACAGAGAAAGCGCGGATCTGGGAAGTGACGGACAGAACGGTCAGGACCTGGATTGGGGAGGCGGTTGCCGCCGCTGCTGCTGACGGTGTGACGTTCTCTGTTCCGGTCACACCACATACGTTCCGCCATTCCTATGCGATGCACATGCTGTATGCCGGTATACCGCTGAAAGTTCTGCAAAGCCTGATGGGACATAAGTCCATCAGTTCAACGGAAGTCTACACGAAGGTTTTTGCGCTGGATGTGGCTGCCCGGCACCGGGTGCAGTTTGCGATGCCGGAGTCTGATGCGGTTGCGATGCTGAAACAATTATCCTGAGAATAAATGCCTTGGCCTTTATATGGAAATGTGGAACTGAGTGGATATGCTGTTTTTGTCTGTTAAACAGAGAAGCTGGCTGTTATCCACTGAGAAGCGAACGAAACAGTCGGGAAAATCTCCCATTATCGTAGAGATCCGCATTATTAATCTCAGGAGCCTGTGTAGCGTTTATAGGAAGTAGTGTTCTGTCATGATGCCTGCAAGCGGTAACGAAAACGATTTGAATATGCCTTCAGGAACAATAGAAATCTTCGTGCGGTGTTACGTTGAAGTGGAGCGGATTATGTCAGCAATGGACAGAACAACCTAATGAACACAGAACCATGATGTGGTCTGTCCTTTTACAGCCAGTAGTGCTCGCCGCAGTCGAGCGACAGGGCGAAGCCCTCGGCTGGTTGCCCTCGCCGCTGGGCTGGCGGCCGTCTATGGCCCTGCAAACGCGCCAGAAACGCCGTCGAAGCCGTGTGCGAGACACCGCGGCCGGCCGCCGGCGTTGTGGATACCTCGCGGAAAACTTGGCCCTCACTGACAGATGAGGGGCGGACGTTGACACTTGAGGGGCCGACTCACCCGGCGCGGCGTTGACAGATGAGGGGCAGGCTCGATTTCGGCCGGCGACGTGGAGCTGGCCAGCCTCGCAAATCGGCGAAAACGCCTGATTTTACGCGAGTTTCCCACAGATGATGTGGACAAGCCTGGGGATAAGTGCCCTGCGGTATTGACACTTGAGGGGCGCGACTACTGACAGATGAGGGGCGCGATCCTTGACACTTGAGGGGCAGAGTGCTGACAGATGAGGGGCGCACCTATTGACATTTGAGGGGCTGTCCACAGGCAGAAAATCCAGCATTTGCAAGGGTTTCCGCCCGTTTTTCGGCCACCGCTAACCTGTCTTTTAACCTGCTTTTAAACCAATATTTATAAACCTTGTTTTTAACCAGGGCTGCGCCCTGTGCGCGTGACCGCGCACGCCGAAGGGGGGTGCCCCCCCTTCTCGAACCCTCCCGGTCGAGTGAGCGAGGAAGCACCAGGGAACAGCACTTATATATTCTGCTTACACACGATGCCTGAAAAAACTTCCCTTGGGGTTATCCACTTATCCACGGGGATATTTTTATAATTATTTTTTTTATAGTTTTTAGATCTTCTTTTTTAGAGCGCCTTGTAGGCCTTTATCCATGCTGGTTCTAGAGAAGGTGTTGTGACAAATTGCCCTTTCAGTGTGACAAATCACCCTCAAATGACAGTCCTGTCTGTGACAAATTGCCCTTAACCCTGTGACAAATTGCCCTCAGAAGAAGCTGTTTTTTCACAAAGTTATCCCTGCTTATTGACTCTTTTTTATTTAGTGTGACAATCTAAAAACTTGTCACACTTCACATGGATCTGTCATGGCGGAAACAGCGGTTATCAATCACAAGAAACGTAAAAATAGCCCGCGAATCGTCCAGTCAAACGACCTCACTGAGGCGGCATATAGTCTCTCCCGGGATCAAAAACGTATGCTGTATCTGTTCGTTGACCAGATCAGAAAATCTGATGGCACCCTACAGGAACATGACGGTATCTGCGAGATCCATGTTGCTAAATATGCTGAAATATTCGGATTGACCTCTGCGGAAGCCAGTAAGGATATACGGCAGGCATTGAAGAGTTTCGCGGGGAAGGAAGTGGTTTTTTATCGCCCTGAAGAGGATGCCGGCGATGAAAAAGGCTATGAATCTTTTCCTTGGTTTATCAAACGTGCGCACAGTCCATCCAGAGGGCTTTACAGTGTACATATCAACCCATATCTCATTCCCTTCTTTATCGGGTTACAGAACCGGTTTACGCAGTTTCGGCTTAGTGAAACAAAAGAAATCACCAATCCGTATGCCATGCGTTTATACGAATCCCTGTGTCAGTATCGTAAGCCGGATGGCTCAGGCATCGTCTCTCTGAAAATCGACTGGATCATAGAGCGTTACCAGCTGCCTCAAAGTTACCAGCGTATGCCTGACTTCCGCCGCCGCTTCCTGCAGGTCTGTGTTAATGAGATCAACAGCAGAACTCCAATGCGCCTCTCATACATTGAGAAAAAGAAAGGCCGCCAGACGACTCATATCGTATTTTCCTTCCGCGATATCACTTCCATGACGACAGGATAGTCTGAGGGTTATCTGTCACAGATTTGAGGGTGGTTCGTCACATTTGTTCTGACCTACTGAGGGTAATTTGTCACAGTTTTGCTGTTTCCTTCAGCCTGCATGGATTTTCTCATACTTTTTGAACTGTAATTTTTAAGGAAGCCAAATTTGAGGGCAGTTTGTCACAGTTGATTTCCTTCTCTTTCCCTTCGTCATGTGACTTGATATCGGGGGTTAGTTCGTCATCATTGATGAGGGTTGATTATCACAGTTTATTACTCTGAATTGGCTATCCGCGTGTGTACCTCTACCTGGAGTTTTTCCCACGGTGGATATTTCTTCTTGCGCTGAGCGTAAGAGCTATCTGACAGAACAGTTCTTCTTTGCTTCCTCGCCAGTTCGCTCGCTATGCTCGGTTACACGGCTGCGGCGAGCGCTAGTGATAATAAGTGACTGAGGTATGTGCTCTTCTTATCTCCTTTTGTAGTGTTGCTCTTATTTTAAACAACTTTGCGGTTTTTTGATGACTTTGCGATTTTGGGAAAG
>JADMIO011560692.1_pt1 | contig 36995 bp, 44 predicted proteins | sample 8958161 | NCBI WGS metagenome assembly JADMIO01 (sample SAMN16585339, study PRJNA669376) | soil metagenome | isolation source: Crop rotation soil | place: USA: Cullars Rotation, Alabama | collected 2011
GTCGGACTCCTGGCCGATCCGGAAGCGGAACGACCCGAGCAGAGCGCCGGCCACGAACGCGATCAGGCCCGCGTCACCGGAGACGGCGTGCACCGCCGAGGTCACGGACTTCAGCCCGACCGCGGCTCGAGCCAGGCCTGCTCCGGCTGCCCGCAGCCCGTCGGTCCCGGCATCCCCGACGCCTACGCCGAACACGGTCAGCGCCGCACCACCGGGAACGGGCAGTGCGAGCCGGGTGACCTCTCCTGCCGCTGCCGAGGCACCAGCCTGGGCGAACAGCGTCAGCAGGTCTGCGGAGAGGGCGTCGCCCAGCCCAGCGGCGCCCGGACCGAGCGTCAGCGTCTCCTCGTCGTCGAGCAGGGCCAGCGCAACCGCCACGTCCGCGACAGCGGGCGCCTCCGAGCTCAGCACGAACACACCGCGACAATACCGAAGGCCCCGGCCGCCCAAGCGGGGCGTCGGGGCCTTCGTCAGTTCTTCAGGGTCCGGCGTCAGCCGACCACGTTCTTCAGCGCGTCTCCGAGTGCTCCGGCTTCCTCCGCGTTGAGCTCCACCACCAGTCGGCCACCGCCTTCGAGGGGAACCCTCATCACGATGCCGCGACCTTCCTTGGTGACCTCCAGCGGCCCGTCGCCGGTCCGCGGCTTCATCGCCGCCATGCGCATACCTCTTCCCTGTGCGTGATCCAGCGCCCGAGCAGATGTGACGCCGTTCTCACCCATTATTCCCTATGACGCCCTGCCACGAAGAATCGATGGCGACACTGCTGATCTTCTCGACGGCGGCGTACGGCAGACTCGGTCCCGTGCACGCCCGGTCCGCGCTGTTCGACCTCTACGGCGACCACCTGCGCAGTCGCGGCGGCAGCGCACCGGTGGCCGCGCTGATCCGGCTGCTCGAACCGCTCGGGATCAGCGCCCCTGCGGTACGCACCGCGCTGTCCCGGATGGTGGCCCAGGGCTGGCTCACCGCGACCGACGCCGGCGAGTACGCCCTGACCGAGCACGCCCGGACCTGGCTGGACGAGGCCGGCGCCCGGATCTACCGGACCGACGCGTCGAGCTGGGACGGGCACTGGCACCTGCGGGTGCTCGCGCCGATGACCGACCGCGCCCGCCGCGAGCGGGTGCGCAGCCGGCTCCGCTTCCTCGGGATGGCGCCGGTCAGCGACAGCACCTGGGTCAGCCCGCGCTCCTCGACCGAGGTGGACCGGTTGCTCGAGGAGGAGGACGTGCCGGCGATCACCGTCACCGCGGCGCACGTCGAGCCGAGCGAGTCGCTGCTCGCCGCCTTCGACCTGACCGCGCTGGAGGCCGCGTACGCCACCTGGCTCGCCGAGGCGGCCGCTCTGGTGGCCCCGGCGAACGGCAGGGGGCTGAACCGCGACGACCTGCGGGCCTTCGTCGTACGCTCCGAGCTGGTGCACAGCTGGCGCAAGTTCCTGTTCACCGATCCGGGGCTCCCCCGCGCACTGCTGCCCGCAGACTGGTCCGGCCACCGCGCCGCAGCGTTCTTCGACGAGCACGCCACCCGACTGCTGCCGGCAGCCTCCCGCTTCATCGACCACCAGCTCCAAGGAGTCCAGACATGAGCGACCTTCCCGTCACCTACTCGATCGCGAACGGCGTCGGCACGATCACGCTGAACCGTCCCGATGCCATGAACAGCCTGAACATCGCCACCAAGGAGGCATTGCTGGAGGCGGTCACGAGCGCGGCCGAGGACCCGGAGGTGCGGTGCGTCGTGCTCACCGGCACCGGCCGGGCCTTCTGCGTCGGCCAGGACCTCAAGGAGCACGTCGAGCTGCTGAACAGCGGCAGCACCGAGGCGCTGTTCACCACCGTGGAGAAGCACTACAACCCGATCGTCACCGCGATCGCCGAGATGCCGAAGCCGGTGATCGCCGCCCTGAACGGGGTCGCCGCCGGAGCCGGCGCCAGCCTCGCCTTCGCCTGCGACCTGCGGATCCTCGCGTCCACGGCGGGCTTCAACCTGGCCTTCCCGGGCGTTGCACTGTCCTGCGACACCGGTGCCTCCTGGACGCTGCAGCGGCTGGTCGGGCGGGCCAAGGCGATCGAGCTGCTCTACTTCCCGAGCACCATCCCGGCCGACGAAGCCCTTTCCCTCGGCCTGGCCACCCGGGTCGTGCCCGAGGAGGAGCTGGTGAGCGAGGTGACCGCGCTGGCCTCGAAGCTGGCTTCCGGCCCGACGCTCTCCTACGCCTCGATGCGGCAGTCGGTGAACTACGCCAGCAGCCACGACCTGGCCTCCTCGCTGGCGTTCGAGGGCGAGAAGATGAACTTCACCGGCGCCACCGCTGACCACCGCCGGGCGGTCGCGGCCTTCCTGGCGAAGGAAAAACCTGCGTTCGAAGGTCGCTAGCCGAGCTTTCCCGAGACCAGGAACCAGGTCCAAACCAGCGAACCGACCAGCAGCCCGACGTGGCCGAGCACGGACAGGCCGGGGCCCTCGCCCCACGAGTCCGCGGCGGGGTCGGCCGCGTGCCGCCCGTGAGCCGGGACCCACCGGACCAGCAGCAGCAGCCCGGCGACGGTGGTCACCCACCAGCAGAGCAGCCCGGCGTAACCGACGACCTCGCGCAGCGAGTCCACCAGCAGGAACGCGCACCACAACGCCAGCGCCGGTACGCCGAACAGGGTGTGCACGTTGACCAGCCGGTGCGGGACGTCCAGCCGACCCGCTGCCTCGTGATTGGCGGACATCCGGACCCGGGTCAGCACGACCACCACCGCGGCCAGCGCGGTGAGGACGAGCGAGATCCGTTCCGGGGTCACTCCCGCGGCTCCTCGAGCTGAGCGGCCAGCCGGTCGAGCAGGGCGTCGACCTCGCTGGCCCGGTAGCCCCGCACGGCGGTGCTGAACCGGAGGTTCCTCAGGTCAGCTCCGGTCAACGGCCCCTCCGCGGGAACGACCGCGTCCGGGCGGTCGTCGTACTCGGGGGCGAGCGAGCCGCCCGGGCCCGCCGCCACCACGGCGACCGCGCCCACGACCAGCACGATCACGAGCGCGAACAGCCACATCATCGCGAGCTCCTCATCTGCTGGCCACCATGATCGCGATGGCCTCGTCGACATCGTCGGTGAGGGTGAGCATGTCCAGGTCGGCCTCCGAGATCTTGCCGTCAGCCAGCACCGTACCGCGCAGCCAGTCCAGCAGCCCGCTCCAGTACTCGACGCCGATCAGCACGACCGGGAAGCTGGTCACCTTCCGGGTCTGCGCCAGGGTCATCGCCTCGAACATCTCGTCGAAGGTGCCCAGGCCACCGGGCAGGACGACGAAACCCTGCGAGTACTTCACGAACATCGTCTTGCGGGCGAAGAAGTAGCGGAAGTTGATGCCGATGTTCACGTACTCGTTGACACCCTGCTCGAAGGGCAGCTCGATGCCGAGCCCGACGCTGGTCCCGCCGGCTTCGGAGGCGCCCTTGTTGACCGCTTCCATCGCGCCCGGCCCACCGCCGGTGATCACCGCGAAGCCGGACTCCGCCAGGCCGCGGCCGAGCTCGACGCCCTTGGCGTAGAAGGGGTCCCCCGCCCGGGTGCGCGCTGACCCGAAGCAACCGACGGCCGGGCCGAGCTCCGCGAGCGCGCCGAACCCCTCGACGAACTCCGACTGGATCCGGAGCACCCGCCACGGGTCCGTGTGCACCCAGTCGGTCGGGCCGCGCGAGTCGAGCAACCGCTGGTCGGTGGTGGAGAGGTCGACCTGGTTGCCGCGCAGCAGGGTGGGGCCCTTGCGCTTGGTCTGCTCGCCCGCCCGCGGCTCCAGGCCCGGAGGCTGGTTGCTCATCCGCCCAGCCAGTCTCGCAAGGTGCTCTCGCAGCGGACGATCTGCTCGGTCGGCACGTGCTCCTCCTGCTTGTGCGCCAGGGTCGGGTCACCAGGACCGTAGTTGACGGCGGGGATCCCGAGCACGGTGAAACGCGCAACATCGGTCCAGCCGAATTTCGGGCCGACCTCACCGCCGACCGCCTCGACGAACGCCTTCGCGGCCGGCCGGTCCAGGCCGGGCAGCGCACCGGGTGCCGAGTCGGTGAGCTCGACCTCGAAGCCGTCGAAGAATCCGCGGACGAAGTCGAGCGCCTCGGCCTCTGTGCGGTCCGGTGCGAACCGGTAGTTCACGGTCACCGTGCACCGGTCCGGGATCACGTTGGTCGCGACCCCGCCGTTGATCAGCACCGCGTTCAGGCCCTCGTGGTACTCCAGCCCGTCGATCACCGGCCGCCTGGCCTCGTACGCCGCCAGCCGGTTGAGCACCTCGGCGGCGCCGTGGATGGCGTTCACGCCGCGCCACGAACGGGCGGAGTGGGCGCGCTCGCCGGTGGTGCTCACCTCGACCCGCAAGGTGCCCTGGCAGCCGGCCTCGACGCCGGCACCCGAGGGCTCCATCAGGATCGCGAAGTCCGCCTTGAGCAGCTCGGGTCGCTGCTCGGCGATCAACTTGAGGCCGTTGCGGGCGGCGTCGACCTCCTCGCACTCGTAGAACAGGTAGGTGACGTCGCGGTTCGGCTCCGGCAGGCCGGCGGCCAGCTTCAGGGCGACCGCGACGCCGCCCTTCATGTCGCAGCTCCCCAGGCCGTGCAGGAGGGTGCCGTCGTTGCGCGAGGGCAGGTTGTCGTTGAGCGGGACGGTGTCGACGTGACCGGCGACCACCACCCGCTCCGGGCGGCCCAGGTCGGTCCGCGCGACCAGCGAGTTGCCGATCCGGGTCACGGTGAGGTGGTCGAGGCCGGAGAGCTCCGCCTCGATCGCGTCGACGATCTCGCGCTCGTTGCCGCTGACCGACTCGATGTCGACCAGGGCCGCGGTCAGCGCGACGACGTCGGCCGTGAGGTCGAGAGGCATGGAGCCAGTCTGTCAGGTCGCCTCCGTCAGCCAGGGAACACGCAGAACTCGTTGCCCTCGGGATCGGCGAGCACCGTCCAGCGCGGCATCTCCCACAGCGTGGTCGCTCCGCGGGCGAGGAAGTCGTCGACGTCGCCGTACACGTCCCAGTGCCAGCGGTTCTTCACCGTCTTCGGCTCGGGCACGTTGCCGAAGACCATCGCGAAGAACGGCGCCACCTCGCTGGACGGGAACCCGGGGACCTCGTTGAACCACCAGTAGTCGTTCTTCTTCTGGGCCTCGACCCCGAACACGTCCGCCCACCACGCGGCGATCGACCGGGCGTCGACCGAGTCCACGCAGAACTCGAACATCCGGTAGTCCGCGAGCCGCTCCGGGGGCTGCACGAAGGCGCAGAACTCCCCGCCCTCCGGGTCGGCCATCACCGTCCACCTGATTTCGTCATCGGCCGGGCGGATCACCGTCGCGCCCAGGTCGAGCACCTCCGACAGGTCGCGGACGCTGATGTCAGGGTGCACGCGGTGCTTGACCGTTTTGACCTCCGGGACCGGGCAGAGCGCGACGCCCTGGCCCTCTTCCGGACCGACCACGTCGCCGTCGGACAGGGTGAGCCCCAGCGCCGCGGACCAGAACCGGCCGAGTTCGGCCGGGTCCTGACCGGGCGCCGGGTGGGTGTCGAGGCAGAGCTCCTTGAAGGTTGCGATCGCCATGAGGAGCAGCCTGCCACCCGGGACCGACAGGATCCGGCTCGATCTGCCCCGGTAGCCTTGACGTCATGTCTCACGCATGGGGTTTCGGGTTGGCCACGGTCGCCGCTGACGGAACGACGCTGGACACCTGGTACCCCGCCCCGGCGCTCGGGGAAGCCCCGGCGGACGCCGCCGCGCCGGCGTACCTGACTGCTCTGGCCGGCAAGGACGAGGCCCGCAAGGTGCACACCGAGGTGGTGCTCCGTTCGGTCGAGCTGGCTGCCGCGCCGGCCGATGCCAGCGACGTCTACCTGCGCCTGCACCTGCTCAGCCACCGCCTGGTCGCCCCGCACGGGCTCAGCCTGGACGGCCAGTTCGGGTTGCTGGCCAACGTCGTCTGGACCAGCCGCGGACCGTGCGCGGTGACCGGGTTCGAGGAGGTCCGCGCGGCGCTCAAGGCAGACGGGGCGGTCGAGGTCTTCGGCATCGACAAGTTCCCGCGGATGACCGACTACGTGGTGCCGGCCGGCGTCCGGATCGCCGACGCGGACCGGGTCCGTCTCGGTGCGCACCTGGCCGAGGGCACCACGGTGATGCACGAAGGCTTCGTGAACTTCAACGCCGGCACCCTGGGCACCTCGATGGTCGAGGGCCGGATCTCGGCGGGCGTCGTGGTCGGCGACGGCTCGGACGTGGGCGGCGGAGCCTCGATCATGGGCACCCTGTCCGGCGGCGGCGCCCAGGTCATCTCGATCGGCCGGCGCTGCCTGCTCGGCGCCAACTCGGGCATCGGGATCTCGCTCGGCGACGACTGCGTGGTCGAGGCCGGCACCTACGTCACCGCGGGTACCAAGGTCACCGTCCTCGGGGATGACCAGCCGCAGCTCACCAAGGCGTTGGAGCTGTCCGGAGCGAGCAACATCCTGTTCCGGCGCAACTCGGTGACCGGTGCCGTCGAGGCCGTTCCGTGGAAGGCCGCGGGCATCACCCTGAACGCCGACCTGCACCAGAACTGATGGCTCGACGTCGTCGTCGCAGCGGGGCCGTCCCGTTCGTCTTCGCCGCCACCCTGGCCGTCGTGGCCGGGGTGGTCGTCGCGGTCTGGCGCGGCGCGGGCCCGCTCCCGGACCCGGAGGGCTGCGAGGCCACGGCTGCCGGCCGCACCGTGCACCTGGCGCCTGACCAGTCGCGCAACGCCGCGCTGATCGCCGCCATCGCGGTGAGCCGGGGACTACCGGCGCGGGCGGCCTCGATCGCCCTGGCGACGGCGTACCAGGAGAGCAAGATCCGCAACATCAACCACGGCGACCGGGACTCCCTCGGACTGTTCCAGCAACGTCCCTCGCAGGGCTGGGGCACCGCCGCGCAGATCACCAACGAGCACTACGCGATCAACAAGTTCTACGAAGCGCTGGAGAAGATCGACGGCTACCAGGCGATGCGGATCACCGAGGCCGCCCAGAAGGTGCAGCGCTCCGGCTTCCCCGAGGCCTACGAGGAGCATGCCCCGGACGGGCGCGCGCTGGCCTCGGCACTGACCGGGTACAGCCCGCACGGCACCTTCACCTGCGTCGTGCACGAACCGAAAGGTCACGGCACCGCAGCCGCGGTCACCAGGTCGTTGCGCGGTGCGTTCGGCAGCGCCCTGCCCGTCGAGCGCACGGGCGGTCGCCAGGACCTCACCGTCCCGGTTGCGACCGGGACCGGGGGCAACCGCCGCGGCTGGTCGGTGGCCGGCTACCTGGTCGCCCACGCCGGCGAGCTGAAGATCGAGTCGGTGTCCTTCGACGGGCTGACCTGGCACTCCGGGCGGGCCTCGGAGAAGGGCTGGACGGACTCCGGCGCCAGCGGCTCGCGGGTCACGATCACCCTCCGCTAGCGGGACAGTCGGGCGACCGCCGCGTCGACGCGCTCGTCGGTCGCGGTCAGCGCGACCCGGACGTGCTTGCTGCCGGCGGTCCCGTAGAACGAGCCGGGCGCGACCAGGATGCCGCGGTCGGCGAACCAGGAAACCGTCTCCCAGCAGTCCTCGTTGCGAGTGCTCCACAGGTACAAGGCACCCTCGGAGTGGTCGATCCGGAAGCCCGCGCCCTCGAGTGCAGCCTTCAGCTTGAGGCGCCGCGCGGCGTAGCGGGCGTGCTGCTCGAGCACGTGGACGTCGTCCTCGAGCGCCGCGACCATCGCGTGCTGCTGCGGTGCCGGCAGCTGCAGACCGAGGTTCTTGCGGACCGCGAGCAGCTCGCCGATCACGGCAGGGTCGCCCGCGACGAACGCGCACCGGTAGCCGGCCAGGTTGGATCTCTTGGACAGCGAGTGCACCGCGAGGATGCCTTCGGTGCTGCCGCCGCACACGTCCGGGTGCAGCACCGAGACCGCACGCTGCTCGCCCCAGGTGAGCTCGAGGTAGCACTCGTCCGAGACCAGCAGCACCCCGCGCTCGCGGCACCAGTCGACGACCTTCTTCAGGTGCGCAGGAGGCAGCACCCGACCGGTCGGGTTCGAGGGTGAGTTGATCCAGAGCAGCTTCGGAGTCCGCGGTCCGATGGCCGTCAGCGAGTCGGTGGCCAGCGTCTCGGCACCGACCAGCGCCGCGCCGACCTCGTAGGTCGGATAGGCCAGCTCCGGGTAGACGACCAGGTCACCGGCGCCGACCCCGACGTGCCCGGCCAGCGACGCGATCAGCTCCTTGGAGCCGATCACGGGCAGGACCCCGTCGAGTCCGAGCCCGGTGACGCCGAAGCTGCGCGCCAGCCAGTCGATGCAGGCCTGACGGGTCTCGGGCCGCCCGATGGTGAGCGGGTAGCCCGGCGCGTCCGCCGCGGCGACCAGGGCACGCTGCACGACCTCCGGTGTCGGGTCGACGGGCGTGCCGACCGAGAGGTCGACGATCCCGTCAGGGTGTGCGCGCGCCCGGTCGCCGTACGGCGTCAGGTGGTCCCAGGGGAAGTCCGGGAGCCGCCCGGAGACCCTTCGCGAAACGCTCAGTGCTCGTCGTGCTCCTGCGGCGGGAGAGCGGCCACCGTTGCGTGGTCGGCCTCGATCACGCCCATCTTCGCGGCGCCGCCCGGCGAGCCCAGGTCGTCGAAGAAGTGCACGTTCGCGTCGTAGTACTGCTTCCACTCACCCGGGACGTCGTCCTCGTAGTAGATCGCCTCGACCGGGCAGACCGGCTCGCAGGCGCCACAGTCGACGCACTCGTCGGGGTGGATGTAGAGCATCCGCTTGCCTTCGTAGATGCAGTCGACAGGGCACTCGTCGACGCAGGCACGGTCCTTCAGGTCTACACACGGCTGGGCGATGACGTAGGTCACCAGGATCCTCCTACAGGCTCACGTCCGGGGCGGACGAGGCAAAGCCTAGTATCCCGGAGATGAGTCCTACAGGCGGTCCCAGGATTCTCGGTCCGCACGTCGTCGGCCGGCGCATCGTCGTACGGCGGCTGCTGCCCGGACAGACCGGGCCGAGCGGTGGTCCGGCGATGACCGACCTGCTCGGGATCTGCGAGTCCTGGGGCGACGGGATCGTCGCGGTCCGGGCCGAGGACGGCACGCTGGTCGAGATCCCGACCGCCGACATCGTCTCCGGCAAGCCGGTGCCGCCGCGCCCTTCGGTCCGGAGCCGGGTCAGCGCGCGCGAGGCCGAGAGCCACGCCGCGGTGCTCTGGACCGGTGTCGATCGCGACGCCCTCGGCGAGTGGGAGCTGCGCAGCGTGCCGGTCCCCGACGGTCGCCTGCTCAAGCGCACCAACTCGTGCCTGGCGATCGGCGACCCGGGCACCGGTTTCGCCGAGGCCGAGCGAGCCGTCCGGACCTGGTACGAGGTCCGCGACCGACCTGCCCGGGTGCAGGTCGAGGCCGACTCCGACCTCGAGAGGGCGTTCCTGGTGGCCGGCTGGCAGCCGCTGCCTGACGGCGACGCGGTGTTCCTGCTGGGGTCTATCAGCCGGGCGCTGCGATCGGGCTCCGGGACAGCCGGGCGGGTCGAGGCGGACGGTCCGCGGCTGGTCGTGCGCGCTGACGGCGCCGTGGTGCACGGCGGCATCGACGGCGACTGGCTCGGCGTGCACGGCCTGCAGGTGGCCGAGGACCGGCGTCGGCGCGGACTCGGGACCGCCGTGCTGCGCACCCTGCTCGATGCCGCTGCCGAGCGCGGCGCACTCACCGTCTGGCTGCACGTCGAGACCGCGAACGAACCCGCCCGGCAGCTCTACTCAGCACTGGGGCTGACCGAGCACCACCGCTGCCGCTACCTGGCTCCCGGCGACTGAAGCCCTACCAGGTGCACTTCGGTCGGTACGACGCCGGAACCGGGCCACTGGTGGCCAGCGCGGTCCCGACGATCCGGATCACGGCCGGGTCGAGCGGCATCTGGCTGTGCGTGGCGGTGTCGGCCGGGCAGTCGTCCTGGAGCCGGATGTTCGTGGTGCTCGGACCCGACAGGTACCCGGAGGTGTACGGCGTGACGACCTTGTCGTAGGACGTCACCACGTTGGTGTAGCTGACGGAGCCGGGCGTCTCGTCGGAAGCGTTCAGGCTGGCGAGGAACGTCGAGCCCGCGAGAAGCTGACCGCACGCGACGCAGGTGGGGTAGCCGACCATCTTGGCGGCCACCCCCGTGTTCGTGGTGCCGTGGTTCGCCGCCGAGAGGCTGACCAGGTCGTTGACCTTCGCCGCCCCGCCGAGGTTCTTCAGGTAGTACCGCGGCATCGTCCCGCCCTGGGAGTGCCCGACGATCGAGACCTTCGCGGCCCCGGTGGAGGCCAGCACCTTGTCGACGAACGTCTTCAGCTCGCCGGCCGACGTAGCCATCGAGGCGGTGCCCTGGCTGCCGTAGTTCAGGACGAACACGCAGTAGCCGGCGTTCGCGAGCGCCGGACCCATGGTGTTCCACACGGTCATGTCGCCGTAGGTGCCGTGCACCAGCACCACCGGGTTCGGGTGCGCGGCGTTCGCCTTGCAGCTCCAGTTGTTGGTGCCTCTCGGCGCCACGGTGGACGCCACCGCACCAGCCGGATCGACAGGGCCGAAGGTCGAGAAGAAGAAAGCAAGAGCCGCACCGAGAACGGCAAAACGTGTGGAGCTCATGGACACCCTCCCTCAAGGTCAGGTGTCCTAGTTTAGACCGTTATGTCCGTTTTACCCTGTTTGTCTAGACCATCACGTTGGACCGGTCTAGAGACCGTTGAACAGGTCGGTCTCCAGTCCCCTGTCGTCGTACGGCGCCGCCGTGGCTCCCTTGGCGATCCGGTAGAACTCGTAGCCCCACGCCTGGCTGCCGGCATTGTTCGACAGTGCGAAGAACGGGCCGTCGGTGGTGATCTGGGTGGCGTGGGCCGCGAGCGCCTTCATCTTCTGCTCGTGGAACTCGGTGCCGTCGACCATCGCAGCGAGGTTCTCGTCGGCGGTGACGAACGGCGGCAGCTGCCCCTCGGGGTCCATCCCCTCGAAGGTGGTCGTGTCGCCCGCCGCGCGCATCTGCCGCAGCCCCTCGCGCATCCAGGACTCCGACATCGCGACCCAGTAGACCTTGGCGATGTCGTGGGCCTCCCCCAGGTCGTGCCGGTACGACGGCACCGCAGCGAGCGCGGCGGCGTAGGTCGCGACCCGGTGCGCCTGGATGTGGTCGGGGTGGCCGTAGTTGCCGAACTCGTCGTAGGTCACCAGTACCTGCGGCCGGACCTCGCGGATGATCGCGACCAGGTGGTCCGCGGCCTCGGTGAGGTCGGCGTGCCAGAAGGCGTTGTCGTGGATGGTGTCGGCCGCGATCGCGTGCCCGTCCTCGTGCCACTTCATCCCGGAGTCGCGGTAGGTCCCGAAGCCGCCGAGGAACCGGAAGTCGGTGACCCCGATCTGAGCCATCGCGTTGGTCAGCTCGATCTTGCGCTGGTCGGCGAGCTTGTCGTCCCGGTCGTGCGCCAGGTGCTCGAGCTCCGGAACCAGGACCTCGCCCATCTCCCCGGCGGTACAGGTCACCAGGGTCACGCCGATCCCGGCGGCGACGTACTTCGCCATGGTCGCCGCGTTGTTGATGCTCTCGTCGTCGGGGTGCGCGTGGACGAAGAGCGCGTGCTTGGTCATGGAACGAGGTTAGAGGGTCGCCAGGACAGCCACGAACGGGCGGTCCGCGGGCAGCCACCCGACCTGGTCCAGCGCATCTGTCGCCAGCCAGCGGATCGCGTCGTGCTCGCCCGGTTGCGGGACCGGCTCACCGCCGGCGAGCCGGCCGGTCGCCACCCGGAGCACCATGCCGGGACGCACCTCGACCTCGGGTTCCAGCCAGCCGGTCACCTCGACCGCGCAGCCGAGCTCCTCGGCGATCTCGCGGACCGCCGCCTGGTCGTGGCTCTCCCCGGGCTCGACCTTGCCGCCCGGGAACTCCCAGCCGCCGTCCGCGCGACGGGCGGCGAGCACCCGCCCCTCGCGCAGGATCGCGACGCCGACGACGATCACGAGCGCGGCTGCAGTGCCAGCTGCCGGGACTGCGCGACCAGCCGACCGTCTGCGTCCCAGACGTCGCAGTCCTCCTCGAACAGCCCGCCGGCCATGGTCCGGGTGCGGTGCCGCACGATCGCCCAACCCGGGGCCGGGCGGGCCCGCACGTGCGCCGTGAGCTCCAGGGTCGGCGCCCAGCCCGGCATCCCCAGGTCGAAGGTGGTCGGCGGCAGCGCGTCGACGGCGACCAGCAACGCGATCGGGTCCAGCGGCCGGTCGTCGGCCAGCTTGAACCAGCCCTGGATGATGCCCGAGCGGCTCGGCTGCCCGATCGCCCAGCCGGCGTACGCCGGGTCGAAGCGGGTCCCGAAGCGGTCCAGCAGCGGGGCGACCTTCTTGACGTGCTCGGGCGCGTCCCGGGACTCCAGGCAGTCCTCGACCGGCGGCAGCTGCGGTGGGTCGAGCGCCAGCCCGAGCGCGGCCGCGTCGGCGTCGGACCTCTCGTCGTGGGCGGCGTCAAGGTTGCCGAAGGTCGCGTGCGCCGCGATCCGCGGCACGCTGGTGCCGTCGACCTCCTGGCTGAGCACGGCGCGCACCGTGGAGAAGCGCGAGCCCGAGCGGACCAGGTCGCAGCTGACCGTGGCCGGCCCGGGCACCGACGGCGTGACGAAGTGCGAGCTCAGCGAGAACGGCTCGGAGTGCCCGGTTCCGGCGAGCTCGTCGCGGATCGCGTTGCCGATGACGGCCAGCAGGTAGCCCCCGTTGACGCCACCGCCCACCACCCAGCCGGGTGCCAGCTCGGCGGCGTACCGGCCTTCGCCCAGCGGTATGGTCGCGGCATCGCGGTCGAGCTCGTGGGTCATGCCCGAAAGACTAGGGCCGCACAGACTAGGGCTGCACAACGGTGCAGCGGGTCCCGGAGTAGATCGTCGGCATGCACTGGTTGCAGTGGATGCAGAGCCCGTCGCTGGTCTCGCCACGCTGCATCCGGTTGACCAGGTCGGGTTCGCGCAGCAGGGCCCGGCCCATCGCCACGAACTCGAAGCCCTCCTCCATCGCCCGGTCCATGGTGGCCAGGGTGTTGATGCCGCCGAGCATGATCAGCGGCATCGACAATCCGGCCCGGAAAGCCAGCGCCTTCTCCCGCAGGAACGCCTCCTCGAACGGGTAGGACTTGAAGAACCGCTTGCCGACCGGCGTCCTCAGACCGAGCCGGACCGCCGCGGGCATGTTCGCGGCGAACTCCTTGAGGGGTACGTCGCCCCGGAACAGGTACATCGGGTTCAGCAGCGAGCTCCCGGCGGAGAGCTCGAGTGCGTCCAGGTACCCGTCCGCCTCGAGCAGCTGGGCGAACTCCAGGGTCTCCGGCATCGAGAAGCCGACCGGCGAGCCCTCGGTCATCCCGATCTTGGCGGTCACCGCGACCGCGTCACCGACCTCCTCGCGGACCACCCGGGCGACGTCGCGGGCGAACCTGGAGCGGTTCGCCAGCGAACCGCCCCAGCCGTCCTTGCGGCGGTTCTGGCCGGGCGCCAGGAACGAGCTGAGCAGGTAGGCGTGCGCCATGTGGATCTCGAGCACGTCGAAGCCGGTCTCGACCATGATCCGCGCGGTGCGCACGTAGTCCTTGGTGATCCGGGCGATGTCGGCAGCGGTGGCCGAGCCGATCATCTGCATGCTCAGCGGCGAGGGCATCCTGGACGCCGCCAGCGCCTTCACCCCGTTCGAGCGACCGTTCGCGACCGGGCCGGCGTGACCCAGCTGGCCGGCGATCTTCGCACCCGTCTCGTGGATCTTCTCGGTGAGCCTGGCCAGGCCGGGGGCCGACTCCTCGTTGACGACGATGACCTCCTTCTGGGTCCGGCCCTCCGGTGCGACCGCGAGGTAGGCGACCGTGGTCAGGCCGACGCCGCCGCGCGCCGGCGCCAGGTGGTACTCGATCAGCTCGTCGGTGACCAGCCCGTGGGGAGTGCGCCCCTCGAAGGTCGCCGCCTTCACGGTCCGGTTGCGCAGCGTGACCGGGCCGAGCATCGCCGGCTCGAAGACGTTGTTCACCTCGGGCTTCGCCATGCCCGGACGCTAGCACCAAACGAGACGGTGCGTCTCGTTTGCCCTAGGCTATCGGGATGACCGACGCACCACGCCGGCGTAGCGAGCGGGCCCGGGTGGCGATCTTGGACGCCACCAACGAGCTGCTGCACGCGCACGGCCTCGAGCAGCTGAGCATCGAGGCGGTGGCCGCGCGTGCCGGGGTCGGCAAGCAGACGATCTACCGCTGGTGGCCGAACCGCGCGGTGCTGGTCGCCGATGCGCTGCTGCACCGCGACGACCTCGGTCCGTCGGCCCCGGCTGACACCGGTGACGTGCACGCGGACCTCTCCCGCTGGGCCGGCGACCTGGCCGCCTCGCTGGGCACCCCGCGAGGGTCTGCGACGCTACGGATGCTCACCGCCGCGGCCACCGACGACGACGAGACCTCGCGCCGGCTGCACGCTCGGTTCTCCGGACCGCTCCAGGACCTGGCGAACGCCCGCCTGGCGGCCGCGCCCGAGCTGCGGACGACTCCGGGCCAGCGCCGCAACGCCGTGGACGCGATCATCGGCTTCATGGTCTTCCGGGTGCTCTCCCACCAGCAGCTGACCCGCAGGTCCGCCACCGCGATGGCCCGCTCAGTGCTGCGTGGCCTCGAAGTCGGGTGACCACTTCGGGACGATGAAGAGGCCCTCGGCCTCGATGGCGGTGCCGGCGTCCCCGGTGATGCTGGCCTCGACGTACACCTTGCGGCCTTCCTCGCGTGCGATCCGGCCGTCGAGGCGGACGGGGCCCAGCGGCAGCGGGTTGCGGTAGTGCAGTGTCAGGGTGCCGGTGAACGTGACCCGGTCCAGCCCGCTCGCCGTGAACCCCATCAGGTGGTCGAGCAGGAGGGCGGCCACCCCGCCGTGCACGCACCCCGGCGGCCCCTCGTACGCCGGGCCGAGGTCAAGCTCGGCGTGGGTGCTGCCGTCGTCGGCGAAGACGACCTCGATCGGCGGAGCCACCGGATTGCGCAGGCCGTTGCCGGCGTTCCCCCAGCTCCACGAACGGCCGGCGGAGTTGTAGTTCACGCCGGCGTGGTCGGTGTCGACCTCGGCGTTCAGGCTGTCGGTGGCAGACCGCACGGCCGCTAGGACGGGTGCCACGACCTCATCGCCGGCCCTGCTCAGGATCGTGGCCCGGATCAGCTCGCGGACCGCCTCGGCCAGAGGGGCGTAGCGGCCCTCGATCTCGTCGAGCTCGGCGTCGCTCAGGTCCAGCTGCCGGAAGGCCATCTCGTTCACCGTCGGGACGATACCGGCAGCCGCGGCGACTAGCGCCGCATCCGCAAATGCGGTGAACTGTTTCTTATGGAATGCCGCAGACGAGTCATCTCTGGGGCACGTCTGTTCGCACTTGCGGTCTCGCTGACAGGCTGCGGGACCGGCGCTTCCGGCGACCAGGAGACGTTGACGGTCTACGCCGCCGCCTCTCTCACCGAGACGTTCACCGAGCTCGGCAGGGTGTTCGAGAAAGCCCACCCCGGCGTGCGGGTCAGCTTCAGCTTCGGCGGGTCCTCCGACCTGGCCGCGCAGGTCCAGCAGGGCGCTCCTGCCGACGTGTTCGCTTCTGCCGACGCCACGAACATGGACAGGCTCGTCGCGGACGGTCTGACCCGGGAGGCGCCGCGGGACTTCGCGTCGAACACGCTGGAGATCGTCACGCCCCCGGACAACCCGGCGGGGATCGGCTCCCTGGCCGACCTGGCCGAGAACGGGGTCTCGCTGGTCGTCTGCGCTCCCGAGGTGCCCTGCGGGAGCGCTGCTGAGAAGGTCGAGCATGCCGCCGGGCTGACTTTCAGACCGGTCAGCGAGGAGCAGTCGGTCAAGGACGTCCTCGCCAAGGTCACCTCGGGCGAGGCCGACGCAGGCCTGGTCTACGTGACCGACGTGAAGGCGGCTGGTGACGAGGTGCACGGCGTGAGGTTCCCCGAGTCGTCGTCCGCGGTGAACACGTACCCGATCGCCACCGTCGAAGGCCCGGGGCAGCCCGCCCTCGCGCGGGCGTTCGTCGCGCTGGTGCTCGGCACCGCGGGACAGCGGGCCCTGGCCCGGGCCGGGTTCGGAAGACCATGAGGCGCACCGCTGCCGTCGGGTTGCCGGGATGGTTGTACCTCCCGGCGCTCATCGGCGTGATCTTCGTGCTGCTGCCCCTGGTCGCGATCGTCACCAAGGTCGACTGGGCCCACTTCGGCACCCTGATCACCTCCGAGTCGTCGAAGGACGCCCTGCTGCTCAGCCTGCGCACCTCGGCGGCGACGACCGCGCTCTGCGTGCTGCTCGGCGTGCCGATGGCTGCCGTCCTGGCACGCGCCACGTTCCCGGGGCAGAACCTGCTGCGCTCGGTGGTGCTGCTCCCGCTGGTGCTACCACCGGTGGTCGGCGGCCTGGCCCTGCTCTACACCTTCGGCCGCAAGGGCCTGCTCGGGCACGCGCTGGAGGTGATGGACCTACGGATCGCGTTCTCGACGATCGCGGTGGTGCTCGCGCAGACCTTCGTCGCGCTGCCGTTCCTGGTGGTCAGTCTGGAGGGTTCGTTGCGCACCGCCGGCGAGCGCTACGAGGTGGTCGCCGCCGGGCTGGGAGCCAGCCCGACGACCGTGTTCCGGCGGGTGACCGTGCCGCTGGTGCTCCCCGGCCTGCTCGCCGGGATGGTGCTGTCGTTCGCCCGCGCGCTCGGTGAGTTCGGGGCCACGATCACCTTCGCAGGCAGCCTGCAGGGGGTCACCCGGACGATGCCGCTGGAGATCTACCTGCAGCGTGAGGTCGACCCGGACGCAGCCGTCGCTCTCGCCCTCGTCCTCGTCGTCGCTGCGGTGGTGGTCATCGCGGTGGCCCGTCCCGATCGGCAGCGCGGATGAGCCTCCGGCTCGACGTCACCGTCGCCGACCGCGACGTGCGCGCGGGCTTCGAGGTCCCGGCCGGTCGGACGGTCGCGCTGCTCGGCGAGAACGGTGCCGGGAAGTCGACGTTGCTCTCGGTAGCCGTCGGGTTGCTGCGACCCGACAGCGGTCAGGTGGTGCTGGACGACGAGCCGCTGCTGAGCACCGGGGCCGGGATCGACGTGCCGCCGCACCGGCGCGGGATCGCGCTGCTCGCCCAGGACCCGCTGCTGTTCCCGCACCTGAGCGTGCTGGAGAACGTCGCGTTCGGCCCGCGCAGCACCGGCACCCCTCGCCGGGAGGCAGCCGTCCAGGCGCAGCACTGGCTGGACGAGGTCGGCGCGGGCGACCTCGCCGGTCGGCGTACGGGTGAGCTCTCCGGGGGCCAGGCGCAGCGCGTCGCGGTGGCCCGGGCCCTGGCCGCCGAACCGCGGCTGCTGCTGCTCGACGAGCCGCTGGCCTCGCTCGACGTCGAGGTCGCCCCGGCTCTGCGCCAGACGCTGCGCCGGGTGCTCGCGGACCGGACCACGGTGATCGTCACCCACGACGTGCTGGACGCCCTCCTGCTGGCCGACCGGGTGGTGGTCCTCGAGAACGGGCGCGTGGTCGAGGAGGGTGACACCCGGGAGGTGCTGACCCGCCCGCGCAGCCGGTTCGCGGCCCGGCTGGCCGGGGTGAACCTGTTCGCCGGCACCTGGACCGGTGAGCAGGTGCTGCTCGACGACGGCGGCGTGCTGCACGGGATACCGGCCGATCCCCTTCCGCAACCGGGTGACCGGGTGGTGGCCACGTTCCGTCCGCACGCGGTCGCGGTCTACCGCGACCCACCGCAGGGCAGCCCGCGCAACGCCTTCGCCGTCCGGATCGACGAGCTCGAGCCGCTCGGCACCCTGGTCCGGCTGCGCACCGAGCAGCTGAGTGCGGACGTCACTCTCCAGGCGGTCGCCGAGCTGGACCTGGCGCCGGGGACCACGGCGACCTTCACCGTGAAAGCAACCGAGATCGACGTCTACCGGTTGGCCTGACCCGCGGATGCGACATCCTTCTGGCGTGAGAACGATCGCGACCGCAGCTGCCGCCGTCCTTCTGGCCACGACCCTGACGGGCTGCGGCGGGGGCGACAAGCCCGAGCCGAAGGCGGGCCCCACCGCCCCGCCGACCAGCCCACCCGCGACCGGGATGGTGCAGGGAAGGTTGGTCACCGTCGGGGGCCCGGCGCCGGGGACGGCGAAGCCGGTCCCGGGAACCGTCACCTTCCAGGGCCCGGACGGATCGACCACCAGGACCGAGGTGGACGAGTCCGGCAGGTTCGCGATCGGGTTGTACCCGGGCAGCTACCAGATCCGCGGGACCAGCCCGACCGTGCAGGACGGCAAGCTGGAGTGCAGCACCGAGAAGCCCCGCACGACGCTGACGGCAGGCAGGACCGTGACGGCGGACGTGCTCTGCTCGATCAGGTGAGTGTCGCGACGAACCTGGCCGCGTCCTCGGTGGCCTTGCGCACCAGACCGAGTCCGGTCGCGTCCCCCACCGCCTGAACCGGTACGCCGGGGAGCCGCACGCGCACGGCCTCGAAGAAGCCGGTGTCGGCCTCGACCACACCGGCGACCAGCACCGAGTCCGCCTCCAGCAACCGGGACGTCCCGCCGAGCGGGGTGAACCGGACGCCTCCGTCGACCACTGCCTCGACCTCGGCACCGACGTGCACGGTGACGCCGAGCCGGTCGAGCCGGTGCATCTCCTCGGTCTTGCGCTTCCAGCCGATCTCGGGGGCGAGCTCGCGTCCGGGCTCCAGGACCGCCACCACGTGGCCACGCTCGGCGAGGTGGATCGCCGTGGCGATGCCGACCAGGTCGCCACCCACGACCACGACCCGAGGTCCCGGCTCGGCGATGCCGGCGAGCACGGCGCGAGGGTCGGTCCCCTCGATGCCGCGCCGGACCTGACCACCGGTGGCGACCACCACGGCGTCGGGCTCCAGCGCCGCGACGTCCTCGACCGAGGCGCGCGTGCCGAGGCGGACCTCGACCTCGGACTCGGCGATCTCGGCACGCAGGTATTCCAGGAACGGCGCGTTGTCCGGGTGCGCCCGACAGGCCCAGCGGAAGGAGCCCCCCAGCTCGTCCTCGGCTTCCAGCAAGGTGACCCGGTGGCCGTGGGCCGAGGCAACCCGGGCAGCCTCCATGCCGCCCGGTCCGCCGCCGACGACGACCAGGTGCTTGCTTCCGCTCGTCGGTGCGGACCCCAGCTCGAGCTCCTTGCCGGTACGCGGGTTCACCGCACAGTCGACGGAGAACCGCTGCTCCAGGGAGTCGATGCAGTTCTCGCACGAGATGCACCGCCGCACGCGGCCGCCGGTGCGCAGCTTGTTCGGCAGCTCCGGGTCGGCGAGCAGAGGCCGTCCCATCGCGACGAAGTCGGCGCGCCCGTCGGCCAGCACCTGCTCGGCGAGGTCCGGGTCGTGCAACCGGCCGACCGCGATCACCGGCACGTCGACGGCCTGGCGGACGGCTGCCGCCGCGCCCACGTTCAGGCCGTCGCCGTCGTCGGAGCCGTTCACCATCTTGCTGACCAGCCGGTCGATCACGCCGCCGCTGACGTGGAAGGCGTCGACACCGGCCTGCACCAGTCGCGGCGCGACCTGCGCGGTCTCGTACATCGGCCGGCCGCCGGCGACCCGCTCGAACCCGGAGATCCGCAGGGTGATCGGGAAGTCCGCGCCGACCTCGGACCGGATCGCGGCCAGTGCCTCCAGGACGATCCGCAGCCGCCCCTCCACGGTGTCGCCGCGGTAGCCGTCGGTGCGCCGGTTGCGCTGCGGCGCCAGGAACGAGCCGAGCATCATGTACCCGTGCGCGGCGTGCAGCTCGATGCCGTCGTACCCGGCCTCGCGGGCGCGGCGCACGGCCGCCTTGTACAGGTCCATCAGTGCGGAGATCTGGGCGACGGTGATCTCCTCCGACGGCCGCCCGGTCAGGTAGGACGGGATCACCGAGGGACCGATCGAGGTGACCCCGTACATCTCCGGGCCGAGCCCGTCCGGACCCGCGTGCACGATCTGCGGCTGGATCTTCGCGCCGTGCTCGTGCACGGCTTCGACGAGCCGGCGGTGCGCCGGGACACCGTCGTCGGTGCCGAGCTGCAGCCCACCCGGGGTCTCCGGGTGCTGGTGGTCGATGCCGGTCGCCCCGACGGTGATCAGTCCGACCCCGCCCGCGGCCCGGGCCGCGAAGTAGGCCACGGTCCGTTCGGACGGCAGTCCCTCCGGCGTCCCGTAGAGCGTCTCCATCGGGGACATCACGATTCGGTTGCGCAGCTGCATCGAGCCGATTCGGCCCGGGGCTAGCAGGTACTCGTACACCGGCTCAGGCCTTGAACCGACCGGCGAACGCCCGCAGCGGCAGGTCGGCGCTGGTGATGATCCCGGGCCGCGCCTCGACCACGGCACGGAGGGCGTTCAGTGCCGGCATCCCGGTCACGGTCATCCCGATCGACGCGAAGGCCTCGGCGTCGAACGGCGTGCCCGGCTTCGGGATGATCATGTGCTTGGAGTAGATGACCGGGTCGCCGTCGATGCGGGTGACGTAGCACCCCTGGACGTCCCAGTGCGGCTCGGTCTTCGGCGTCATCTGCCACTCCAGGCCGAGCTCGACGCGCGGCACCCCGCCGACCTTCCCCACGTAGGCGAACTTCGCCCCGCCGACCGAGCCCTTCGGCAGCTGGTACCACCCGAGGTCGACATCCTCGGTGCAGGCGCCGAGCTCGCACTCGAAGTCGACGGTGTCCAGCTCGATGCCGAGGGCGTCGGCCATCAGGTGCACCCCGTCACCGAAGACCCGGCAGCCGAGCTCGAGCTTGCGCACCTGCTCGGGGTCGTCCGCGGGAAAACCGAAACCGCAGTTGACCCAGGTGTCCACGGAGTGGTGGCAGGAGACGTCGACGGACTCGATGCAGGTGACCTTCTCGATGTCGGCGACGTCGGTCGAGTGCACGATCGACAGGATCTGAGCGAGGCCGGGGTTCATGCCGGTTCCGTAGAAGCTCGAGGCGCCCCGTTCGCAGGCGGCCGCGATGACCTCGGACTCGGTCCGGCCGTCAGGCAGCCGGTGGTTCGCGTCGCGGTGGTGGCCGGTGATGAAGTCAGCGGTCGTGACGATGTCGATGCCCGCCTCGAGCACCTGCTCGTAGAGCTCCACGTCCGGCCAGACCCCGTGGAAGGTGAGCACGTCCGGGCGGGCGGCGAGGATCTCCTCGACGCTCCCGGTCGCCGTCACCCCGACCGGGTCGAGGCCCGCCAGCTCACCGGCGTCACGGCCGATCTTCTCCGGGCTGTAGCAGTGCAGACCGACCAGCTCGAGGTCCGGGTGCGCCTGGATCCGGCCGATCATCTCGGCGCCGACGTTGCCGGTCGCCACCTGGAAGACGCGGACCTGACGGCCCGAGGTGGAGGGGTACGGGTCTGGCATGCGCTGAGGCTGGCACAGGCCCAAGACTTTTCATAGACCCCTTAATGAAAATATGGTGCCGCCGTGGACTTCACCATCGTCGGCGCCTTCGTCCCGACCCAGGAGCTGCTGCCGCTGGCGGTCGCCGCGGACCAGCTGGGCTACCACTCGTTCTGCGTCGGCGACCACGTCGTCGACCTGGAGTCGATCAGCACCCCCTACCCCTACGAGGCCGACGGGTCACGGCGCTGGGACCACGAGGCCCAGTGGCCCGACCCGTGGGTGCTGTTCGGGGCGATGGGCGCGGTGACCACCCGGCTCAGCTTCTTCACCTCGATCTACGTCGCCGCTCTGCGCAGCCCGTACCAGGTCGCGAAGTCCGTCGGCACCGCCGCGGTGCTGACCGGCGGCCGGGTCCGGCTCGGGGTCGGCGCCGGCTGGTGCGAGGAGGAGTTCGAGCTGCTCGGCCAGGACTTCGCCAGCCGCGGTCGGCGTACCGACGAAGGACTGGCGCTGCTCCGCGAGGTCTGGGAGAACGACTGGGCCGGCTCGCCACGACTCACGATGCAGCCGCGGCCCGCCGAGCGGATCCCGATCCTGGTCGGGGGACTCACCCCGGTGGCACTGCGCCGGGCCGCCCGGTACGACGGCTGGGTCGGCGACGTCTCGTCCACCGACGACGCGATCGCCGTGGCGAGCAGGCTCCGCGACCTGCGCGGCGCCGAGGGCCGCGACGACCCGCCGACCGTGATCGCGGCGTTGAACGACGCGCTGGTGCCCGCCGACTTCGAGCGCGCGGAGGCCGGCGGCGTCACCGATGTGATGACCCAGCCGTGGATGTACTACCACGGTCGACGGGCGAGCCTGGCGCAGAAGATCGACGGCCTGGAACGATTCGCGGCGGACGTTCTCAAGCCCCTGGCAGGAGACTGAGGTCGAAGGTCCCGAAGGCGGCGAAACGGTTCCCTTCTTCCCAGGTCCGTGGCAAACTAGAACGTGTTATTTGCTCGCCTGGTCAAATACCTCTGAAGGAACGCTCACGTCATGACGATCACCGAACTGCCCGAGGGCTTCGACTTCACCGACCCGGACACGATGCTGGCCGGCGTCCCGCTCTCCGAGCACGCGCTCGCGCGGCAGACGTCCCCGGTGCACTGGGTCGAGCAGCCGCAGAGCGCGCGCGACGGCATGGAGGGCGGCACCGGCTACTGGGCGATCTCCCGGCACGAGGACATCCTCGCGGTCTCGAAGAACAGCAAGAACTTCTCGAGCGCCGAGAACTCGGCGATCATCCGGTTCCCCGAGGGGATGCAGCGCGAGATGATCGAGTTCCAGCGGGTGATGCTGCTCAACCAGGACGAGCCCGAGCACACCGCGACCCGGCAGATCATCAGTCGCGGGTTCACGCCGCGGTCGATCATGGCGCTGGAGGAGGGCCTGCGGGACCGGGCACGCCGGATCGTCGCCGACGCGCTCGCCCAGGGTGACGTCGACTTCGTCACCGACGTCGCCGCCGAGCTGCCCCTGCAGGCGATCGCCGACCTGCTCGGCGTCCCGCAGGAGGACCGCAAGAAGCTCTTCGACTGGTCGAACATGATGCTGGCCGGCGAGGACCCGGAGTTCGCCGGGCAGTCCGACGTCGCGGCCGCCGAGATCCTGGCGTACTCGATGATGATGGCCGCGGACCGCAAGGAGAACCCGCGCGACGACATCGTCACCAAGCTGATCACCGCGGACAAGGACGGGCGCGGCCTGACCGACGACGAGTTCGGCTACTTCGTGATCATCCTGACGGTGGCGGGCAACGAGACCACCCGCAACGCGATCACCCACGGCATGAACGCCTTCCTCGACAACCCCGACCAGTGGGACAAGTGGGTCAAGGACCGCCCCTCGACCATGATCGACGAGGTCACCCGCTGGGCCACCCCGGTGAACGTCTTCCAGCGCACCGCGATCAACGACGTCGAGGTCGGCGGGCAGCTCATCAAGGCCGGTCAGCGGGTCGGCATGTTCTACGCCTCCGGAAACCACGACGAAGAGGTCTTCACCGACCCGCACACCTTCGACATCACCCGGGACCCGAACCCGCACCTGGCCTTCGGCGGTCACGGTGCCCACTACTGCATCGGCGCCAACCTCGCCCGGGTCGAGATGAACCTGATCTTCAACGAGCTGGCCGACCAGTGCACCAGCATCGAGCGCCTCGGCGAGGCCGTCCGGCTGCGGCACAGCTGGATCAACGGCATCAAGGAGATGCGGGTCCGGCTGTCGTAGTTCCTACGCGCCGAGCCCGCTGGCGGTGAACACCGTCAGCTGCTCGACGAACTCGGGGTCCAGGCCCTTCGGCCCGACCGGCCGGCCGTAGCCACCGAGGTCCGCGGTGGCGAGCGCGGTCAGCATCGAGAACATCGCGATCGGCGCGCGCAGCTCGCCCACGCCCGGGTACAGACCGGGCACCTTGCTGGCCGCGGCGATGAACAGCTCGGCGATGTCCCCGTCGTCCCCGACGATCTCGGCTCCGATGATCTCGTCCCCGTTCAGCGCCAGGGTGATCACGACCTTCAGCCAGCGCACCCCGTCCTCGGGGTCGGTGTTGATCTCCTCGACGAACGGGACCAGCACGGCCTCGACCAGGTCGCGGGTGGTCAGGTCCTCCCGGTCGCCCAGGGCTGCCAGCCGGGCGCGCACCCCGTCACCGACCCGGCCACCCCGGCGGTGCACCACGGCCTCGACCAGCGCGCGCTTGCTCGGGAAGTGGTGGGTGACCGCTGCGGGAGCGACCCCGGCCTCGCGGGCGACCGAGCGCATCGAGACGTTGTCCACCCCGGCGGTGCCGAAGAGCTGCTCAGCGGTGTCGAGCAGCACGACGGGCACGTCGACGTCGACCCGGGGGCCGCGCCTCCGCGGGGCCTCACCGCGCGCTGGCTCGCTCACGGGCCTCACCCTAGGGGGTCGGTCCCGCTTCGTTCCCGCGCACCACATCTGCCGAGCGAGTTGGTTCTCCGCGTCCCTTCCGCACCCCTGCGGCGAGCAGTAGGTTCCCGCCATGGCGTTCACCGAGCAGCACCTGGCCGCGCTGCGGCTGATCAGCGACACCTTCGCCCCCGGGGACGGAGCGAGCATCCCGCCCGCGAGCCAGGTCGGAGCGCCCGAGTTCGCGCTCGAGCTGGCCGGCATGAACCCGCGCGAGCCCGAGCTCGCCCAGCTGCGCACGTTGCTGCGGCTCTGGGACACCCGGCTGCTGGGGTTCCTGCTCACCGGCAAGCCGCGCAAGTTCTCCTCGCTGAGCCAGGACCAGCGCGAGGCCGTGCTGCGGTCGCTGTCCGACTCCCGGATCGGTGCCAAGCGGGCGCTGTTCCAGGGGCTCAAGCAGGCCGCGCTGGGGCCGTACTACATCACCGCGGGTCCGGCGCTCTGGGACAGCATGGGGTACCCGGGACCTCCCGGCCCGCTGCCCGGCGCTCCGGACCCGGCGCTCAAGCCGGAGCACGTCACCCAGGACGAGACGATCGTGTGCGACGTGGTGATCGTCGGTTCGGGCGCCGGCGGCGGCACCGCTGCCGGGGTCCTGGCCGCGGCCGGGCTGGACGTCGTCGTGCTGGAGGCCGGCGAGTACCACGACGACCGTGACTTCGACGGCAGCGAGAGGACCGGCTTCAGCCAGCTGTACACGGCCGCGCCGGGGGTCACCTCCGAGGGACAGGTCGCGCTGGTCGCCGGCCGCGGCCTCGGTGGCGGCACGGTGGTCAACTACACGACCTCGTTCCCGACCCCGGACCACGTGCGTGCCGAGTGGGCCGCGCTGGGCACGCCGCAGTTCCTCACCTCCGAGTACGACGAGGCTCTGGCCGCGGTCAACGCCCGGCTCGGGGTCAACAAGGACCATCCTGGTGCCGGCGTACGGGACCAGCTGCTGGAGAAGGGCGCGCGGGCGCTCGGCTGGAACGTCGACGCGATGCCGCGCAACGTGATCGGGTGCGACCAGGGCATCGAGTGCGGCCGTTGCGGGATGGGCTGCCGGATCGGTGCCAAGCAGTCGGTCGCCAAGACCTGGCTCGCCGACGCGCAGGAGAACGGCGCCCGGACCTACGTCGGTGCGCGGGCCACCACCGTGACGATCGCCAACGGCAAGGCGGTCGGCGTCACCGCGGTCTCGCCGGGCGGCGACGTCCTCACCGTGAAGTCCCGGGCGGTGGTGGTCGCCGCGGGTGCGATCCAGACCCCGGCGCTGCTGCTGCGATCGGGACTGAAGAACCCGAACATCGGCAAGCACCTGCGACTGCACCCGGCGACAGCACTCTGGGCGCGGGTACCGGAGCTGGTGAACCCGTGGGAGGGCGCCACCCAGGCTCGCTACGTCAACGAGTGGACCGACCTGACCGGGGACGGTTACGGCGTGCTCTTCGAGACCGCGCCGCTGACCCCGGCGTTCGGGTCGGGCTTCGTGAACTGGCGCAGCGGCGCCCAGCACCTGGAGCGGATGCAGGACCTGCGGCACATGCTCGGCGTGGCGATCATCGTCCGCGACAAGGGTCCTGGTGGCACCGTGAAGATCGGCAAGGACGGCGAGCCGATCGCCAGCTACGTGCTCTCCCCCGGCGACACCGAGCTGCTGATGAAGGGGTTCGAGGGAGCCGCCCGGATCGCCGAGGGCGCGGGAGCGACCCAGGTGTACACGACCCACCACAAGACGGTCGGCTACGAGCCCGGCAAGCAGAGCATCGAGTCGTTCATGGCGCAGGTGCGCAAGGCCGGCGCCGCGCCGGCCACCCTGGCGCTGGCGGCGCTGCACATCATGGGCAGCGCGCGGATGGGCGGCTCGGCGCAGGTGTCCGCAGTCAACCCGGACGGCGAGACCTGGGAGGTCGACGGCCTCGTGGTCGCCGACGGCTCCTGCTTCCCGACCGCCTCCGGGGTGAACCCGATGATCTCCATCGAGGCCATCGCGTACATGAACGCGAAGCGCCTCGCAGCGAAGCTCGGCTGACCTACTGCTTGAGCTCGGAGAGCTGCGGAACGTTCGACATGACCTCGATCCGGGTGCCGTCCGGGTCGGTGTAGTAGAGCAGCCCGGCACGGTCCGCACCCTCCGGTCCGACGTGGCTCAGCGTCTGCGGGTGCACCTGCCCGCCCGCCGCGACCACGGCTTCGGTCAGGTCGTCGACGTGCTCCACCCGGAACGACAGGTGGGTGAAGCCGAGCTCGGTCATCGGCTTCTTGCCACCACCCGAGGTCGGTACGTCGACCCAGGCCAGCAGTTCGATCCGGACGTCGTCGCGCAGCAGCATCGCCGAGCGGAAGGCGCCCTCCTGCTCCATCGTCGCGGCGACCTCGTTGTCGTTGAAGTCGAGCCGGTACAGCTCGGTGAACCCGAAGACGTCGGAGTAGAAACGGATCGACCGGTCGAGGTCGGAGACGGCGATGCCGATGTGCGAGAAGCCCTGGATCATGGGCGCCAGTCTGGCCTACTTGGGCGGCAGCAAACCGGCGTATCCGACACCGAGATCGACCCAGCGCCGGAGAGCTGCATCGTCCTCGATGGCAGCGAGGCCGACCCGCAGCCAGCCGTCCAGCTCCTTGCCCCGCATCTCCATCCGGCGGACCTGGACATCATCGACCAGCTCGTCGGACCGAGCCGGGTCGACCCGCAGCAGCAGCCCACCCTGGCCGCTCGCGGCAACCGCCATGTTGCCGTTGACCAGGAACGCCAGACCGCCGAACATCCGCTTCTCGGTCAGCCCGTCCACGTCGCTGATCGCCTCGCGGATGCGGTCGGCCAGGTCCTCGTCGTACGCCATTGGTCCGGATCCTGTCAGCCGATCGTCGACGCCATCGCCTCGGCCATGCCGCGTGTTGCCAGCTGGTCGGCGAGCTCGTTGTCGGCGACCCCGGCGTGGCCCTTGACCCAGAACCACTCGACCTGGTGCTTGGCGCACGCCTGCTCGAGCCGCTGCCACAGGTCGACGTTCTTGACCGGTTGCTTCGCGGCGGTCCGCCAGCCGTTCTGCTTCCAGCCGTGCACCCACTTGGTGATGCCGTTCCGGACGTAGGTGCTGTCGGTGTAGAGGTGAACGGTCACCGGCCGCTTGAGCGCCTCCAGCGCCATGATCGGAGCGGTCAGCTCCATCCGGTTGTTGGTGGTCTCCCCCGGCTCCCCGCCGCACAGCTCGAGCAGGTGCTCACCCTGGCGCAGCACTGCTCCCCACCCTCCCGGACCTGGGTTCGGCGTACAGCCGCCGTCGGTGTGGATCGTCACGATCTCCTTGGTCACGAAGCTCCGCCCAATGTGTAGGCAACGGCGTGCTTCGGCTCGTAGAGCAGCATCTCGTCGGCACCCGGGACGGTGATCAGCGCGCCGCGCCCGAACCCCATCTCCCGGGTCTCGCCGATCTCGGCGCCACGTTCCGTCAGCTCCGCGACCGTCGCGTCCAGGTCGTCGCACATCACCGCGATCGCGTGGTGCCGCGGCGAGCTCCAGGGCTGACCGTCGTGCTCGCCCGAGGTCGGGTGCACGCCGAGCTCGCTGGGACCGGTCCCGAAGATCAGCCACTCGGCCGGATCGTCGGCCCCCTCGGAGACGAACGGCCAACGGAGCACGTCCTTGAAGAAGGCTCTGGTCGCCGTCGGGTCGTCGGAGTAGACGAGCGTGTGCACCGCGGTGATCATGCGGTCAGGGTAGTGCCCTGCCGATCATCGGTAGCCGAGGTACACGTAGTTGCTGCGGGTCCTGAGGTGCCGGGAATCCGCGTTGAACCACACCGATCCACGAAGCTTCTTTCCGCGCAGATCCGACGAGTACGTCATGTAGCCGAGTCCGGTACTCGTGGACGACAGGCGAACGCATCCGGTGTTGGCGTATCCCGACCAGAAGCTACCTGTCCAGATCTCGATAACCAGGTTGACGCACGCTCCGGGCCGGCTGGGGTAGACCTTCCCGCTGAGGTAGATCCGGTCCCCGCGGTGGTACAGGTAGGTCGAACCGGACTTGGCGTAGTAGCGGCGCGCTGAGGCGACGACCTTCGGGGCGACGAAGAACGCCTTGCTGGAAGTGGCGGAGGTGAACCCGTCGGTCCAGTCCACCGAGATCGTCGTCTTCTCCGAGACCGGGATGTCCAGCGACGTCTTGCCGGTGCTGCTGCTGACGTACCGGGTCGTGTAGAGGACGCGCGCGTGGGTTCCGACCTTCTTGTAGATCTTGACCTTGTGCGTCGGGGAAGAGCCCCTCAGCCCGATGTCGAGGTGTGCCTTGTTGGGGTACTTGAGCGTCGTGTGCGGCGTGGACAGGACGACCTTGAACGGTGTGACGGTGATGGCCTTCGACGCAGTACCGCTCTGTGGCCCGTCTGTCCAGTTGACCGTGAACGTGGCGTTTTTCCGAACGACGACCGGCACGACCACCTTCCCGTCAGCACCGACACCAGTGGTGGCGATGAGCTCGGTCGGCACACCCACCACCTTCCGGTAGATCGACAGGCTGGGAGTGGTCCAGCTCCCGCTCATGGTGACCGTCAGGTGGGCGGTCGACCCGTATACGAAGGGGCTCTTCTCGGTCGTGATGGTGGCCTTGATGGGTGCAGGAATGCTCGTTGCGCTGAGAGCGACCGTATGAGTTCCGGCAGTCGTCGAGTCGGTGATGGTCAACGTGCCGGAGAAGTCAGCCACTGTCTGCGGACTGAATGACACGTTGACGGCACACATCGCGCCGGGGGCTAGGACGTTGCACGAGTTCGAGACCACCTTGAAGGCGCTGCTACCGGTGATGCCCACCCCGGAAACCGTCCTCGAGGACGCGCCGACGTTGACCAGGTTCACCGGCACCGTGCTCGCCGACTTGTCGCGAACGTCCTGCCAGTCGATGTTCTGCGGGGCCACGAGCAGTTCGGGGTCCTCGGGCTCGCCGATCTTGATCTCGCCGAACACCGGAGCGGCGCCGACCCCTCCGCACAAGAACGTGTACGTCATCCATAGTCTCGAAAGGTCCGACGAGATGTCCTTGATGGTGAAGCTGCCCCCGGCGGTGTTGCACCCTCGGCCCTCTCCACTGAGGTCGATTCCCGGGTGGCCTGCCTCCCGGAAAGACGTTCTCTGCGCATCGTCGTACTGTCCGACCGCCAGGGTCTCGCCAGGAGCTGCTGCGATCTGCATGACGTAGCTCTTGCTAGAGGTTCCGCCCGAGCCAGTGATCCCCACGGTGCCATCCAAAGCCCCGCTGACGCTGACCTCGGCGTCGCGCCACAGCAAGGAGTCCGTGCCGATGACATCGGTGCCCTTGCCCGTCATCGTGAGGTAGCCGGTTGTGCCGGGCGACGCGTGCGCAGGAACGGACAGTCCCGTGATGCACAAGGCGATGAGAAGTGCGGCGCGAGCGGCGCGTTTCAGCATGAGGACTCCGAGGTGCAGGGGGAGACAACGACGGTTCAGGCTAGGTCAACCGGAACTGAGGTGTTCACTGAATGCGCAGACGTCCCGACTCAGCCGTAGCTCGGGTTGTTCCCCGTCGGGATCTCGATGCTGATCTTCTTGCCGTCGGAGAGGAAGAAGAGCGTGCCCCGGCGCAGGAACTCGTCGAAGGCCCAGTAGCCGATCGGTGGCAGTCCGAGCTTGATCGTCGACTCGCGGAAGGCGATGAACGCCGGCCAGCCGGACTTGATCGACTGCTCCCACATCGGTGCCTGAGGGATCCGCAGCTGGTCGCAGAGCGGGTCCCCGAGCATGTAGCGGGTCATGCCGTTGAGGAACGGCCGGGTGGCGCCGCCGTCGAGCTCGGAGGCCAGGTTCAACAGATCGTCGGCGAGCTCGATCCCTTCCGGGGTGGCACCCAGCACCGGTCCGAGCACCTGCAGCGCCTGCGCGTCGGCCTCGGCCCAGGTCGCCGGGATGTACTCGTCGCGGATGCCGAGCAGGTGGGCGGTGACCTGCCAGGAGTGCAGGAACCCCTCGGACTCGGCCGGGTCCATCGGCACCTTCCACGCCTTCAGCTTCTGCATCACGAAGGTGGGCAGGCTGTGCCAGGTGATCATCATGTCGCGCTGGCTGATCGGGATGTTCTGGTCCGCGCCCGCGGTCCAGTGCGGGGAGGCCGGCAGCAGGTGCCGTACGGCCGCGTGCACCAAGCGGGTCTTCACGCAGGTCACCAGCATCTCGCCCTGAGGACCGAACGCCTGTAGCGAACCGACGTCGTAGCCGAGCTTGGCGGTCTTGGAGATCCGGTCCTTCAGGTCCGCGCCGCCCTTGGAGTAGTACACAGCCCGGGCCTCGTGCGGGATCGAGGTGCTCATCATCCCGCTGCCCAGGCCGTAGAGCAGGCCGAGGTAGAGACCACGCTTCTCGTTGAACTCCACGGCGGCCGCCAGCTTGGACCGGTCGGCCCAGGGCGGCAGCCGGCGGGCGCGTTCGACGAAGTCCGCCAGGTCCGCGGGCAGACCGGCCGGGAGCGGCTGGCTGTTCTTCGTCCAGGTGCGCAGCAGCGCGTTGACGGCCGGAACGTCGCCGCGGTCGATCAGCGAGGCGACCAGTGGATCGGCCTCGTCGTCCCAGACCCAGCGCGGGTCGGCCCCCGGCCCTGAGCCGGCGACCGACCCGGAGGCGGGCCAGGTCCACACCGGCGAAGCGGCGGCGAGCGCGCCGAGGGCCGCGCCTCCCGAGAACAGCAGACTGCGGCGGCTGATCTGACCCATCACTCAACTCCTGATACGATGAAACAAGATTTGTATCTGTGTATCAGAGCTGGAGAACGCGATGCCCGCAACCACTGCCGAGCCGGAATCGATGATCGAGCGCGCCTTCGCGGAGGCGTTCGCCGAGCCGGACGCTCTGGACGAGACCAGCAGCCGGATCCTCGACGGCGCCTACGAGCAGTTCTGCCACAAGGGCATCCGGGCTTCGAGCATGGAGGACGTCGCCCGTCGCGCCGGGGTCTCCCGGATCACCGTCTACCGGCGGTTCTCCACCAAGGATGCGCTGGTGGAGCAGCTGGTACGCCGGGAGTACCGCCGCTACTTCGACCAGTTCGTCGTGGACATCCGCGGTGCGAGGACCGCCGCCGACCGGGTCGTCCTGGGGTTCGTCAGCTCGCTGCGCACGATCCGCGGCAACGCGCTGATCAGCGGGCTGATGGTCGAGGAGCCGAGCGTGCTGGTGCCTTCGATCATCGGGGACGGCGGCCGGGTGCTGACCGCGACGGTGCGTCAGTTCGTCGCCGGCCAGCTCCGGCGTGAGCAGGCTGCCGGGAACGTCGCTCCGGGGGTCGAGGTGGATCTGGTCGCCGAGCTGATGGTGCGGATGTCGACCTCGTTCCTGATCACGCCGAGCGACGTGGTCGACCTCTCCGACGACGAGCAGCTGGCCGAGCTGGCGCGGAAATTCCTGGTGCCGATGCTGCAGCCGTGACCCTAGGGTGACGGGGTGGATCAACGCCGGGGCTTCCTCTACGGCGTCGCGGCGTACCTGATCTGGGGGCTGTTCCCGCTCTACTTCCCGCTGCTGAAGCCGGCCGGCGCCATCGAGATCCTGGGCCACCGCGTGGTGTGGTCGCTCGTGACGATGGTGCTGGTGCTGGTCGCGGTGAAGCGGACGGCGCAGTTCCGCGCGATCTTCACCAGCCCGCGAACCTTGAAGCTGCTGTCCGTGGCGGCGGTCGTGATCGCGATGAACTGGGGCACCTACATCTACGGGGTCAACCACCACAAGGTCGTGGAGACCTCGCTCGGCTACTTCATCAATCCGCTGGTGACCGTGCTGATGGGCGTGCTGATCCTGGGCGAGCGCCTGCGCCGGTGGCAGTGGTTCGCGGTGGGCGTCGCGACTCTCGCCGTGGCGGGTCTCACGATCGAGTACGGCCGACCGCCGTGGATCGCGCTGGTCCTGGCGTTCTCGTTCGGCACCTACGGACTGGCGAAGAAGCAGGCCGGAGTCGAGGCGGTGGAGAGCCTGACCTTCGAGACCCTGGTGCTGGCACCGCTCGCCGGCGGATACCTGGTGTGGGCCGCGGCGTCGGGGCACTCGCACTTCCTCGGCCACGGGGCCGGGCACAGCGTGCTGCTCGCGCTGACCGGCGTGGTCACCGCGATCCCGCTGCTGTGCTTCGGGGCCGCGGCGATCCGGGTGCCGATGACGACGCTGGGTCTGCTCCAGTACTTGGCACCGGTGATCCAGTTCCTGCTCGGCGTGACCTTCCTCGACGAGACCATGACGCCGATGCGCTGGGCCGGCTTCGGCCTGGTCTGGGTGGCGCTGACGATCTTCACCTGGGAGTCGCTGCAGCACCGGCGCAGCCAGCTTCAGCTCGCCGCCGAAGCCGGCGCGCTATGACTTCTGGTACGGGCTGATCAGTGCGGTGCGCACCGACATGCCGAAGTCACGGTGTCGCAGCGTGGTGATCCGTCGGCCGGGCTGGACCGCGTCCTTGACCGGCGACGTGCGCTCGCCGAAGAACGCCGCGCTGGCGTCGATGTCCTCGGTGACGAAGGTGATCCCCCACAGGCTCGAGGGTCCGTCCGCACGGGTCTCCGGCGAGCCGACCACCTCGAGGGTGACGTCGCCGGGGCGGTAGAAGACCTGCCGGATCGGCGAGCCGCCAAGCTCACCGTCGCGTTCACGCCGCACTTCGAGTCCGACCCCCGCCAGTGACGCCTTGGTGCGCTCGAGGTCGGGCGAAAGCAGCACCACGTGGTCGATCGACGTCACCCCGTTCTCGTGGACCGCGGTTTCGGCAGCTGGAGCCTCGGACGACGTCGTCGGTACGCCGTCCAGGTCGCCGTCCACCTCCGCCCGCAACGCCCAGCCGACGAGGCCGCGCTGGTCACCCTCCCCGATCAATCGGATCCGCACCGAACCGACCCGGCAGACACCGTCCGGGTCGACGGTGAATCCGGCGGACTCCCAGGCTGCTGGCGCGTCCGCGACGAGGAGCCCGTCGATCAATGCTTGCCTTCGGCACGCTCGCGACGCAGTCGCGCGATCACGTCGTCGGCGGCGGCCTGGGCCTCGGTGCTCTCCGGCTCGGGATCCGGCTCCTGCCGGGCGTGGTGGCCGGGACCGGGCTTGTGCTTCGGCGGCTCGGCGAACTCAGGGAAGTCGTCGGCAGCGACAGGTGGATCGTTGTCGATCATCGCTACCCCTCCCTGGCGCCGACGTCGTACGTTCACAAGAATACCGCTGTTCAACGCTCAGACGTTGAAGCGGAACTCCACCACGTCACCGTCGGCCATCACGTACTCCTTGCCCTCCATCCGGACCTTCCCGGCCGCCTTGGCCTCCGCCATCGAGCCGGCGGCCATCAGGTCGTCGTAGGACACGATCTCGGCCTTGATGAAGCCCTTCTGGAAGTCGGTGTGGATCACGCCGGCTGCCTCCGGGGCGGTGGCGCCCTTCCTGATGGTCCAGGCGCGCGCCTCCTTCGGGCCGGCCGTCAGGTAGGTCTGCAGGCCGAGGGTGTCGAAGCCGACCCGGGCCAGCACGTCGAGCCCCGGCTCGTCCACGCCCATCTCGGCAAGCATCGCGCGGGCCTCGTCGTCGTCGCCGAGCTCGACCAGCTCGGACTCGAACTTGGCGTCCAGGAAGATCGCCTCGGCCGGGGCGACCAGCGCGCGCATCTCGTTCTTCAGGTCCTCGTCCCCGAGCTCGTCGGCGTCGCAGTTGAAGACGTAGATGTACGGCTTGGCGGTCAGCAGGCTGAGCTCGCGGATCAGGTCGCGGTCGATGTCCGTCGCGATCACCGGCGTGCCGGCCTCCAGCTCGGACTGCGCCGCCTTGGTGGCCTCCAGGTTCGCGAGCAGCTCCTTCTTGCCGCGCGCCTCCTTCTCCAGCCGCGGGATCGCCTTCTCCACGGTCTGGAGGTCGGCCAGGATCATCTCGGTCTGGATGGTGCTGATGTCCGAGGCCGGGTTCACCTCGCCGTCGACGTGGGTGACGTCCTCGTCGCGGAAGACCCGGGTGACCTGGCAGATCGCCGACGCCTCGCGGATGTGGGAGAGGAACTTGTTGCCGAGCCCCTCGCCCTGCGAAGCGCCCGCCACGATGCCGGCGATGTCGACGAACTCGACCGTTGCCGGCAGCACCTTCGCAGAGCCGAAGACCTCCGCCAGCCTGCCCAGCCGCTCGTCCGGTACGGCCACCACCCCGACGTTCGGCTCGATCGTCGCGAACGGGTAGTTCGCCGCGAGCACGTTGTTCTTGGTCAGCGCGTTGAAGAGCGTCGACTTGCCCGCGTTGGGGAGCCCGACGATGCCGATGGTAAGAGCCACGGGGGGCGAGTCTACGGGCACCGGGGCCGACCGACGGACGGAGGTAAGTGCGCAACGATCAGCGATTCCTGCACGACCCGCCGCAGGAAGCGGGAGCCCGGCGACTTACCCCCGTCGGTTCGCGGGCTATTGCCCGGACGAGACGGCGGGCGGATGATCGCGGCATGGCCAGACGCACCCTGGCCGCCGCCCTGCTGGTGATCGCAGTGCTCGCGGTCAGCCAGCCCTCATCGGCGGCGCAAGCATCCACGACCAAGCTGACCGAGCGGGTCTTCGGCTACCTGCAGGGTTACCCGGGCGACTGCCCGCCGGCCGACTCTCCACAGGAACCCGTCGTCTGCCACGAGGTGGTGCTCAGTGCCTGGCGCATCGGGTTCATCGACGCTCCGGGGCCGATCTCCGCTCGGGATACGACCTGGGTGCTCTCGGTCGTGCGCCACACGCTGACGTTCCCCGGAGGAGGAGCGGACCCGACGGAGTCCGACGTCGTCGAAGGTTTCGCCGCGAGCCCCGTCGTGACCTTCGACCAGCAGCACCTCGGTTCCGCGCAGGTGCTCGCCCACGTCCCGATGAGCGACGGCTCCACGCTCGACGTCGACGCCACCTGGACAGCGACCTCAGACAGGCTCCTGTTCGGCAACGACGGCCCGGCGCTCGCCGAGGCGGGGCGGCTGCACCACCAGCGGACCCCCTGTCTCAACGAGGTCCACCAAGCCCACCAGAAGTACCGGCTGGCGCACGTGCACGCCGTCCTGAACGGGGTGCCGTCGGAGGACCTGAGCATCTTCGCGTTTCTGGCCCACAACCAGTTCACCTCGGTCGAGGTGGTCCCCGCGAGCTGCCGCTGAATCTTCCGGTGGGCCGCCAGTCGGCGTAGTTTCCCACTCATGGCGATGAGCATGAACAAGGCGATCCACGGCGCCGTGCGCAGGGACCTCAACCGGTTCCTGGACGCGACGGCGTCCTTCCGGGACGGTGACACCGCCCGGGCCGCCGCCCTCGGCACCGCGTGGGACAACCTCGACACCCAGCTCACCCACCACCACGAGGGCGAGCACGAGATCGCCTGGCCGGCCGTCCTCGCGCTGGGGGTCAGCCAGGAGACGCTCGACGGCTTCGACGCCGAGCACGACACGATCGCGCAGGCGCTGGGCCGGACCCGTCTGGCGATGGCCGCGTTCCGGCGCTCGGGCGCGGCAGCCGACGCCAACGCGGTGCACGTCGCGCTCGGTGAGCTCCAAGCGGTCGCGGAGGCGCACCTGGCTCACGAGGAGGCCGCGGTCGAGCAGCTGATGCTCGACCGGGCCGACGACCCGATCATGAAGGACATGGGCCGCAAGTTCGGCAAGGTCTCGCCCAGCGTCGGCGGCACCTTCTTCGAGTGGGTCCGCGACGGCGCCACCACCGAGGAGCTGGCCGCCATCGAGCGCGACGTCCCGAAACCGGTCCTGAAGATCATCGGCGGCGTCTTCGGCCGCGGGTACCGCAAGAACATCGCTCCGGTCTGGGCGCGCTGATGCACTCCCTGGGACGCCGCTTCGCTCACGCCCTCGCGGAGAAGGACACCGACCAGCTGCACGAGCTGATCGCCAGCGACGTGGACTTCCGCGGCCTCACCCCGATGAAGTTCTGGGAGGCGCAGGACCACGACGAGCTCATCGACATCATGCTCGGCACCTGGTTCGCGCCGGACGAGCACATCGACGCGATCCTGGACCTCAACGAGAACGACTCCGTCGAGGACACCGCGCACGTCTCCTACCGGTTCGCGGTCACCACCCCGGACGGCACGTTCACCGCCGAGCAGCAGGCGTACTACCGCGTGGCCGACGAGAAGATCGCCTTCCTGCGGGTGCTCTGCTCCGGGTTCAGACCGGTTCCCGACTGAGCAGCTCGCCGCGGTGCTGCCAGCTCCACCGCAACAGGGTCACCGAGAAGACCAGCGTCAGAGCGACGATCACCGCCTCGAACGCGCCGCCACCGCCCTTGGCGAAGATGCTGTTCTCGACGTCGTAGAGGAAGTCCATCCCGAACAGGTACAGGCCCGCGCTTCCCGAGCAGACCAACCACAGGAACGCGCTCGGCCGCCCCGAACGCAGGGTGACGAGCGCGAGCAGGCACGCGACGCCGAGCCAGAAGTCGGCGAGCGGGAAGGCGTTCTCGAACTCGTAGTAGGCGTGGCTGTGCTCGCTGGCGATCCAGTCGCGCTGCGCGAACCAGAGTGTCCAGTAGGTGGCATCCAGCAGGATCGCGACGACCAGCATCGCCTCGATCGCGCGCTGGTTCTTCAGCGGCTTCATGAGGCGATCACTTTCCAGCACAGTGGGATCCGAAGCTTGGAATTCACGTGACTTGAAGTCGCGGC
>JADMIO011124150.1_pt1 | contig 36980 bp, 30 predicted proteins | sample 8958161 | NCBI WGS metagenome assembly JADMIO01 (sample SAMN16585339, study PRJNA669376) | soil metagenome | isolation source: Crop rotation soil | place: USA: Cullars Rotation, Alabama | collected 2011
CCGCGGCCTTCGCGGCCTCCCCGCCGTTTCCGCCGGCTGCGACGCTCGGACCTCCGGCGGCGTTCTTGCGCTGCCAGAGCCCCAGCACGTTGCCGTCGGGATCGGCGAAGAGTCCGATCTCGCCGCCGCCCGCAAACGGCATGGTCCGCACCAGCACCCGGCCCCCCGCCGCCTCGACCTCGTCGAGCTTGGCCGAAAGGTCGTCGACGACCAGGTACGCGACGGGGCCGGGCGACTGGACCAGGTCGGCGCGCACCCAGCCGCCGCTCGGTCCGTCGCTGCTGTCGAACTTCATGTAGCTATTCGACGCGTTCTGCTCGGTGCGCCAGTCGAACAACTTGGCGTAGAAGGCCGACGTGCGCGCGAAATCAGAGCTCTTGAATTCGATGTGAACGATCGCGGGGCCGGCCATTCCCAGCGACCGTAGCAGCATGTGGCGAAAATCGCCATTCCCACACGCTCGTCGCCCTACCGGGCTATCGGATCGAGCACAGGATCAGCATGACCGTCTCGCCGAGCTCGATGGCGGCGCCGTACACGTCGCCGGTCAGGCCGCCCAGCCGGCGGTAAAGCCAGAAGCCGAAGGCGAGCACCACCGCCGCGGTGCCCAGCGCCGGCAAGATCAGCCCCGGCCCCAGGACCGCGACGGTGACGGCGGCGATCGCGGTCGCCACGCCGACCTGGACGCGCCCGGCCTCGCCGTTGAATGCGCGTCCGAGCCCCTCGGCGCGCGCGTAAGGAAACAGGACGATCAGCACGGCCGCCAGCCAGCGCGCCACCGTCGGAAACGCGAGCAGCGCCAGGAGGTCGCGGCGCTCGGCCGCCTGCGCGAGCGCCGCGACCTTCGCGATGAGCAGCAACACGAGCGCCGCGGCGCCATGCGCGCCGATCCGGCTGTCGCGCATGATCTCGAGCATCCGGACCCGATCGCGGCGGCCGCCCCCGAGCGCGTCGAACACGTCCGCGAGACCGTCGAGGTGAAGGCCGCCGGTCAGCGCGGCGAGGAGCGCCACGAGGAGCGCGCCCACCAGCCAGGGCGCCATCACGCTCCCGAGCGCCGCGGCGAGGCCGGTGAGCGCGAACCCGAGCACGAGGCCGACGAGTGGAAAGAAGCTGACCGACCGTCCGAGCTCGACGTCGAGCAGCGGCCCGCGCCAGACCGGCAGGCGGGTGAGAAACGCGAACGCCGCGACGACCGGCTTCAATGGGCTCCCTTCGTCGAGCGATGTAGAGAGCGGCGGGCCCTCACGCCGGCCCTCTCCCGCTTCGCGGGCGAGGGTGACTTTTCGGCGGGCCTCGGCCCGAGCGCCCGCGTCCTCTCCCCGCGCGCGTCCGGTCCCAACTTCCCGCGCGCGTGCGGTCCCCTCACCCCGGCCCTCTCCCGCTTCGCGGGCGAGGGTGACTTTTCGGCGGGCCTCGGCCCGAGCGCCCGCGTCCTCTCCCCGCGCGCGTCCGGTCCCAACTTCCCGCGCGCGTGCGGTCCCCTCACCCCGGCCCTCTCCCGCTTCGCGGGCGAGGGTGACTTTTCGGCGGGCCTCGGCCCAAGCGCCGGCCTCCTCTCCACGCGCGCATCCGGTCCCCCCTGCCCGCGCGTATCCGGTCCCCTCTCCCCGCGCGCGTCCGGTCCCCCCTCGCGCGTATCCGGTCCCCTCGCCCCGCGGAGCGGGGAGAGGGTTAGGGTGAGGGGTCCGGCGACCGCTGCGACGCTCGCCAGATTCACAGCGTCACCACCTCCACCGGCCCGGGCCGCAGGCGCAGGAGCGCCCCCATCGCCGCCAGGTAAAGTTCGTCGGCGACCGCGGCGAGACGCTGGTGCGCGAAGCCGGTGAGATCGCGGAACCCCCGGCCGAGCGGCGTCTCCGGCACCAGGCCCATCCCGACCTCGTTGCTCACCATCACGACATGCGCCCGCCGCCGCGCGAGCGCCCCGAGCAGCGCGCCAATCCGCTCCTGCACCGCGTCCGCCGTCGCGCCGCCGACGAGCATGTTCGAGATCCAGATCGTCACGCAGTCGACCAGGACGACGTCGTGCTCGCGCTCGGCCGCCAACGCTTCGGGCAGCGCGCGCGGTTCCTCGAGGGTGTCGAAGCCCGCGCCGGCGCGATCCGCGCGATGGCGGTCGATGCGATCGCTCATCTCGTCGTCGGATCGCTCCGCCGTCGCGATGAACAGCCGGCGCGCCCCCAGCGCCTGTGCGCGCGCGAGCGCGAAGCTGCTCTTTCCGGACCGCGCCCCACCGCCGACGAGGACGAGGCGCCGCGCCGCCAGCCCGGCGGTCATCCGCCGTTCCCGCCGAGGCGCGACAGGTTCGGGACGACGACCAGCACCGGGATGCGCGTGCCGCGGATCAGCCGCTCGTTTTCGTAGCCGAAGAACAGCCGGTGCTGGATCGCGCGGTTCTCCGCGCCGAGCACGATCAGATCGTAGTGGCCGCGCTCGACCTCGTCGGCGATCGCGCTCGACCGTGGATCGAACGTCAGGTGCAGGATGCTCGGCTTGACGTCGGAAGCCCGGAACGCAATCGAGATCCGGTGCAGCTCCTCGTCGGTGGTCGCGCGGATCTCGGCGGGGGCGTGGGTGCCGCTCAGATCGGCGTACGCGGCCACCTGCGGCCGCCGCTCGGTCAGCACCGCGAGCGCCAGCGCGGCGCCGGTCGACTCGGCGTAGCGAAGCGCGAGCTCGACCGCCAGGCGCGAGGCCACGCTGCCGTCGACCGGGACCAGGATCCGCCTGAAGTCGGTCGCGCGCGCCGGCGCCTTCATGATCGCCACGTGGCACGGCGCGGCGCCGACCACCTGCTCTACGATCGCCCCGCCGACCGACGGCCCTTCGCCCGAGCCGAGCATCAGGATGTCGCAGCCCCGCTTCGCCTCGGTGCAGATCGCCTCGGCGATGCTCGGACCGCCCACCTGGACGACCTCTGGCGGGCGGCCGCCCGCCGCCAGCGCGCGCATCAGCTCGACCTGCTCGGTGGCGCTGCCGGAGAAGTGCCGCCGCTGCAGCAGCCGGCGCCACCAGGACCGCCGCTCGGTGACGTTGACGATCTTCACCGAGGCGCTGCTCTTGTGGGCGAGCCCGAACGCCAGCGGCGCCGCGGCGACAGCGTTCTCGCCCCCGCCGCTCGCGAGCATCACGCGCACGCGCGTCGGATCGAACGCGCCCGTCGACTCCGAGGCGAGGATCCGGCGCGCCTCGTCGTCCGTCATGCGCACCCGCGGCATCGTCAGCCGGAGCCCGACCGGCGCGAGGAACGACGTCACGATCGCCACCATGACGATGATCGAGAACATCTGCGGCGAGAGGATGCCGAGCGACAGCCCGATGGTGGCGACGACGATCTCCATCGCGCCGCGCGCGTTCATCGCGACCGCGATCGACGCCGCCTCCCAGAAGCGCAGGCCGCCCCAGTAGGCGCCCAGCGAGCAGCCGACCAGCTTGCCCACACAGGCGACGGCGATGACGATCCCGAGCATGCCGCCCCCGTTCAGCGCCCACAGGTTGACGCGCAGGCCGACGATGCCGAAGAAGACGGGCCCCAGCACGCCGAACGTGAACGACTCCAGCCGCGCAACGGTCTCCTTCCGCAGCCGCGGCGTCTGATGCAGGACGATGCCGGTGACGAACGCGCCGAACACCGGATGAACGCCGATGCGCTCGGTCGCCGCCGCGCACAGGAACGTCGTCACGATGACGAGCACCAGGTCGGAGTCGTTCGCCCGGAAGTGCTCGGTGGCGACCCGGACCGCGAAGCGCAGCAACGGATAGAGCACGAAGATCGCGACGACGATGAAGATCGCGAGATAAAGAACGGTGAGCCCCAGATCCTGGACCCTGACCACGCCGTGCGTCGCGGCGCCGGCGATCAGCGACAGGATCAGCCAGCCGACCGTGTCGTCGACGACCCCCGCCGACAGGATGACGAGGCCGATGTTGCGCTTCGTCAGATCGAGGTCGATCAGGATCTTCGCGATGACCGGCATCGCCGAGATCGACATCGCCGTCGCGAGAAAGAGGCTGAAGAGGATGCGGCTGCTTGGGTCGGCGAGGTAGCTGGCCGGCATGTAGTAGCCGAGCCCGAAACCGAGGGCGAAGGGCAGGACCATGCCCATCACCGACGCGATCAACGCGGCGCGACCGAGGTTGCGCAGAAGCCGCACGTCGGTCTCGAGCCCGGTGAGCAGCAAGAGCAGGCTCATGCCGACGGTGCTGAAGGCGTCGAGGAGGTGGAACTGCGCCTTGTCGGCGGGGAACAGCACCTCGAACGCGTGGGGGAAGTAGTGCCCCAGCAACGTGGGGCCGAGCGCGATCCCCGCCGAGAGCTCGCCGACCACCGCCGGGAGCCCCAGCCGCTTCGAGATCTCGGCGCCGATCCGCGCCACCGCCACCAGCAACGCCAGCTGCACGAGCAGCAAGAACACGGCGTGGCCCGACAGGCCGGGGATGGGCGTCTGCAAGCGGGCCCGACCGTAGCATGGGAAATGTAACGGTGCCCCGCAGGGGGTATATTGTCGGCGGCCAGGGATTCGCGATGGGAAAGATGAAGATTTTCACCGGCAGCGATCATGCGGGCTTGGATCTGCGCGTGCGGATCGTCGGCCACCTGCGCGCGCTCGGCTTCGAGGTCGAGGACCTGGGCACGCCCTCCGCGGAGTCGACCGACTACCCGGACTGGGCGGCGGCGGTCGGACGGGCGGTCCGCGATCAGGCCGGCAGCGTCGGCGTGCTGGTGTGCGGCAGCGGCCTCGGTGTCTGCATCGCCGCGAACAAGATCAACGGTGTTCGCGCGGCCGACGCCTGGAGCGTCGAGGCGGCGCGTTTGTCCCGTGCCCACAACGACGCCAACGTGTTATGCGTGGGGGCGCGCCTGGTTCCAGAGGCGGCGGCGTTCGCAATCGTCGACGCCTGGCTGGACACCGAATTCGAGGGCGGGCGGCACACGCGCCGGATCGACAAGATCGCGGCGCTGGAGGTCGAGGAGGCGCGTCACGCAATCACAGCGCAGCAACTCAAGTAAGCAAGAGGATCGTCCCTGATGACCGCAAGTAAAGAGACCACGCTCCACCAGGCTCACGCGTTCGGCCAGAGCATCTGGTACGACAACATGCGCCGCAGCCTCCTGACCTCCGGCGGGCTCGCGAAGATGATCGCGCAGGGCGTGCGCGGGATGACGTCGAACCCGACCATCTTCGAGAAGGCGATCGTCTCGTCGGGTGACTACGAGGAGGCGCTCCGCAAGCTCGTAACGGACGGCAAGTCGACGATCGAGATCTATGAGCAGCTCGCGATCGACGACATCCGGGGAGCGTGCGATCTGATGCTGCCGCTCTTCAAGGAGAGCGGCGGCGTCGACGGCCGGATCTCGCTCGAGGTGCTGCCAGAGCTCGCGACCGCGACCGACAAGACCGTCGCCGAGGGGCTGCGCCTGGCGGCCGAGGTCGGCCGGCCCAACGTCATGATCAAGGTGCCGGCGACGCCGGAAGGCATCCCGGCGATCCGCGCGCTCACCGCCAAGGGCGTGAGCGTGAACGTCACGCTGATCTTCTCGCTCTTGCAGTACGAGGAGGTCGTCGAGGCATACCTGGCCGGCCTCGAGGATCGCGTCTCCGCGGGCGGCTCGCTGGACGGCCTCGCGTCGGTCGCGAGCTTCTTCGTGTCGCGCGTCGACTCGGTCTGCGACAAGCAGCTCAAGGACAAGGCGGCCGCGGCGCCGGAGCTGGCGGCGCGTTGCGAGGCGCTCTACGGCAAGCTGGCGATCGCCAACGCGAAGCTCGCCTACGAGATCTACGAGCGCACGATCGCGAGCCCGCGCTGGGCGAAGCTGGCGGCGGCGGGCGCGCGGCCGCAGCGGCTGCTCTGGGCGTCGACCGGCACCAAGGATCCGCGCTACCCCGACACCTATTACGTCGACGCGCTGATCGGCGCCGACACCGTCAACACGGTGCCGCCCGCAACGCTGGACGCCTTCCTCGATCACGGCAAGCCGGCGGCGCGGATCAAGGACGACCTCGCCGGCGCCAAGAAGACCGTGGCCGAGTTCGCCGCGGTGGGTCTCGACCTCTCGCGCGTCTGCCACGGCCTGCTCGACGACGGCGTGAAGTCGTTCATCGTGTCGATGAAGACGCTGCTCGACGCGGTCGGCGGCCGCCGCGCCGCGCTGCTCGAGTCCGCGTCCGGCCGCCAGAAGCTGGTGCTTCCGGAGGCGCTGCAGCGCGCGACCGACGCGACCGTCGCCAAGCTCGCCAAGGATCGCGCGCTCGCGCGGGTGTGGGACGCGGATCCGACGTTCTTCACGAGCGACAGCTCGCACGAGCGATCGATCAAGAGCCGCCTCGGCTGGCTGCGCGCGCCGGCGCTGATGCTGAGCAAGCGCCCGGAGCTCGAGGCGTTCGCCGCCGACGTGAAGGCCGGCGGCTACACGGACGTCGTGCTGCTGGGAATGGGCGGCAGCTCGCTCTGGCCGGAGGTGGTGAGCCTCGTCTGGAAACAAAGTGGGTCGGGCGGCGGACCTGCGCTGCACGTCCTCGACAACACCGATCCCGCGGCGGTGGCCGCCGTCGACAGCCTGATCGCGGGCAAGAAGCCGCTCTTCGTCGTCGCCTCGAAGTCGGGCGGCACCATCGAGATCCAGGCGTTCGAGCGGCACTTCTGGCAGAAGACCCTCGGCCGCACCGACAACGACGTCGAGCGCGCGGGGAGCAGCTTCGTGGCGATCACCGATCCGGCGACGCGCCTCGGCCAGCTCGCCGAGGAGAAGCACTACCGTCGGGTCTTCATCAACCCGGCCGACATCGGCGGGCGCTACTCGGCGCTGTCGTACTTCGGTCTGGTGCCGGCGGCGCTCGTCGGCGCCGACGTCGGCGCGCTGGCGGGCGCGGGCGTGGAGCTCGCCGCCGCGTCCGGTGGCGCGGTCCCCCTCGCCGAGAGCCCGGGCGCGGTGCTCGGCGCGGCGATCGGCGCGGCGCACGCGGCGGGGCGCGACAAGCTGACGCTCGTGATCTCGCCGGACATCGCCAGCTTCGGCTCCTGGATCGAGCAGCTGGTCGCCGAATCGTCGGGCAAGGAAGGCAAGGGCATCGTCCCGATCGACCTCGAGCCGGTGGGGGCGCCCGAGAGCTACGGCGCCGATCGGTTCTTCGTCTACATCCGGTCGGCAGCCGGCGACGCGAAGCAGGACGCGGCCGTCACGGCGCTGGAGCGCGCCGGCCAGCCGGTCGTCCGGATCGCCGTCGATCGCCGCGAGTCGCTGGGCCGCGAGATCTTCCGCTGGGAGCTGGCGACCGCGATCGCGTGCGCGACGATGGGCGTGAACCCGTTCGACGAGCCGAACGTCACCGAGGCGAAGGTCGCCACCAGCGCCCTCCTCGCCCAGCACGCCGCCGACGGCAAGTTGCCCGCCGCCGACGACGACACCTGTGACGTGACCGACGTGGACCGGATCCGCGCGCACCTCGCCACAGCGACGCCGGCCGACTACATCGCGTTCTGCGCGTACTTCGTGCGCACGCCCGCGCGCGACGCCGCGCTGACGCGGATGCGCGTCGCCTGCCGCGACCGCACGCGCAACGCGACGACGCTCGGCTACGGGCCGCGCTTCCTCCACTCGACCGGCCAGCTCCACAAGGGCGGCGCGAACACCGGCGTGTTCCTGCAGCTCACGGCGGACGCCCCCGTCGATCTGCCGGTGCCGGGCGAGAGCTACAGCTTCGCGACCTTGCGCGACGCGCAGGCGCTGGGCGACCTCCAGGTCCTGAAGCGCCGCGGCCGCCGCGCGCTACGCGTCCACCTGGGCGCGAACATCGACGCGGCGCTGGACGCGCTCGCGAACGCGATCGCGGGCGAAGCGCAGGGCCGCGCGCGCAAGTCGGCTTAGCCGACGCCGCAGGCGATCCAGGGCGGCTTGCCCTCACCCCAACCCTCTCCCGCTTCGCGGGCGAGGGTGACTTTTCAGCGCGCGGCACCTCGACACCGAGCTCAGGTCCCCTCGCCCCGCCAATGTGGACAGCGGGAAGAGGGTTAGGGAGAGGGTCCGCGCGCCTACGCGACCCGCACGACGAAGTTGTTGCGCTTCCCGCGCCGGAGCACCAGCAGCCGTCCGTCGATCAAATCGGAAGCGGTCGCCCGCGTCTCCGCCGAAGCCGTCCCGAGCGGCACGCCGTTGACCGCGATGCCGCCCGCGCCGAGCTGTCGGCGCGCGTCCGACTTCGACGGGCACGCGCCGACCTCGGCGAGGAGGTCGACGACCAGCGCACCCTCGCCTTCGAACCGGCTTCGCGGCACGGTGACCGACGGCGCCGCCGCGAGCGCCTCGTCGAGCAGGTCGCCGCCGATGCCGCGCAGATCGCCGCCACCGAACAGCGCCTCCGTCGCGCGCAGCACCCGCGCCAGCTCCGCGTCGCCGTGCACGCGCCGGGTCAGATCCTCCGCGAGCGCCCGCTGCCCCCGCCGCTCGCTGCCGAGCGACGCCTCGAACCCCTCGATCTCCTCGCGCGGCCGCACCGTCAGCCAGCGCAGGAACCGGCCCACGTTCGCGTCCTCGGTGTTCAGCCAGAATTGATAGAACGCATACGGCGAGGTCAGCTTCGGGTCGAGGTAGACCGCGCCCTTCTCGCTCTTGCCGTATTTCTTGCCCGTGCTGTCGGTCAAGAGCGGCGACGTCAGGCCGTAGACGGTCGCGCCCGACAAGCGGCGCACCAGATCGACGCCCGACACGATGTTGCCCCACTGATCGGACGCGCCGATCTGCATCCGGCAGCCGTGACGGCGGTGGAGCTCGTGGAAGTCGTACGCCTGCAGCAGCATGTACGAGAACTCGGTGTACGAGATGCCGGCCTCGCGCGACTCGAACCGCTGCTTGACCGAATCGCGCTGGATCATCTGGTTGACGGCGAAGTGCTTGCCAATGTCGCGCAGGAAGTCGAGGAGGCGCACCCCCCCGAGCCAGTCGAGGTTGTCGACCAGCCGCGCCGGCGGCCCCTCGTCGTTCGCGAAGAAGCGCTCGATCTGGGCCCGGATCCGGCCCGTGTTCTCGGTGAGCCGCTCGGTGTCGAGGAGCTGCCGCTCGCTCGTCTTGCCCGACGGATCGCCGATCATCCCGGTCGCGCCGCCGACCAGCGGCAACACCTGGTGCCCGGCGCGCCGCAGGTGCGTCAGCAGCATCAGCGGGACCAGGTTCCCGGCGTGCAGGCTCGCGGCGGTCGGGTCGAAGCCGCTGTACACGGTCAGCGGCGCCGCGAGGATCTCGGCCATGTTCTCGGCGGTCGTCTGCTGGACGAGACCGCGCCAGGAGAGCTCTTCGAACGCGCCCATTCGGGTCTTTCCCCTAACATCCGCGCGTCGCCGGCACAAGCCGCGTACGATTAGGACCACCATGCGCCCCACCCTCGTCGTCGCCGACCACGCCGCCGCCGCGATGGATGCCGCGGCTGATCGCGTCCGCGCCGCCGCCGCGACGGCCATCGCCCGGCAGGGACGATTCCGCGTCGCGCTCGCCGGCGGCTCGACGCCGCGCCTCCTCTATCCGCTGCTCGTGAGCACGGTCGACTGGACCCGCGCCGACGTCTTCTTCGGCGACGAGCGCGTCGTGCCGCCCGACGATCCGCGGTCGAATTACCGGATGGCGCGCGAGACGCTGCTCGCGCCCGCGGGCGTCCCCGACGCGAACGTCTTCCGCTGGCGCGCCGAGTCCCCCGATCTCGACGGCGCCGCCCGCGACTACGCGCAGGCGCTGCGGGCCCGGCCGGCGCCGCCGCTGCTCGATCTCGCCCTGCTCGGGCTCGGACCCGACGGCCACACCGCCTCGCTGTTTCCGGGCACAGCGGCGCTCGCCGTCGAGGATCGGCTCGCCGTCGCCGTCGACGTGCCGGCGATGGGGACGCGGCGCTTGACCCTCACCTACCCCGCTTTTCTGGGAGCCGGCGAGATCTTCTTCCTCGTGACGGGACGCGACAAGCACGCCGCCCTCGCAGACGTCCTCCGGCCCGAGAGCACGCTGCCCGCCGCCCGCATCGTTCATCGGCCGCAGTCCGCATGCATATTCTGCGACCAGGACGCGGCCCAGGATATAGATCTTCCCGCATGAGAGTCCTGGCGGGCGACATCGGCGGCACCAACTCGCGCCTGGCGATCTACGACGTCCCGGAGACCGGCCTGCGCGGCGTGAAGCCCCTCTTCGAGCAGACCTATCCGTCGGCGGCCCACGCGTCGCTCGACGTGATCGCGGAGAAGTTCCTGGCCGCCGCCACGGCCGCGGTCGGCGCGACCGCGAAGGTGGCGCGCGCGTGCTTCGGCATCGCCGGCCCGATCGAGCACAACATCTGCCGCGCCACGAACTTGCCCTGGGTCGTCGACGGCAACGCGCTGTCGCTGCGGCTCGGCATCGCGCGTGTCGTGCTGGTGAACGACTTCCACGCGGCCGCGCTCGGGGTCACCGCGGTCGGTCCCGACGAGCTTGTCGCGCTCGGCGGCGACGTCCCGATCGTGCACGGGCCGATGGCCGTCCTGGGCGCCGGCACGGGTCTCGGCCAGGCGTTCTTGCTCTGGTCCGCGAGCGAGAACCGCTACAACGTCGTCGCGTCAGAAGGCGGACACGTCGACCTGGCGGCGCGCACGCCGCTCGAGCACGGCCTCGTTCACTTCCTGACCGCCAAGTACGGACGCGTCTCGTGCGAGCGTGTCCTGTCGGGCAAGGGCCTGGTCGACGTTTTTCAGTTCCTGTCAGAGGAGCCCGCCTGCCGCGGGCTGATCCGTCCGGAGACGCAAGCGGCGCTGGCCGCGACGGGCAACGATCCGGCCGCCTCGATCTCCCAGCGCGCGCTGTCCGGAGCCGATCCGGTGTGCGAGATGGCCCTCGCGCTGTTCTGCTCCGTGCTCGGCGCGGTGGCCGGCAACCTGGGCCTCATGGTGCTCGCCACCGGCGGCGTGTTCGTCGCGGGCGGGATCGCGCCGCGCATCTTGCCGTACCTGCAGCGAGGCGGCTTCCGCGAGGCGTTCGACCGCAAGGGCCGGCTGCACACGCTGGTGGAGCGCATGCCCGCCTACGTGGTCGCGCACGCCGAGCCAGGCCTCCTCGGCGCCGCCACGGTCGCGTCGACGCTGTCGTGATTTCGGGACGTTGTTGCTGAAATCGCGGCGCGCGCCTACATCGACGCCGAACGCGCTGCGCCGTGGAAATTCACGTGGATACAGGGAATTTTCGGTCAAGCATGGGCCGGAAGCGGTCGATGTCCGGAGGCGATGGCGTCGGGTCCCCACGGTGCGCGCGCCGCGCTCACCGGCAGCATACCTGTACGCATGGATTCCACCGACACGGTCCGTACGCGCACGGATCGGACGCAGGACGATCGCTTCGGCCGCATGGTCGGACGATCGCCGGCGATGCAGACGGTGTTCGAGGTCCTGAACAAGGCCTCGAGCAGCGACGCCACCATCCTGCTCGAGGGTGAGACGGGCACCGGCAAGGAGGTCTCAGCCGAGGCGATCCACCGCGGCAGCCCGCGGCGCGACAAGCCGTTCCTGGTCGTCGACTGCGGCGCGATGCCGCCGAACCTCCTCGAGAGCGAGCTCTTCGGCCACGAGCGGGGCGCGTTCACTGGCGCCGTCTCGTCGCGCCAAGGCGTGTTCGAGGCGGCCAACGGCGGCACCGTGTTCCTCGACGAGATCGGCGAGCTCGCGGTCGACCTGCAGCCGAAGCTGCTGCGCGTGCTCGAGCGGCGCGAGGTCCGGCGCGTCGGCACCAACAACCACGTGCCGGTCAACGTCCGGCTGATCGCGGCGACGAACCGCAGCCTGCGCGAGCAGGTCGCGTCGCAGAAGTTCCGGTCCGATCTCTATTACCGACTCGCGGTCGTCGAGGTGAAGCTGCCGCCGCTGCGCGAGCGGCTGCCCGACCTGCCCGCGCTGGTCGAGCACATCGTCCGGAACCTCGGCACCGTCGACGAGGCGGCGCTCGAGTCGGTGCGGTCGGCGGGCTTCCTGGGCGCGCTCGCCGAGCACAGCTGGCCCGGGAACATCCGCGAGCTGCGCAATTACCTCGAGCGCTGCGTCGCGCTCCACGACTTCGCCCCGCCCCGGGCGGCGACGGGATCGATGCCGATCCCCGGTCCCGAGAGCGCCGTGAACATCGGCCAGCCGTTGCGCGAGGCGCGGGAGGCGTGGGTCAGCACGTTCGAGCGCCGCTACCTCGAGGAGCTGCTGCGCCAGCACGAGAACCGCGTCAGCGCCGCGGCGCGCGCCGCGGGGGTGGACCGCATCTACTTCTATCGGCTGCTCTGGAAGCACGGCCTGCGGCAACGCGAGGGATCGACGAGCGCCGGGGCCGACAAGGACGACTGACCGCCGGGCGCGTCCTGTCTCCCTCTGCCCGCTTGCGGCGAGAGGGTCGGGGTGAGGGGGCCGGCGACCTCGGGCGCTAGCCGCGAGCCGCGTCCGTCACGTGCACGCCGTCCAGGCTCTCCTGCGGCGCCCAGTCGGAGGTGGACAGCAGCGCGCCGCCGGTGACTTCCTTGCCGCCGGCCGCCTCGGCCGAGGTCTTGACGGTCGCGGCCGCGACGTGGACGACGATGTTGACGTGAACGTCCGCGTGCGCCGAGGCGCGCGCCGCGAGCTCTTCCTGGAGCGCGCTCGCCAGCGCCACGACCGCGGCGCGCTCTCCGGCGGCCGTCGCGGCGTCCTCGGACAGCACGCGGGCGCCCATGATCGCGCTTCCGGTCTGCAGGGGCAGCGTCATCCCGCCGGCCCGAAGCGTCTGCTCGGTGGCGTCGAGGATGGCCGAGCTGTCATCGAGCACCTCGTCGCTCTCGGCGTCGGCGCCGTCGGCGATCCGGATCTCGACGAGGATCGCGGCGCCCTTCGCGCTCACCTCGGGCTCGACGGCCTTCGTGCCGACCACGTCCCGCAGCGCCTCGATGAAGGCCTTCACCGACTGGTAGCGCCGCTCGGCCGACTTCTCCATGCAGCGCCGGACGACCGCGTCCAGCGCCGGCGGCACCGGCGCGACCTGGCTCGGGCGCGGCACCGGCGCTTCGAGGTGCTGGCGCTCGATCTCGGTCATCGTCTCGGCCCGGAACGGGTACTGCCCGGTCACCAGGTGATACAGCACGACGCCCAGCGCGTAGATGTCCGTGCGCGCGTCGACGGCGTCACCGCGGATCTGCTCCGGGGCCATCGTATACGACGTGCCCAGGCGCGTCCCGACGACCGTCAGGCCGCCTTCGCCGGACGACGCGTCCGGATGGAGCAGCTTCGCGATCCCGAAGTCGAGCAGCTTGATGACCCGCTGTCCGCCGACGTTGCCGATGAAGATGTTGCTCGCCTTGAGGTCGCGGTGGACGATTCCGAGGTCATGCGCGGCCTGCAAGGCCGAGCAGACGGGCTCGAGGATCTCCAGCACCTCGCTCGGCGGGAAACGGCCGCGCTCGGTCAGCACCGACCGAAGGTCGATGCCCTCGAGCAACTCCATCACGTAGAACGGACGGCCGTCCGGCAGATCGTCGAACTCGAAGATGTCGACGATGCACGGGTGCTTGATCATGTTGACGGCGCGCGCCTCTTGCACGAACCGCGCGACCATCTGGGGCGAGGACGCGAGCTGCCGCCGCAGCACCTTGACCGCCGCCTTGCGGCCGAGGATGCGGTGGTGCGCCTCGTAGACGGTGCCGCCGCCGCCCGACGCGATCTCCTTCTTGAGGACGTAAGCGCCGCAGAGCGTGCCGGGCTTGAGCGCGTCGCCGTCGACGGCGGCAGACGTCGCCGCGGCGGCTTGTGGACCCGAGTTAGGGCCGAGCCGCCTGGTCTTGTCGTAGTCGTCGTCAGATTTCGGCAACACCGTCTTGTTTTCTCCCACCCGCTCAGGAACCGCCGCTATCGTGGTGCATCGGAGGCTTCGTCACAAACATTAAGGACATGATTGACTCGCATTGTCATCTCGATCCGCAGTATTTCGAGGCCGATCGCGCCCAGGTGCTGGAGCGCGCCCGCGCCGCCGGCGTCGAGGCGTTCGTGTGCGTCGGGGTGGGTCGAGGTCTGGGCGCGCCGCGAGACGCGGTCGCGCTGGCCCAGGCCGAGGCTGACGTCTTCGCCGTCGTGGGCGTGCACCCCCACGACGTCGCGGCGATGGAGGAGACCGACTGGAGCGCGCTGGAAGAGCTGGCGCGCGCGCCGCGGGTCGTGGGCGTCGGCGAGACGGGCCTCGACTATTACTACGACCATTCGCCGCGCGAGCAGCAGCGTGCGGCGTACCGGCGCTTCGTCGAGATGGCGCGCGCCGTGAATCTGGCGGTCGTTTCGCACGTGCGGGACGCTCATGCGGAGGCCGCGGAGATCCTCCGCGAGACGCGCGCGGGCGCCGGCGTCATCCATTGCTTCTCGGGCGGCGTGGCCGAGGCGCGCGCCTACCTGGACCTCGGTCAGTACCTGTCGTTTTCTGGAATCCTCACCTTCAAGAACGCGGGCGCGCTGCGGGAGGCGGCGGCGTTCGCGCCGCTCGACCGGATCCTGATCGAGACGGACGCGCCGTACCTCGCGCCCATCCCCCACCGCGGGCGCAAGAACGAGCCCGCGTTCATCGCCGAGACGCTGGCGACGCTCGCGTCCGTGCGCGGGGTGCCGCTGGCCGAGGTGGATGCAGCGACGGCGGCCAACACACGGCGCCTGTTTGGCTTGCCGCCGGCCGCCCGATCGGCGGATACTCGATCGGCTTCGTGAGCTCCACCGCACCGGTTCGCATCCGCCTCCGCTATGCGTCGTTCGATGCGCTGATCGACAAGTTCGCGCCCAACGTCACGCGGGGCGGCGTCTTCATCGCGAGCCGCACGCCGCTGCCGATCGGGTCGACCTTCGCCTTCGAGATCCAGCTCGCCGGCGGCGAGGTCGCGCTCGCGGGCGACGGCAAGGTCACCTGGGTGAAGGCGTTCGATCCAGCGGCGCCGACGAAGCCGCATGGCATGGGCGTCCAGTTCCTGCGGCTCGACAACCCGTCGCGCGAGCTGCTCAACAAGATCCTCGCGCGCAAGGCGGCGCCGGGCGGCTCGGGAGCGGTGCGCGCGCCCGCGGCCGCGCCGGTCGCCGGCGCGCACCGCCTCGGCACGAACGGCATCGCGCATCCGAAAGTCGACACCAGCACCGACCTCGCGGCGGAGTTTGGGATCGACGAGGCGCGCCTGCGCCGTGCGGTGGACCGGAACTGGCTGGGCGCCAGGGCGGCCGCCGAGATCGAGGAGCTCGAGAAGCTGCTCCAGCCGGAGCCCGTCGAGCCGGTGTCGATCACGCAGGCGCTCGTCGAGCTGCCGCGTCTGCTCTCGGACGCGGCCCGCCCCCGGCGGATGAGCGGCGCCGTGCGCGTCGTCGGTCCGAAGCCCGACGAGCGGTAGCAGGAGGTCGGGCCCCTCACCCCGACCCTCTCCCCGCTTCGCGGGGCGAGGGTGACTTTTCGGCGCGGGTCGCCGCAAGCTCCGATCGCGGATCATGTCCCCTCGCCCCGCGAAGCGGGGAGAGGGTTAGGGTGAGGGGTCTGGCCCTCTCCATGTCCCCTCGCCCCGCGAAGCGGGGAGAGGGTTAGGGTGAGGGGTCTGGCCCTCTCCATGTCCCCTCGCCCCGCGAAGCGGGGAGAGGGTTAGGGTGAGGGGTCTGGCCCTCTCCATGTCCCCTCGCCCCGCGAAGCGGGGAGAGGGTTAGGGTGAGGGGTCTGGCCCTCTCAGCCGAGCTTCAAATTCTTCCGGATCCGCGCGTTCGGCTCCTCGCTGTTGGGCACGAAGGGACGGCCGGTGACCAGCTCGCACACCTGGATGTAGCGGCGCGCCGCCTCGACGCGGACGTCGTCCGACAGCTTCGGCGGCGGCCCTTCGCCCTTGTAGCCCTGGTCGGCGAGCGTGCGGCGGACGTACTCCTTGTCGAGGCCGCGCGGCTCCTCGCCCTTCGCGAAGCGGGCGTCGTAGTCGTCGGCGTACCAGTAGCGCGACGAGTCGGGCGTGTGGACCTCGTCGATGAAGCAGAGCTTGCCGTCGGGCCGGCGGCCGATCTCGTACTTCGTGTCGACCAGGATGAGGCCGCGGCGCAGCGCCTCCTGCTGGCCGAAGGCGAACACGCGCGCGCACATCTCGGCGGCCTCGTCGAAGTCCGCCGCGGAGAGCGCGCCCATCTCGAGGATCTGCGCCCGCGACACCGACTCGTCGTGGAAGCCCTTCTCGGCCTTCGTCGACGGCGTCAGGATCGCCTTGGGCAGGCGCTGGTTCTTCTTCATGCCGTCGGGCAGCTCGTGGCCGCAGAACGTCCGGCCGCCCTTCGAGTAGTGCGTCCAGATCGAGGTCGACGTGACCCCCGTCAGGTACGAGCGCATCACGAACTCGACCGGCAGGGTCTCGCACTCGCGCGCGATCGTCACCGTCGGATCCGGCACGTTGATGACGTGGTTCGGGGCGATGTTGGCGATCGCCTCGAACCAGAACGCCGCCATCTGGTTCAGCACCTGGCCCTTGAACGGGATCGTGCCGAGCACGACGTCGAACGCGCTGATGCGATCGGTGGCGATGATGGTGCGCTTCCCGTCGCGAACGTAGCAGTCGCGGACCTTCCCCTCGTACTTTTCGCCCAGCTCCGGGAAATTCGTGCTGGCCAGCGTCTTGTCGAGCTGGGCGCGAATCACGGCTTCGTCGATCGGTTTGCTCATGATGAAGATTCCTCCGCCAGGGCTCTGTCGATGATCGCGCCGGCGTGGCGCAAGTGGTGTTCGAGGTTGAAGGCGCGGTCGATCTCGGCCGGCTCGAGGCGCGACGCGATGTCCTTGTCGGCGCCGAGCAGGTCGCGGAACTTTCCTTCGCCGGCGACGGCGCGCAGCGCGTTCCGCTGGACCAGCTCGTAGGCGGCCTGGCGGGCCATCCCCTTGCGCACCAGCGTCAGCATGACCGCCTCGCTGAAGTAGAGCCCCTTCGCGGCGTCGACGTTGTCGCGCATCCGCGCGGCGTTGACCACCAGGCCGTCGACGAGGCCGGCGGCGCGGCGGACCATGAAGTCGGCGAGGCCGGTCGCGTCGGGGCCGATCACCCGCTCGACCGACGAGTGCGAGATGTCGCGCTCGTGCCAGAGGGCGACGTCCTCCATCGCCGCGCTCGCGTACGAGCGCAAGAGACGCGCGATCCCGCAGAGGTTCTCGGAGAGGATCGGGTTCTTCTTGTGCGGCATCGCCGACGAGCCCTTCTGTCCCTTGCCGAACGCCTCAGTCGCCTCCCCCACCTCGGTGCGCTGCCAGTGGCGAATCGTCACCGCCAGCCGCTCGACCGCGGTGCCGAGGCGCGCGAGCGCCAGGAAGTACGCCGCGTGCCGGTCGCGCGCGACCACCTGAGTCGGCACCACCTCGCGGCGGAGGCCGAGGGTCGCGAGGGCCGCCTGCTCCACCGCCGGCTCGAGGTTCGCGTACGTCCCGACCGCGCCGGCGATCTTGCCGACCGCGATCTCCTTCCGTGCCGCCTCGAGCGCCGCCTTCGCCCGCCCGAGCTCGGCGTACCAGCCTGCGAACACCAACCCGGCGGTGATCGGCTCGGCGTGGATGCCGTGCGAGCGGCCGATCGCCACGGTCGTGCGGTGCTCCTCGGCGCGGCGGCGGCAGGCCGCCCGCAAGAGGTCGATGCCGGGGAGGATCTGGTCCGCCGCCTCGACGAGCTGGATCGCGAGCGACGCGTCCAGCACGTCCGACGAGGTCATGCCGAGGTGCAGCCATCGGGCGGGCTCGCCCGCCAGCTCCTCGACGTGGGTCAGGAACGCGATGACGTCGTGGCGCGTGCGCTCCTCGTGCTCGAGGATCCGGCCCGGGTCGAGTTTGCCTTCCGCCTTGGCGCGCACCGCGGCCACGGTACCGGCCGGCACCGTTCCGGCCTTCTCCATCTCCGCGCAGGCGGCCAGCTCGACGCGCAGCCAGATCTCGTAGCGGTGCTTGTCGGACCAGAGGTCGAGCAGCTCCTTGCGCGTGTATCGCTGGATCATGGTGCGCGCTCGTTCTAACGAAAACGCGCCGGCCGTTCAAGGTAAGAGCACCGTCGAGCCGGTCGTCTTGCGCGCCTCCAGATCCCGATGGGCGGCGGCCGCGTCACGCAACGCGTAGGTCTGGCCGACCTCGATCTTCACGGCGCCGCTCTGGACGACCTCGAAGAGGCGGCTCGCCGACATGACCAGCTCGTCCCGCGTCCCGACGAAGTGGAAGAACGACGGGCGGGTCAGCGAGAACGACCCGCGCGCCAGCGCCGCCGGCTCGACGGGCGGCACCACGCCGGACGCCTGGCCGAACAGCACCACCATCCCGCGGATGGCCAGGCAGCCGAGCGACGCGTCGAAGGTCCGCTTGCCGACACCGTCGAACACGACCTGCACGCCCGCCCCGCCGGTCAGCTCCTTCACGCGCGCGACGATGTCCTCCCGGTCGTAGTCGATGACGTGATCGCAGCCGAGCGCCTTCGCCCGCGCGACCTTCTCCGCGCCGCCAGCCGTGCCGATCACGCGCAGGCCGAGGTGCTTCGCCCACTGGCAGGCGATGCTGCCGACGCCGCCGGCGGCCGCGTGAAACAGGATCGTGTCGCCGCGCGTGACCCGCGCGCAGCGCAACAGGAGCACCTCCGCGGTCATGCCCTTCAACATCATCGCGGCGGCAGACTTGTCGTCGATCCCAGCGGGCAGCTTCACCAGACGCGCTGCGGGCGCGAGGCGCGCCTCGGCGTACGAGCCCGGCAGGCCAGCGTACGCGACGCGATCGCCGACCGCGACGTCGGTGACGCCCGGACCGATCGACTCGACCACGCCCGCCCCTTCCTGGCCCGGCGTGAACGGCAGCGACGGGCCCTTGTAGAGCCCGGTGCGGAAATAGACGTCGATGAAGTTCACGCCGATCGCGGTCTGGCGGACGCGCGCTTCACCGGGACCGGGCGCGACGTCGGGGACGTCCTGGAACCGGAGCACCTCGGGTCCGCCGAGCTCGCTGACGACGATCGCTTTGGGCATGGCGGGCACTATAGTGTCGCGCCGACGACTTTCACACCCGTCGTCTTTCACACCCGTCGCCGACGGCGTTCAGGCAAGGCCGAGCAGCGCGCGCAAGCGGCGCACCAGGCGATCGGTCTCGCGCGAGCGCCGCGGGGCGACGAAGACGATGTCGTCGCCGGCGATCGTGCCCAGGACGTCGTCGAGGCGCGCCTCGTCGAGGGCGCGCGCCACCGTCGAGGCGGCGCTGGCCTTCGTGCGAACCACGACCAGCGTGTCGCTGTGATCGACGCCGTCGACGAGACGGCGCACCGGATCGAGCGGCAGCGCGCCGCCGTCCCCGTCGACGCGGTAGCGGGGGCCGTCCGCGCCCGCCGCCCGCTGCGCGCCGATCACCGCCATGTCGCGCGACAGCGTCGCCTGCGACGCCTTGAAGCCGCGCGCGCGCAGGAGCCGCCTCAGCTCGTCCTGACTGGTGACGGCGCGGCCGCCCTCGCCGCCCGCGAGAATCGCGCGGATCGCGTCGCGCCGGGCCTCGCGCGGCGGCGGATGTATCCTCCCTGGCGCCGCCATCTCAGGTCACCAGCGTCCCGACGCCGCGATCGGTGAAGAGCTCGGCGACGATGCTGTGGGGCTGCCGCCCGTCGACGACGTGCACGGCGCGCACGCCGCTCGCGAGCGCGTGCAGCACCGCCTGCACCTTCACCAGCATGCCGCCCTTGATGGTGGACCCGAGCCGCGCCTCCAGGTCGGCCGCGCGCACCTCGGAGATCAGGGTGCCGTCCTCCTCGAGGATGCCGGCCACGTCCGTCAGGAAGATCAGCCGCTCGGCGCCGCACGCGCCGGCGATCTCGCCGGCTGCCACGTCGGCGTTGATGTTGTAGCTCTGCCCGTCCCGGCCGAAACCGACCGGCGAGATGACCGGCGTGTAGCCCTTCTCCAGGAACATGTCGAGGAGCTCTGCGTTGACGGACTCGATCTCGCCGACGAAGCCGAGATCGGGCTTGCCCGGAGGCGTCTCCAGCTTGTGGGCCGTCAGCAAGCGCCCGTCCTTGCCGGAGAGGCCGATCGCGTTGCCGCCCAGGCTGTTGATGAGGCCGACGATCTCGGTGTTGATCCGGCCGGTCAGCACCATCTCGACGACCTGGACCTCCTCCTTGCCGGTGATGCGCTGGCCGTCCGCGAACTCCGACTTTCGCCCGAGCTTCTCGAGGGTCTTCGTGATCTCGGGGCCGCCGCCGTGCACGATGACGGGCTTGAGGCCGGCCGACTGCAGCAGCACGACCTCCTCGGCGAAGCTGCGCTTCAGGGCCGGGTCGACCATCGCGGCGCCGCCGTACTTGATGACCGCCCGCTTGCCGCCGAACCTGCGGATGTAGCTGAGCGCCTCGACGACCAGCGGCCGGTTGCTCCCGACGGGCGGGCGCTTCGCGGACTCGGCGGCCGGGCCGCTGTAGTACTCCGCGTTGATCTTCACGTAGTCGAAGGTCAGGTCGCAGCCGAGCGCGCGCGCCGACTCCTTGCCGACGCCGAGGTCGAGCCGAACGGCGATCTCCGCTTTCTTCATGAGGGCGGAGAGCGCGGGCGCGTCGAACGCGATCGGGCCGCCACCGCCGTAGACCCGCGTACCCTGGATGTCGAGCGTCACCTTCGAGAGATCGAGCGGCAGGTTGCGCGCGCCGACGCGCGCGCCGAGCGCGGCGAGGACCCGGCCCCACGACGGATCGCCGCCGAAGATGCCGGACTTCACCAGGCTGCCGCCGGCCACCGCGCGCGCGAGGTCGCGCGCGACCGCTCGTTCGGGCGCACCCGCGACGTCGACGATCAGCAGCTTCGTCGCGCCCTCGCCGTCCGCCGCGATGGCGCGCGCGAGGTCGCTGCACAGCCCGACCAGCGTCGCTTGCAGCTTCGTGAAGCTGGTGCTCTCCCGGTCGATCGCCGGCGCGCCGGCCCGCCCGTTCGCGAGCGCGACGACCATGTCGTTGGTCGACATGTCTCCGTCGACGGTGATCGTGTTGAACGTGTCCTCGACGGCCTCGGCGAGCGCGGCCTGGAGCACCTGCGGCGCGACGGTCGCGTCGGTGGTGATGAAGCAGAGCATCGTCGCCATGTTCGGGTGGATCATCCCCGACCCCTTCGCGATCGCCGCGAACTTGACCGCCTTGCCGCCGATGTCGATCTCCCGAAACGCCACCTTGGTGCGCAGGTCCGTCGTGCGGATCGCCTCCGCGGCGGGGAGCGCGTCGTCGCCGAGCGACGCCACCAGGGCCGGAACGGCGGCGGCGATTCGATCGACGGGCAGCGGCGACCCGATCGCGCCGGTGGACGCGGTCAGCACGGCCGCCGCCTCGACGCCCAATCCCTCGGCGACGGCCTTCGCGACGGCGCGCTCGTCCGCGGCGCCGCGTGGGCCGACGATCGCGTTCGCGTTGCCGCTGTTGGCGACGATCGCGCGGATGTCCTTCGCGGGCAGACGCCCGGCGCCGAAGTCGCAAGGCGCGGCGCGCATCCGATTCACCGTGAAGACGCCGGCGGCCGCGCAGGCGGCATCGGAGACGATCAGCGCGACATCGCGCCGGGGAGCCCCCGCCTGCTTGACGCCGGCGGCGACGGCGCCGAATCGAAATCCGGTCGGAACGGTGAAGCTCTTCGCAGTGCTCAAGGTGCGCTCCCGGTCAGGTTCAAGAGGCCTGTCGTTTCTTCGAAGCCCAGCATCAGGTTGGCGTTCTGGATCGCCTGTCCAGCCGCCCCCTTGACGAGGTTGTCGAGGGCGGCGAACGCGATCGCGACGCCGCGCTCCGGATCGGCGTCGGCGCCGAGCAGCACGCGGTTCGTGCTCACGACGGGGTGGAGGCGAACCGCCTCCGGCTTCGCCGCCCGCAGGAACGGCTTGCCGGCGACGAAGCGCTCGATCGCCGCCGCCGCGTCGACGGCCGTCTTGCCCGGGTTCAGCCGCCCGTAGACGGTGGCCAGGATCCCTCGACGGGTCGGCAAGAGGTGCGGCGTGAAGGTCACCTTGAGCGCCGGATGGCCGGCCAGGCCCAGCGCGCGCTCGATCTCGGGCGTGTGCTGGTGCTTGAGCACCCGGTAGGCGCGAAAGTCGCCGTCCACCTCGGAGAACGAGAAGTCCTCGCTCGCCTTGCGGCCGGCGCCGGTGGTGCCGCTCGCGGCGTCCACGATGATGCCGTCCTTGCCGATGATCTCGCCGCGCAGCAGCGCCAGGACCGCGAGCGTCGCGGTGGTCGCGTAGCAGCCGGGGTTCGAGACGAGCCGAGACGCGCGGACGTCACCGGACGCGCCGGCCTCCGGCATGGAATAGCAGGCCGACGGAAGCAGGTCCGACCGGGCGTGGGTGAACCCGTACCAGCGTGGATATTCATTCGCGGGCAGCCGGAAGGCGCCCGACAGATCGACGACCCGGGCGCCGGCCTCCAGCGCGATCGGCGCGAGCGCGATCGACGCCTCCGCGGGCGTGCAGAGGAACACGAGGTCTAGGCCGGCGAACGTGGCCGCCGTCGCCTCCTTCTGAGACTTGACCACGAGGGCGCCTCCGGCGGTGGGAACGGGCAGGTGGTCAGCGAGCGTCGTCCCCGCCCACTTGTCGCTGATCGCGAGCGCCAGCGTCATCTGCGGATGTCCTGCGACGATGCGGGCCAGCTCCATGCCCGAGTACCCGGACACGCCGACGATGCCGACCGTCGAGACGGGGGCCTTATTCATGTCGTGAATAATTATTCAGTGCGCCAGCTCGAGCAAGCAAAAACATTGATGCGGGCCCCTCACCCCGACCCTCTCCCCGCTTCGCGGGGAGAGGGTGACGTTTCAGCGTGCGCCAATCGACGCCGAACCTCAGGTCCCCTCGCCCCGCGAAGCGGGGAGAGGGTTAGGGTGAGGGGTCCGGCTGCCCTCACCGGCCGGTGTGGCCGAATCCGCCCGCGCCGCGGGCGCTGTCCTCGAGCGAAGACGCCTCCTCCAGCTCGACCTGGACGACCGGCGCGATCACCAGCTGCGCGACGCGGTCGCCCGGATGGACGACGTAAGCCTCGGCGCCGAGGTTGGCCAGCAACACCTGAACCTCGCCGCGGTAATCGCTGTCGATGGTGCCTGGCGCGTTGGGCAGCGTGATGCCGAACTTGCGCGCCAGCCCCGAGCGCGGACGGACCTGGCCCTCGAAGCCGGCCGGAATCTCGAACGCCAGCCCGGTCGGCACCGCGACACGGCCGCCGGGCGGCAGCTCGATCGGCTCGTCGGCCGCCGAAGCGAGGTCGAGCCCCGCCGCGCCAGCCGACATGTAACGCGGCACCAGCGCCCGGGGGCGTAGCTTCTGAAAGCGGACCCGGGGTGCTGCCACGTCGCCCGGTCGGTTACGAGGCCGCGACGGCGCGGAAGTTGTGCACGACGTCGGGGTTCTCGCCCAGCGTCGCCCGCCGCGAGAGGCGGATCTTGCCCGTGGCTCGGTCGATCGCGATGACCTTGACCATCATCTCGTCGCCCTCTTTGCACACGTCCTCGACGCGGTTCACGCGCTTCGAGTCGAGCTCGCTGATGTGAACGAGGCCGTCCGTTCCCGGCAGGATCTCGACGAAGGCGCCGAACTCCGCCAGGCGCTTCACGACGCCCATGTAGTACTCGCCCACCTCGGGCTCCGTCGTGAGGCCCTTGATGATGTCGATCGCCTTCTTGACCGCGATCCCGTCGGGCGATGCGATGTGCACCGTGCCGTCGTCCTCGACCTCGATCGCGACGCCGGTCTGCGCCGTGATGCCGCGGATGGTCTTGCCGCCGGGGCCGATGATCTCGCGGATCTGGTCCGGCTTGACCCGCAGCGTGTGGATGCGGGGCGCGTAGCGCGACAGGTCGTCGCGATGGGTCGCGAGCGCCTCGGCCATCTTGCCGAGGATGTGGACGCGTGCGTCCTTCGCCTGGCGCAGCGCCGTCTCGAGGATCTCTCGCGTGAGGCCCTGGATCTTGATGTCCATCTGGACCGCCGTGATCCCGGCCTTCGACCCGCAGATCTTGAAGTCCATGTCGCCGAGGTGGTCCTCGTCGCCGAGGATGTCCGACAGGACGGCGACGCGGTCGCCTTCCTTGATGAGACCCATCGCGATGCCCGCGACCGGCGTCTTGATCGGAACGCCCGCGTCCATCAGCGACAGCGTGCCGCCGCACACCGACGCCATCGACGAGCTGCCGTTCGACTCGAGGATCTCCGACACGATGCGGATCGTGTACGGGAAGTCCTTGTCGGAGGGGAGGATGCGCGCGAGCGCCCGCTCCGCCAGGTGGCCGTGGCCGGTCTCGCGGCGGCTCGCGCCACGGAGCGGCTTGGTCTCGCCCGTCGAGAACGGCGGGAAGTTGTAGTGCAGCATGAAGCGCTTCTCGATGTCGCCCGTGATGCCTTCGATGTGCTGCGTGTCCTGGCTCGTGCCCAGGGTCGTCGTGACGAGCGCCTGCGTCTCGCCGCGCGTGAACAGCGACGACCCGTGCGTGCGCGGCAGGACGCCGACCTCGCAGGTGATCTGCCGGATGTCCGTGGTGGCGCGGCCGTCGATGCGGCGGCCGGTGTTCAGCACCAGCTCGCGCAGGTGCTTCTTCTTCGCCGACTCGAACGCCTCGCTGACCTCGCCGGCGCGCTCCGCGAACTCGGTCGCCAGCGCCTCCTTGGTCTCGCTGCCGGCCGCGTCGAGCGCCGTGTAGCGCTGCTGCTTGTCGCGGATCGCCATCGCCGCTTCGATCTTCTGGTTGGCGAGCTCGGCGACCTTGGCGGCGATCACCGGATCCTTCGCCGGCGGCACGAACTCGCGCTTGGTCTTGCCGACCGCCGCCTTCAGCTTCTCCTGCAGGTCGATGAGCGGCTGGACCTCCTTGTGCGCGAACATCAGCGCGTCGACGATCACGTCCTCGCCGACCTCGCCCGCGCTGCCCTCGACCATGACGATCGCGTCACGGCTGCAGGCGACGACCAAATCCAGGTCCGACATCGCGCGCTCGCCGAAGGTCGGGTTGACGACCAGCTTGCCGCCGACGCGGCCGACGCGCACGCCCGCGTACGGGCCCGCCCAGGGAATGTCCGAAAGGTGGAGCGCCGCCGAGGCGCCCGTCATCGCCAGCACGTCCGACGCGTTCTCGCGATCGGTCGACACGACCATCGCGATCACCTGCGTGTCGAACCGCCAGCCCTTGGGGAAGAGAGGACGCGACGGACGATCGATGAGCCGCGAGGTCAGCACCTCGACCTCGGTCATCCGCCCCTCGCGCTTGAAGTAGCCGCCCGGGATGCGGCCGGCGGCCGACGTCTTCTCGAGGTAGTCGACCGTCAGCGGCATGAAATCCACGCCCGGCCGGACCGACGACGACGCCACCGCCGTCACCAGCACCATCGTGTCGCCGTAGCGGACCACCACGGAGCCGTCGGCCTGCTTCGCCATGCGGCCGGTCTCGATGCTGAGCTCCTTGCCGCCGAAATTCACACCTTCACGAACAAACATGTTTTCTCCTGATCAAGAGACCCTGCAGCCGAGCGGTCGCGTCGCTTGCAAAACGACGGCACGCCACGGACCCGGCGCGTGCGCCAGCCGATGCGGCCGTCGGGATTTCGCGTTCGACGTTCGCGCTGCTACTTGCGGATACCGAGCGATTGGATCACGGCGCGATACCGGTCGACGTTCTTGGCCTTGAGATAGTCCAAGAGGCGACGGCGCTGCCCGACCAACATCAACAGGCCGCGACGCGAATGGTGATCCTTCGCGTGCACCTTGAAGTGCTCGGTGAGGTAGGAAATCCGTTCCGAAAGCAGAGCGATCTGAACTTCGGGAGACCCGGTATCACCGGGTTTCCGCGCGAATTTCTGCACGACTGCCGACTTACGTTCCGCTGCGAGGGCCATTGTTCTTTGTCTTTTCTTTTCGAGTGGTCGGGAATGTCCCAGAAAAAGTGGGGACAGTCAATGAGTTAGGTGCGCGTAAAAAGCGGCCGAGCTTCCCCTGGCACGTTCATCGCCGGACGGGCGGAACCCTACCAGGGTTCCGCATGAGATCGGCGCGGAACCTATCAGGGTTCCGCCGGTGACAGAAAAACACGAAGCAGCTCGAGGGTGCAATCTGGACGTGGCCTGGCGACGGCGACCAGCTTCCCGGCCCCGTCGACCAGGCAAAGTCGCCCATCCGGCGACAGGTCGCCAGTTTCCAGGGTGATCTTGCGGCCCAGGCGCGCATCACGCGCGACCCCATCCGTCACGACCCGCCGCTCCAGGTGACCGAGGGCCTGCGCGGGCGTGACCAGCGGCAAGGCGGCCGCGCCACCGCCGCCCTCCGCCAGCGCCGCGAGCACCTCCTCCAGAGGCCGCGCGTCGGTCAGCGAGAACGGTCCCGAGCGGGTGCGGCGCAGCGCGGTGACGTGCCCGCCCACGCCGAGCGCCCGTCCGAGGTCGCGCGCCACCGCGCGCACGTAGGTCCCCTTCGAGCACCGCATCGTGAACTCCACCGCCCCGGGGCCGGCGAACGACGTCAGCTCCAGCTCGTGCACCACCACGTCGCGCGGCTGCACCTCGATTGCCTCGCCCGCCCGGGCGTAATCGTAGAGGGGCCGCCCTGCTCGCTTCAGGGCCGAGTAGCTCGGGGGCACCTGCGCGATCGGGCCGCGGAACGCGGGCAACGCGCGCTGGACCGCCGCCTCGTCGATCCCTCCCGCCTCGCGCCTCGCCGTCACGGCCCCGGCCGCGTCGTCCGTGTCGGTCTCGACGCCGAAGCACACCGTGAACGCGTACTGCTTGTCGGCGTCGAGGAGGAACTGGGACAGCTTCGTCGCCTCCCCGAGGCAGATCGGCAGGACCCCCGACGCCGCCGGATCCAGCGTTCCGCCGTGGCCGACGCGCTTCATCCGCGCCGCGCGACGCACGCGGCGCACCACGTCGAACGACGTCGGGCCCGTCGGCTTGTCGACGACCAGCACTGCATCCATCAGTCGTGCCCGGGCTTCTCGCCGCCGGGCGCGGCCTTTTCGGCGCCGTCCCCGGGCGTTTCGCCGCCGTCGTCCGGCTCCGTCGGCCCGTCGTCGGGAGCGGTCGGCCCGTCATCCGACGGCTCCGACGGCTCCGACGGCTCCGACGGCTCCGTCCGCTCCCCGTCGACGGGCGCCACGGGCGCGGCCTGCTCGCGCAGGATCTTCTCGACGCGCTCCGCCTGCTCGAACACCTTGTCCACCTCGAACTTCACCGCAGGCGCGACCTTCATGCGCAGCCGGCGCGCAATCGCCTGGCGAAAGTAGCCGCTCGCGTGGTCCAGGCCCTGGCGGACGCGCTCGAGCGCCGCCGCGTCGGCGTCGTGCACGGTGAACAGCGCCCGCGCGTGCCGGAGATCGCCCGACACGCGCACGTGCGTGACCGTGATCAGGCCGGCGCCGCGCACCCGCGGATCCTTGATCTCGTCGCGGGCCAGCACCTCGCCCAGGATGGCGCGGACCTCGCCCGCGACGCGTTCGAGCCGCTGGGACACCTCACTCCTCCCAGTGCTTGAAGTCGGGGCCGGCCAGCTCGTCGCCGAAGGTCTGCAGCTCCTTCTCCTCCTTCGAGATCTGGACGTGGCCGCGGATGAAACGCAGCACTTCGTCGAGCGCCGACTCCGTGAAGCGCCGATCGCTGCCCACCAGCGAGATCCCCAGCACCGCCCGCTGCCAGCGATCGTCCTCGGAGACCTGCGCGATAGAGACGTTGAATTTGTTGCGCACGAGATCCTTCACCTTGCGCAGCACCATCCGCTTGTCCTTGAGCGAATGGCTCTCGCCCAGGAACAACGTCACGCGTGCGATTCCCACGGTCACGGGCGTTCGCCCTTCGAGCGATGGCGCGCGCTAGTTCCGCTTGCCTTCGCCGGTCGGGTTCTCGAGCGTCGGTGCGATCGTCTCGATCTCGAACGCCTCGACGACGTCACCCTGACGAATGTCGTTGTAGCCCTCGATCGACAGACCGCACTCGTAGCCCTGCGAGACCTCGGAGACGTCGTCTTTGAACCGCCGCAGCGAGCCGACCTTGCCCGTGTAGATGACGACCGAGTCGCGCACGAGCCGCAGCTGCGCCTTGCGCGAGATCTTTCCTTCGATGACGAAGCTGCCGGCGATCGTCCCTGCCTTCGGGATGTTGAAGACCTGCCGCACCTCCGCCTTGCCCATCACCTTCTCGCGGCTGATCGGCGCCAGCATGCCGACCATCGCCTTCTTCACGTCGTCGATCGCGTCGTAGATGACCTGATACAGCTTGATGTCGACGCCTTCCTGCTCCGCCAGCTGCTGCGCCTTGCCGGCCGGGCGGACGTTGAAGCCGACCACGATGGCCGACGACGCCTTGGCGAGGCTGACGTCAGACTCGGTGATGCCGCCGACGCCGGTCGAGATGACGTTGACGCCGACGCTCTCGGTCGACAGCTTCGTCAGCGCGTTCGCGATCGCCTCGATCGAGCCCTGCACGTCCGCCTTGAGGACGACCTTCACCTCTTTGACGTCGCCGGACTTGATCTTGTCGAGGATGTTCTCGAGCGAGACACGGCCGCTGCCCGCGAGCTCCTTCTTGCGGCGCGCCTCGTGCCGGTGCTCGACCAGCGCCTTCGCGGCCTTCTCGTCGCTCACGACGTTGAAGATCTCGCCCGCGTCGGGCACGCCGTCCAGGCCCAGCACCTCGACGGGGGTCGAAGGACCGGCGTCGGTGATCGTCTGGCCCTTGTCGCCCAGCATGGCGCGGATCTTTCCGGAGTACTCGCCCGCGACGACCAGATCGCCGACGTGGAGGGTGCCTTCCTCGACGAGGATCGTCGAGATCGCGCCGCGCGCGCGGTCGAGGCGCGCCTCGACGACGTGGCCCTTCGCGGCCTTGTTCGGGTTCGCCTTCAGCTCGAGGAGCTCGGCCTGGAGGCTCAGCATCTCGAGCAGCTTGTCGATGCCTTCCTTCGTCTTCGCCGACACGGGCACGAAGATCGTCGTGCCGCCCCACTCTTCCGACACGAGGTCGTGCTCGGACAGCTTGTTGCGGATCTGATCGGGGTTGGCGCCCGGCTTGTCGATCTTGTTGATCGCGACGACGATCGGAACCTTCGCCTCCTTGGCGTGGTTGATCGCCTCGATCGTCTGGGGCATCGGACCGTCGTCGGCGGCGACGACGAGGACGACGATGTCGGTCATCTGCGCGCCGCGCGCGCGCATCGCGGTGAACGCCTCGTGGCCAGGCGTATCCAGGAACACGACATCGCCGCGCTCGCTCGACACCTTGTAGGCGCCGATGTGCTGCGTGATGCCGCCGGCCTCGCCCGCCGCGACGTTCGCCTTCCGGATCGCGTCGAGGAGCGACGTCTTGCCGTGGTCGACGTGGCCCATGATGGTGACGACCGGCGCCCGCGGGACCAGATCCTCGGGATTTTCTTCCTCGGCCGCCTCGAGCACCTCGTCCTCGCGGAACGCGGTCGACTCGATCTGGTAGCCGAACTCCGTCGCGATCAGCGTCGCGGTGTCGAGATCGATGTCCTTGTTGATGTTGGCTTCCATCATCCCGAGCGCCCAGAGCTTCTTGATGATCTCCCGGCCCTGGACCGCCATCTTCTTCGCGAGCTCGGCGACCGCGATCGTGTCGCTCATTCGGATGATGCGCTTGTGCTCGGCGGGGGTCGTGATCTGCGTCTGCTTCAGCTTCTTCCCCGCGGCGGCGACGCGCTTCTTCGGGATGCCGCCCGGACGCGCTCCACCCGGACCGAAGCCCGGCCGTCCGAACTGGTTCCGGCCCGCGCCCGGCTGGCGCATGACCGGGGCGCCGCGTCCCAGACGGCGCAGCTCCTCGTCGCGATCCTTGATCTCGTAGCGCGGCCCCGGCTGCTCGCCCGGACGCGGAAGGCCGGGAAGCTGGATGAAAGCGCCCGTCGCCGCCGAGCCGGTGACGACCGGCTGCGGGATCGTCTTGATGACGGGCTTGGGCGGCGCCGCCTCGGGCGCCGTCTCGGGCTTCGCCGTGACGGGGACGTTGGGAGCGGCCGGCGCAGGCGCTGCGGGCGCCGGCGGCGCTGCGACGACGGGCTCCGGCGCGGCCGGCGGCGGCGCGGGACGCTCGACGATCTCCGGCTCACGGGAGGCCGGCTTGGGCGCGGCCACCTCGGCGGCGACCGGCGGCGGCGCGGGCGGCTCGGGCGCGCGCGGCGGAGGTTGGGGAGCCGCGGCCGGCGGGGGGGGCGCCGCGGCGGGCGCCGGCGCTGCAGGACGCGCGGCGGCGGTTCCGGCCGCGCTCTTCGAACGCCGGCGGATGACCGTGTCGTTCAGCCGGACCTCTTCCAGGTTCTCCAGGCGTTCGCGATCGATGGCCCGCCGGACGCGGTCGACGTCGACCGCCTCGAGATGGGACATGTGGTTCGCCACCTCGATGCCCATGGCGCGAACCTTGTTCACCAGGTCCTTGGGCGAGACGTTCAGATCCTTCGCCAGCTCGTAGAGACGCCGCCGCGGGCCCGCGGGGGCCTCCGGTTCCGGTCTGCGCTCGTATCCACTTCCCATCATGGCCATGACTTATCTCTTTCTACGATCTAGTTCGGGACCCTCAAAGGGTCCCGGCCCCCCGCGATCGGACTTCGGCGGCGAAGCCGCCTCCGTCCGGACGCGATCGGCGATGGTGATCTGTTGCAACAATTCGGTCGCGTCGCCAACCGTCACGCGACGTTTGAAAGCACGCGAGAGCACATCCGGGCGAAGCCCCTTCTCGAGGCAGGCGGGCCGCGCGTGCAGCGACGCCCCTCGCCCCGTCCGCGGGCCCGCGACCACGACCGCCCCGTCCCGCAGCCAGAGCCGCACCATCTCCGTCGCGGCGTCCCGCTGCCGGCACCCGATGCAGGTTCGGCCGTGTCGATTTGACGCGGTCATCCCGGATCTCGGCGCCCGTCATCATCTTCACCTCCGGCGCTTTCACCCCTGGCGCGCCTCCGGGCTCTCGCCTTCGGCCTTGTCCTCGGCGAGCGCCGCTGCTTGCTTCGCCGCGGCGGCCTCCTCGGCCATGCGCTCGCGCTCGATCTCCGCCGCCTTCGCCGCCGACGAGATCAGCTTCTTCGCTCCGTCCACGCCGCCCACGCCGGTGATCGCAGCCAGCTCGTCGGGCTTGCCCGCCGCGACCTCCGCCGCCGAGCGCCATCCGGCCTGGAACAGCGCCTCGACCGTCGCCGACGCCAGCCCGCCGCCGCCATCGCCGTCGCCGTCGACCTTGATCGCCGCCATCGACTGCCGCGCCCGCGCCTCCATCTCGCGCACCTTCGACTCCGAGTGGATGTCGATGCGCCAGCCGGTGAGCTGCGACGCGAGCCGCACGTTCTGGCCTTTCTTGCCGATCGCCAGCGACAGCTTCTCGTCGGGGACGATCAGCTCCATCGTGTGGCTGCCGGCGTCGATGATCACGCGCGCGACCTCGGCGGGCGCGATCGCGTTGCAGACGAAGCGCGCCGGATCGGGATCGTACGGCACGATGTCGATCTTCTCGCCGCGCAACTCCTGCACGACCGCCTGCACGCGCGAGCCTTTCATGCCGACACAGGCGCCGACCGGGTCGACGTCGCGATCGCGCGAGCTGACCGCGATCTTCGAGCGCGCGCCCGCCTCGCGGGCCGACGCCTCGATGCGGACGATCTTCTCGTAGATCTCCGGGACCTCCATCTCGAAGAGCTTCTCGAGCAGTCCCTTGTGCGTGCGCGACAGAATGATCTGTGGCCCCCGCGCGGTCTTGTCGATGTCGACGACGAACGCGACGATGCGGTCGCCCGCGCGGTACGACTCGCGCGGCACCTGGTCGCGCACCGGCAGCACCGCCTCGGCGCCGCCGAGATCGATGATGATGTTGCCGCGCTCGAACCGGCGGACGATGCCGGAGATCAGCTCGCCCTTACGGTCCTTGTACTGGTTGAAGACGTTCTCGCGCTCCGCCTCGCGCACGCGCTGCAGGATGACCTGCTTGGCGGTCTGGGCGGCGATGCGACCGAAGCCCTTCCAGGCGCGATTCAGCTTGAGGAGCTCGCCGTACTTGGCGTCCTGCTCCTCGGCCTTCGCCTGGTCCTTCTCGTCGTAGAAGATCTGAAAGAGCAGCTCGTCGCCGACCTCGGCCTTGAGGCCGTAGCGCACCGCCTCCTCGAGCGAGACCTCGTTGCCGCCCGTCGACTCGAGGCTCGCCGGCACGATCGGACCGGCCGGGATCGGCACGGGCGAAACCGCGTGCACGCCCTTTCCTGGCGTCACCTGGTCGACGATCACGATGATCTGGAACAGGTCGACGCGCCCCGTCTCTTCGTTGAACTTGGCTTCCATCTCGCGATGCATGCCGAAGGCGCGCTTGGCGGCGGTCAGGATCGCCTGCTCGAGCGTCTCGACCAGCACGGCTCGGTCGATGTTCTTGTCTTTGGAGACCTGGTCGAGGACCAGGCCGAGGGCTGCGCCGTCGTTCATGAAGCACTCCGATGGAATTCGCGATCCCAATCCGGCACCAGGTTCGCCTTCTGGATGTCGTCGATCAGGAGCGTGTAAGACCGGCCATCACAAGCGATCTCCACGCGGCCGTCCTTGGCCGAGCGGAGGGTCCCGTGGAAATTGCGGCGCCCCTCTACCCCGTCGATGAGCCGAATACGCGCGCTCTCGCCCACAAACCGCGCAAAGTCCCGCTCTCGCCGCAGGGGCCGATCAAGCCCGGGCGAGCTCACTTCCAGCTGATACGCGTGCGGGATGGAATCGGCCACGTCCAGGGCGGCAGAAACGTCCCGACTCACTCGCTCGCAGTCGTCTAGTCCTACCTTTCCGACATTGCCGACGTTGCCGGCGGTCGCCGACCCCGCATCCGCAGACGCCGGGGTGTCGATGAAGAGGCGCACAACCCAACCCGACGGCTCGCGGCCGTACTGGACCTCGATCAGATCGAAGCCCGCGTCGCGAACGTACGGTTCAGCGAGCAGCCACAAATCTTTTTGGTCTTTGCGCATGGGGCAGTTCGGATTTGAAGGTTCCGAGTTGTTTCTCTTCTGTTTGTTTCCGGTTTCTTTCGTTGGGCAAAAAAAAAGGGCGGGCACGCGGCCCACCCTTTTTCAAGGAGGCAACGCAATTTCTGGGACGCGTCTTATAACATGGCGATCTTTAAGGCGCAAGAACGCCTCCCCGCCCGCGACCGGGCGTAAGCCAGTAAATTCACGGGGGATTTCCGAAGGACGCAGCTCAGCATGGTAGGCTGCGGTCACCATGTCGGACCTCGTCCTCGCCGCAGTGCAGATGACGTCGGGCGAGGAGGTCGAGGCGAACCTCGAGCGCGCGCGGGAGCTGGTCGGCGAGGCGGCGAACGCGGGCGCGCTGATCGTCGGGCTGCCCGAGAACTTCGCCTATCTCGGGAGCCGGCAGGACCATCGGCTCGCGATCGCGGAAGAGCTGCCGCCTGTCGGCACGACGGAGCACGACAACTTCGGGCCGATCCTGACGGCGATGCGCGCGCTCGCGCTCAAGGCGGGCGTCTGGCTGTTACTCGGAGGTTTTCCCGAGAAGGGACGAAGCGAGGGCCGCATCCAGAACACGTCGGTGCTGATCGACCCAGACGGCACCATCGCGGCCATCTACCGCAAGATGCACCTGTTCGACGTCGACGTCCCGGGAGGAAAACGCTTCCGCGAGTCGGAGACGGTCGAACGTGGAGACGACGTCGTGGTCGCATCGACGCCGTGGGGCGGCCTGGGCCTCAGCATTTGCTACGACCTGCGGTTCCCCGAGCTCTACCGCGCGCACGCCGCCAAGGGCGCGCGCATCGTCGCCGTGCCGTCGGCGTTCACGTACGAGACCGGGAAGGACCACTGGCACGTGCTGCTGCGCGCGCGGGCGATCGAGAACCAGGTCTACGTCATGGCGCCCGCGCAGTTCGGCGCGCACGGCCCGACCCGGCGCAGCTACGGGCATGCGCTGGTCGTCGATCCCTGGGGCATCGTGATCGCCGAGTGCGGCGATCAGGAAGGGTTCGCGCTCGCGCGGCTCGACTTCGCGCACCAGGATCGGCTGCGGGAGGCCCTCCCCGTCCTGAGCCACCGCCGGATCTGAGCCCGGCTACGACGACGACCGCTTGCGACTCGCGATCAGGGAGATCGCCGCGGCGCCGCCGATGAGCCCGCCGACGACGACCAGCGAGATCCAGTTCGGGATCCGGAAGCGGTCGGAGAGCAGCATCTTTGCCCCGACGAACGCCAGCACCAGCGCGAGCGCCGGCCGCAAATAGGTCAGCCGGCGGATCACGCTCGCGATCAAGAAACAGAGCGCGCGCAGCCCGAGGACCGCGAAGATGTTCGAGGTGTAGACGATGAACACGTCGCTCGTGACGCCGAAGACCGCGGGGATCGAGTCGACGGCGAACACGACGTCGGTCGCCTCGATCACCACCAGCACCATCAGCAGCGGGGTCGCGTAGACGGCGCCGTTCTGGCGGACGAAGAAGTGCGTGCCGACGTACTCGGGCGTCAGGCGCACGAACCGGCGGAAGAGGCGCAAGACCGGGTTCTTTTCCGGGTGGGGCTCCTCGTCGTCGCCGCGCAGGAGGCGCGCCGCGGTGAAGATCAGGAACGCGCCGAAGATGTACATGACGAAGTGAAAGTTCGCGAGCAGCGCCGCGCCGATCGCGATGAAGAGGCCCCGCGTGATGAGCGCGCCGATGATTCCCCAGAAGAGCACCCGGTGCTGAAGGTGCGCGGGCACGGCGAAGTACGAGAACGCGACGAGGAAGACGAACAGGTTGTCGACGGACAGCGCCTTCTCGATCAGCCACGCCTGGAAGAACTCCAGCGCGCGGTCGGAGCCGAAGCGCGCATAGATGCCGAGGTTGAAGAGCAGCGCGACGCTAATCCAGACGAAGGACCAGACGGCGGCCTCGCGCGCGCCGATGACGTGCGCCTTGCGGTGAAAGACCCCGAGATCGAGCGCGAGCATGACGACGACGACCGCGCCGAACACGACCCACGCCATCGGCGAGCCGGTCGTCATTTCGGTTTGACTTCCAGGTGCTGGAACGGCTGCTGCGGCTTTTGCTGCGCGGGTGGCGGCGGGCCCGCGATGTCGTTGAACAGCTTCGCGAGCGACAGGCCGCCGCCCATGCGTTTGATCGCGACGATCGCGAGCAGCGCCGCGATCAGGAACAGCGCGTGGCGGAAGTTGCGGCGGGGCAGCCTCTGCCAGAAGGTCCGCTCCGGCGGCTCACGGGGCCGTTCCGGCGGGTGCGCCTTCGGGTCTTCGTCTTGATGCGCCAAGGACGTGGCGAAGCTTATCCGAGGGATCGTCGCCTGACTAATCTGGCGGACGGATCCGGCGACCGAATCCGGCTTTGCCCGGCGTTTTTATCCCACACGCGCGAGTCGGCTCACCTTGAGCCGCGCGCGGGTCAATCCCCGGTAGGTATCGAGCTCTGCCGTCGCGACCAGATCGACGCGCGCGCCGGCGCCCGGATCGGCCTCGGCGAAGCCGAACGCGATCGCCTCGCCGACGGCGCCCGCATGGTCCAGCGTCAGCTGCAGGTGGTCCTTCCCCACGACGCGTGTCGTCCGAGCCGTGACGCCGCTGAGCGCGAACAGCGGTTCCCGGTTGGCGACGCCGAAGGGCGCGAGGCGCGCCAGCTCCTCGGCGAAGCCGAGGTCGAGGTCGCGCAGCGTCACTTCCGCGTCGACGGCGACCGCCGCCGCGGGCGGCGCCGCGCCGAGCTGGCGGGACGCCTCGACCGCGAAGGCGGCGCGAAAACCGTCGAGCTCGCCCATCGCGAGGCTCATGCCGGCGGCGCCGGCGTGGCCGCCGAACTTGGTCAGGTGGCGCGCGCACGCCGAGAGCGCGTCGTAAAGGTTCACGCCCGGGACGGTGCGCGCCGATCCCCGCCCCGCCCCGTCGCGAAACCCGATCGCGATCGCCGGACGCGCGAACCGGTCGACGAGGCGCGCGGCGATGATGCCGACCACGCCCGGGTGCCAGCCTTCCGCGCCGACGACGACCGCGGCCGCCTGGTCCTCGACCTGCGCGGCTGCCATCGCGAGCGCCTCTTTCCAGACGAGCTCCTGGATGCGCTGGCGCTCCGTGTTCTGGTCCTCGAGCTCGGCGGAGAGGCGCTCGGCGTCGGCCTCGTCGGCGAGCAGCAGGTCCAGCGCGAGCTGCGCTTCGCCGAGCCGCCCGGCCGCGTTCAGCCGCGGCGTCAGGCGGAAGGCCGCGTCGTGCGCGGTGATGCGGCCGCTCTCGAGCTCGGCGCGGCGCGCGAGGGCGGCGAGGCCCGGGCGTTTGCGCAGCGACAGGCGTTCGAGGCCGGCGGACACGAGGATCCGATTCTCCGCGACGAGCGGCACCAGATCGGCGATCGTGCCGAGCGCGACGAGATCCAGCAGCTCGCGGGGATCGAAGGGCGAGCCGAGGCGCGTGCGGAGCGCGGCGGCCAGATAGAAGGCGACGCCGCATGAGGCCAGCCCCTTGAACGGGAAACCGTCGTCGGGGCGCCGCGAGTTCACCAGCGCGTATGCCGCGTTTTCGCCCTCGGGCAGCTCGTGGTGGTCGATCACGATGACGTCGAGGCCGCGCGCCCGTCCCGCGAGCAGCGCGTCGCGATCGCTGGTGCCGCAGTCGCCGGTGACGAGGACGCGGCAACCGGCGTCCGCGAACCGCGCGACGTCGTCGACGCCGAGGCCGTAGCCGGCGTGGCGGCTGGCGGCGCGCGCCACCACGCGGCCACCGAAGGCCCGGAAGGCGCTCGTCAGCACGGCCGCCGTCGTGACACCGTCGACGTCGTAGTCGCCGAACACCCCGATCGTCTCGCCGGCGCCGAGCGCCGCCACCAGTCGTTCGATCGCCCGCGCGAGATCGGCCATGCCCGTCGGCGGCCGCAGGTTGGCGAGCTTCGGCGTGAGGAAGTGCGCCGCGAGATCGGCCTCCGCGATGCCGCGCGCGACGAGCAGCCGCGCGGTCAGCGGCCGGAGCCGGGTTGCCTTTCCAGCACATTGGGATCCTAAGCTTAGAATTCCACGTGGACAAGTTGTCGC